>TARA_R110002096_G_scaffold114770_10_pt1 | contig 18551 bp, 14 predicted proteins | sample TARA_R110002096 | Tara Oceans TARA_R110002096 (sample SAMEA4397295) | marine metagenome | biome: Polar Biome; feature: [DCM] deep chlorophyll maximum layer (ENVO:01000326); material: water (ENVO:00002006), including particulate matter (ENVO:01000060) such as... | depth 35 m
TGAAAAACGCGGGGCCTCCGCCGCCGATATTGGCCCACTTCATGGGAAGGCGGATCCAGTCGAGCAGCTTCTCGTTGACCGCAAAGCAGGCAATCATCGCGATCATCAGGGTGATGATGATGCGGAAGAGCATTTTGCGCAGATCCTCCAGGTGATCGAGGAACGGCATCTCGGCTCCGTCAAAGCCCTCATCGGCTCCAAGCCCCCGGTTACGTTGGGCGGAGTTCTCGCGAATTCGGAAGAGTTTGCCGAGCAGGGAGTTAAAAATCACAATTACACGCAGTTTTGGTTAAAAAGGGCGGCAATTTAGCCAAAGATTCCCCGAGCGCAAAGTCTTGCGAAGATTGCCAGCGAGTTCGCATCCACAATCTCGTTTTGGGCGACTTTTTCTCGGATCTCATGCTGCGTAAACGGACGGCAATCGAGAATATTCTCGCCCGGATCGAGCTGCAGCCCCTTGCCGGTTGGCTCGACCGGCTTGGCGAGAAAGAGATAAACGTGTTCGTCGGTAAAGCCCTGTGAGCAGAAAAAGTGTCCGAGTGGCGTCAATTCGCCGCCTTCCGAAAGCTGATGGCCGGTTTCCTCCGTCAATTCGCGGTCGGCGGCATCCAGAATCAACTGCGAGTTCTCGCGCCAGCCGGCCTGGTCGATTTGTCCGGCGGGAAATTCCCACAACACGCGTTGAATCGGGTAGCGTTCCTGCTGAATCATAAGGAGGCGCCCGTCTGCCAGCATCGGGGCGATGCAAACGCCGCTTTTGCGTCGCGCGATGGTCCACTTCACCGAATCCGGCCGGTTCGGGGTTCGGTACTCCACCTCATCGATCTGAATGTATTGGTGATCGAAGAGCCGTTCTTCGCGCAAGCGTGACCAGCCGGATACATCATCAATGCGAAAGGGTTCTGGGGGCATGGTCCCGACTCTCGGCCAGCCCCGGAGGGAGTCCACCGGCAATTGTTGCTTCTCCGTGCCCGCAATATTCAGTAGACGGTTGATATGGTTTCAGCTAGCCTCCGGCGCCCTCGGGGCCTGCTTAGAACCTGCGAAATACATGAAACGTCACGCCATCGGCACCCTTTTGGGGTGTTTGATTGCTGCTGCCGGGATTTGGATGGCCAATCCCGCTGCCGCAGCGGAAAAGCATGAGCTGGCGGCTGCAATTTGCTACTCCATCGCCAAATTTGCCGAATGGCCTCTGGAACCGGGCAAGGACGGGAACATTTATCTGGGCGTTTATAGCGAGGGCGAGCCGGCCCGGGCGTTTGCCTCTCTGGACGGGCATCCTCTGAAGGGCAAAGAACTCCGGGTTGCAGGGGTTGATCGCACGACCAACCAGATGGAGATCCAGCGTTGCAGCATCCTGTTTACCGCAACCGCCAAGGACCTGAAGCATGCGCTGGATGTGACGCGGGGCGGCCCAACTCTGGTGATTCATTTGCGCGGCAAGGAAGAGAAGATTTCCTACGAACCGTGTGTGGAGCTGTTCGAAAGCAGAAACAAGCTGGGATTTGACGCCTACCTCTCCCCCCTGAAGCAACGCAATATTCAGCTGAACTCCAGCGTCCTCAAACTGGCGGCGAACGTTCACCGGGGGTAGGAACGGAGGCACAGATCACAGGGCCCGCATCGCCAGCGTCAGAACGCGCTCAATGAGGATCGATTCCAGGAGTTCGGGCGAGTAGTGTCCCTGGCCCGAGGCGTTGAAATTGCTGTCGCGCCAATTGTTGCGCACCAGATTGTAGTGCCGATGAATGGGCGTGTTTTTCAACTGCGGGCGTTGGAGGCTTTCGAGCGAAACCCAGGCTTCGGCCAGGGAGGTGTCGATGTCGGAGATAACGAGCCGGTCCTTCTTCTTGTCCTTGCCCTCGTCATTTTCAAATTCATGACCTCCCAATTCGCCTTGAAACCGGAGAAAGGAATGAGCTTGGGAAATGCGAAGGGCAACGGCGGCAACGTTACTGGGCGGATCGGTAAAAAAGTTCTCGGTCTCGGTTTCAGAAACGATCTCGGGCCGGGCGGTTGCGTCTTCCTCGTTGATGAAGGATTTCGGAGGTTTCTTGAGATAATACCCCAACTCGACTTCGCAGCCGAAGCTCAGTGCGACTTGTTGATAATCGGAGGAAACTTCGATCAGGCGGTCGGCTCGTTCCGCCTGAAAAATGAGGACAATCGAATCCGGGTTGTTCTCGGCTGCTGCAAACAGGTCAACCAAGAGTGCCTGGTAATCGGCCTGGGTGAGCCTGCTTTTTCGCCCCTGTGGGCCTTGGCCGACGGTTTCCAACAGCAGTGCTTCCTCCCGAATCGTCACCGCTTTGGTTCGGCGCTCCAAATGGTTCAGAAGCTCGTCGATCAGCGATTTTCGCGCGTAGGTCGGCGTTAAATCCGTGGTCTGGTCTTTGGCTTTGTTGCGTTGGTGATTGGCAATCACGCGCTCGAGACGATAGCGCTCGCTGTTGAGCTCATTGACGAAAGTCGCCCGCTTCAGTCCCTGGAATTTGCGGCGAAGATCTGCGGCATTGGCGAGCACGTCGGCGTGGACATCATCGGCGGCTTGCTTTTCCGTGCGCCGTTGAAAGGTGACCGCGACTTCATCGACCAGCACATGACCGCGTTCGCGGACCGGACCCTGGTTGAGCTCCTGGGCCACCCGGCGCAGCAGGCGTTGATCCAACTCGCGCCGGAGCGGGCGGGCGCCATAACGCGGATCATGTCCGTGCTTGAGAATTTCGTCCAACACGGTGCTGTTCAACTGGAGATCGAGCTGGCGTTCCCGAAGCCCGTCACGCCGCTGAATCGCGTCCAATTCCTTGGCGACAATGCGTTCGAGCACCTGACGGGTGAGCGGGAGGAAAGGGACGATCCGGTCGATCCGGTTGAAGAATTCGGGGCGGAAACGCTTTTTGGCTTCGCTCGTAAAGTGCTCTTCCGCACCGAGATCCGCAGCGTCGGCACCGCCAAAGCCGAGATTGGCTCCCGCGCGGAAATTCTGAGCCCCGAGGTTGGAGGTCATGATGACAATGGCGTTGCTGAAGTCCGCCACCCGGCCCGCAGCGTCCGTCAATCGCGCTTCCCCAAGAACTTGGAGAAAGAGATCAAAAACTTGGGGGGCGGCCTTTTCAAACTCGTCCAAAAGAACCACGGAAAAAGGCTGATCGCGCATTTGAGCGGTGAGGAGCCCTTCCAGATCGCCCGAGTTGCTGCTGACGAGCCGGGTTGCGCTTCCCGGGCTGTTGAACTCGCTCATGTCGAGGCGAATCATGCGTTCCTGGCTGCCGTAAAAGTACTGGGCCAGGCATTTGGCCAACTCGGTTTTTCCAACGCCGGTCGGCCCAACAAAGAGAAACGAACCAAGCGGCTTTCCGGGGCGGGCCAGCCGGGCTTTGATCATCGCAATGGTATCAACCACGAAATCGACGGCACGGTCCTGCCCCATTAGCCGATCTTGGAACCAGAGTCGAGCGCGTTCCAGATCGAGGGGAATCGAGTCTTCCAATAGATTGAGCGGCAGCCCGGTTTCGGCGGAAAACGTGGCGTTGACGTTCTCGATGGAGAGTGGTTTTTCCGTCTGGGCATTGAAAAACAGGCGCTCGAGAAAGCGGATCGGCTTCCCGGGATAGGCGGAGTAGCCAAGGTAACGCCGGTGAAGCGCATCAACTCGTTTCAGCGCGGCTTCATCGATCTCCTCGTCCTTCTTGCCGATCAGTTTCTCCGCAACGCATTTGAGGACGCCGTAAGACAAGGCCGCGTCCGGCTCTTCAATTTTCAACTGGCGCACTCCGTCGAGAATCCTCGGATCCCGCTTCTCAATCGCGGTCAGTTGTTCCGATGTGCATTCGAGGATCGCGAGCAGCTCCCCGCGAACCATGCGGGGGCGAAAGAAGCCTGCGATGTTTTCACTGCTGCCCCCGGCCCGCCCGGTTTCGAGCAATTCGGCAAGATTCCCGAAGTAGAGAATCGCATTTTGTTCCTGGGCCTCTTCCGCGATTTTCTGACAACGCTGCTGCCAGTCGCCAAATCCGCTTTGCCCGGCGACGATCCGTGCCCCGCTGGTTTTCCAGAAGGTGAAACGCTCCAATCCGTTGTCGTTCTTGCGGCGGACCAATTCGTGAATGACCGCAGATTTGCCGACTCCCGGCGGTCCCACGACCAACACACTCAACGCCCTGCGGCCAGTCAGCATCTTTGCCAGGCGATCGACCTGATCATCGTAGAGAAACGCCTCCGACATTTCATCCGGCGCCATCCGAATCCCGACTTTGCTGAGTTCGCTCTTCTTTTGATCCTCCGCGAGGGATTTGTCCCAGCGTTCCTTTGGCGTTTCCGGATAGAGGTTCACCAATTGCGTCTCGATCTCAGTCGCCTGAGTTCGTTGCAAATGAGCGAGTTCGAATAGCGACTTTGCGGCTCCCGATCGCAGAACCGCGGTGCGAACGTGTTCCTCGAGCATGGTTGGCAACTCGCTTTCGCTCTCGGCGACGACTTCGATTCCCAAATCAGGAACCGAGGCGATCTGCGTTCCTTCCTGCTCCCAGTGAACCGTATCGAAGCTGAGCGTGACGGGTTCGTTCCAGGCTTCCGAAGGTTGGGGCGGGTGCAGCTCGACCAAAACTCCCCCGCGGCTCGGGTCGGAAGGGATCTGACGTTCGTGGATGTCTCCGGCATCCTCTCCCTTCAAAATTTCTTCGGCAAGTTTGACCTGATCGCGCCGAATCGTCTTGAGGCGGTTCCCAAAGGTGGAGAGGCCCGGCCAGAAGAGAACTTCAGAGACGAATTGCTCGGCCTGGTCCTGGCTGGACTCAAGCTGGCGGGTGATGAAAACGACTTTGATGTGGAAATCGAGCACGCTGAATCAGTCTGCTCGACGGGTGGGACGATTGCAACTTGGCACTTCCCTACGGAACCCCAACGAACTCAACTCTCCAGCTTTGGGATCACGTCGTCTCTCAATTTGGCAATGCCGCGGCGAATCCGAGCTTTGACGGTGCCGAGTGGTTGATGGAGTTGCTCGGCAGCTTCCCGCTGCGTCAACCCTCCAAAGTAGACTAGCTCGATGGCTTCCCTTTGATCCGTGCTGAGCTCCCGGACACCACTGCGAACGAACTTGGCATCTTCGTTGGTTTTGGCCTGCGCCAGGGCAGTATGGCTGGTCTCGGTGGGGCTGAGGACGTCTTCTTCCGCCTTAAAGCGATCCCGAAGCTTGAAGCGTCGCTGATTGGCGCGAAGCCGGTCAATGGCCCGGTTGCGAGCCATCGTCGCCGCCCAAGTGAGGGGCTTGCCTTTTTTCGGTTCGTAAAGAGCGGCTTTCTCCCAGATCTGGGTAAAGACGTCCTGGGTCACTTCTTCGGCATCCGTGGGATTGTTGAGGACTTTGTAAGCCGTGGTGTAAATGGCTCCCGCGAAGCGAGAATAGAGCTTGGCGAAACTGGCTGCATTGCGGTTTGCCGTTTCGAGCATGAGGTCGATATCGGCAGGCTCATTGGGATCCACAAACTCAACTAGCGGGTTCATATTAGAAATACTTATTCAAAACCGAGAGTTTGGCAACATTATTTCAGAAAATCTTATCCAGTCTTGGTGTTGTATAAGTAAAGCTTATTGCTAGAGGCGCTGTTTCCTGATGATATGTAACCATTTCGAGGTAGGATGATCCTAACAATGTCCACTTTTGCCAACCGCCGGGCCTACACCGTTTCTGATTTGACGCGTTCGATTCGCGATGCGCTGGAATCGAAATTCGGGAGCGTCTGGGTCGAAGGGGAGATCAGCAATTTAAGGCTGCAATCGAGCGGGCACGCTTATTTCAGTCTGAAGGACGCCAACGCTCAGATTCGATGCGTTCAGTTTCGTGGAAATGCGGCCAACAATCCGGTTCCCCTTCGCGATGGAATGCAGGTTCAAACCTATGGCGAAGTCACGGTTTATGAGGCTCAAGGGCAATATCAGATCATTGTGCGGACGATTCAGCCGCGGGGAATGGGGGAGTTGCAGGCCAGGTTTGAAGCGCTGAAACGGAAACTGGAAGCGGAAGGACTCTTTCAGCCCGCGCGGAAGCAGCGGATTCCCAAGTTTCCCAACACGATCGCTCTCATCACTTCGCCAACCGGGGCCGCGGTTCGGGACATGCTGAACATCCTGACCCGTCGCGCGCCGTGGGTTCGGCTGATCATCGTGCCGGTCCGGGTACAGGGGGAAGGGGCCGCAGTAGAGATTGCCGCTGCACTCAAGAAAGTCTCGACGGAGCAATCGGCGACGTTCCCGAAGATCGATACCATCATTGTCGGGAGGGGAGGCGGCAGCATCGAAGACCTTTGGAACTTCAACGAAGAGATTCTGGCTCGTGCGATTGCGGAATGTCCCATTCCCGTGATTTCTGCGGTCGGCCATGAGATTGACTTTACGATTTCTGACTTTGTCGCCGATTTGCGGGCGCCGACTCCAAGTGCGGCGGCGGAGTTGGTCGTTCCAGACCGGGCGGAGTTGCTGCAGCACCTCGCGAGGCTCCAAGGCCGAATGGAGAGTCAGCTGGCGAACCGGATTCGTCATTGGCGCAAGGTTCTGGAACTGTTGGCCCGAAGTGGTGCATTTCGGGAGCCCGGTCGCGTGATGGCTGATCGACGACAGCGCCTTGATGAGTTTCAAGCCCGGCTCAACGAAGGCCGACGCCAAAAAATTGCTCAAAGTCAGGATCGGATCGAGAACGCGAAACGGCTTTTGGAGCTGAGTCGACCCGACCGGATTTTGGAGCAGCGCAGAGAATGGCTTGCCATGTTGAAGGGGCGTCTCTATCAGTCGGCACTCCGGCAAACCAACGAGAAGCGTCAGCGGCTGACGGCCTTGGTATCCATGGTCCGCACGCTGGGACCGGATTCGGTCTTGAGTCGCGGTTTTTCCCTAACCACTGACGAGAACGGAAATCTGGTGAATTCCGCGGAACAACTGAATCCCGGGCAGCAGGTTGTGACCCGGCTCGCTTCGGGAGAGTTTGATGCGGAAGTCCGCGAAGTTCGGACAAAGGGCAAGACGTAAAAAATCCGCAACGCCTTTCGACGCTGCGGATTTGGTGAAAGCTTTTGTTTCTGAAAAGTAGTCCGGCTATGGAAGCAGGATGTTGTCGGTGCCGACTGACAACCAACCTCCAGTAATTTTGCCTTCTTCATCCTCTTCGGCTTCCTCGAAGATGTTGGTAATTCCGCTTCCGGCGGGGCCACGAATCGTTGCTCCTTCGGTGCTTCCGGTCAGCTTCTCTTTCTTCACCTGACCGCCGCAGTATCCCACCACGGCTTGGCGTGACTTCAGCCAAGGGTGGCCGGCTCCAAATGAACCGCCGGTGTCCTGCATTTCATCGGCCGTGAGTGGCGAACGAGCAGGGCTGGAATCGGTCTGGCCGAGAACATAGGTCATGCAGTTCTCTTCAGGAAGGAGTTCACCATCTTCGTTGGGTGGGCGGACCTTTTCAGGATTTCCCTGGGTGAAGAAGATGATTTCGGTGCCGAGTTGGACCTCGCGAATCAGCTCTTGAAAGGCTTCGGTCGAGGTGGAGAACTTGCCGCTTTCGCCGCCACTATCTTCCCCGAGGGTGTCAAAGGCAGGATAAAGGCCGTCCCAGTCTTGAGCGTAGAGCTTGCAGGCTTTTACGATCTGGTCCTGGTGTGCCACATCTTTCATGATCCTCGCGCGAGTGATCACCGTCGTGTAGGTGGGGAACGATACACTCGCGAGAATCGCGATAATCGTGATCACCACCATCAGTTCCAGCAAGCTGAAACCGTGATTGGTTTTAAGGGTTTGTTTCATTTCGTTTTAAGCAGTGGTTATTTTCGTGCCGCTCAATGAGAGTCGACGTATTAGTGCATGAAATCTCCATCCAACGGGGATGAAAATCGCCCGGAGAGTGCCATGGCGGCGAAATTTAGGCAAGACTTTTGCAAGGGAGGAACCCGATTCTCACCATTTTGCGACCTCGCGGTAACACAACGGTAACAATTGCCGAAAAAGCCGTGTTCGAATCGAAAATTCCAGAATTATCCTTTGGGTGAAAACATCACCACGGCGAGTGGAGGCAGATTCACTTCGATGGAATAAGGTCTTCCGTTCCAGCCCTCAGCCGAGGTCTCGACTCCCCCTTGGTTGCCAATGTTAGACCCGGCATAGACTTTGGAATCGGTGTTGAGAATCTCTTTCCAGAATCCGCTGACGGGAACTCCGGCCCGGTAGTTGGGACGAGGAACCGGGGTCGCATTAACGGCGATGAGGACCACGGAGTCATCCTTGCCTTTTCGCAGGAAGGTGAACGTGCTGTTCTCGTAATCGTGACCATCAACCCACTCGAAACCCTCGTGGGAATGATCCAGTTCATGAAGCGCGGGAAATTCTTTGTAGACGCGGTTCAAGTCCTTCAACAGCTGGTTGATTCCGTTGTGCTCCGGATACTGAAGGAGGTGCCAATCCAAGCTTTTCTCATACTCCCACTCCGTGAAAGGAGCGATTTCGGAACCTTGGAAGAGGAGTTTCTTTCCGGGATGCGCAAACATCCAGCCAAAGAGCATGCGCAGATTCGCAAACTTCTGCCAGTTATCGCCTGGCATCTTGTCGAGGAGCGATTTCTTGCCATGAACGACCTCGTCGTGGCTCAGGACCAAGACGAAGTTCTCATCATAAGCGTAAATCATGGAGAACGTGGCGCTGTCGTGATGGAATCTCCGATGGATGGGATCCTTGGACATGTAGTCCAGCGTGTCATTCATCCAACCCATGTTCCATTTGAACCCAAATCCTAGCCCGCCGGTGTCGACAGGTTTTGAGACTCCGCCAAAAGCGGTCGACTCCTCAGCAACCATCACAATTCCGGGGTGCTCCTGGTAGCAGACACTGTTGAGTTCGCGAAGGAAATGGATCGCCTCAAGGTTTTCCCGCCCGCCAAATTGGTTGGGAATCCATTCCCCTTCTTCGCGCGAGTAGTCGCGATAGAGCATCGAGGCCACCGCGTCGACCCGAAGACCGTCGATGTGGTATTGCTCGAACCAGAAGAGGGCACTTGCGATCAGGAAGTTGCGAACCTCGTTGCGACCAAAATTGAAAATCAGGGTGCCCCAGTCCTTGTGCTCACCTTCGAGCGGATTGCCGTGTTCGAAGAGTGGGGTTCCGTCGAAATAGGAGAGCCCGTGGGCGTCCTTCGGGAAGTGTGCCGGCACCCAATCGAGGATGACGCCGATCCCCTTTTTGTGGCAGGTATCCACGAAATAGCGAAACGCATCCGGATCTCCATATCGGCTGGTCGGCGCGAAATATCCGGTGACTTGGTATCCCCATGATCCATCAAAGGGAAACTCCGTCGTGGGGAGAAGCTGGATGTGGGTAAAGCCCATCTCGACGACGTGTTCAACCAACCGGTCCGCGAATTCCTCGTAGGTTAGAAAGCGGTCGCCATCTTCCGCCACACGCGCCCAGGATCCCAGATGGACTTCGTAGACGCTGAATGGGCTTTCATAGAGGTTGACCTTCTCGCGCTTGTCCATCCATGCCTTATCCTGCCATTTGTAGGCGTCCAGATCCCAGGTAATGGATGCGGTTTCCTCCCGGTTTTGACTAAAGAACGCGAACGGATCGCTCTTCGTGTAGAGGTTTCCGCCCGCACCAATCAATTCAAACTTGTAGTGGGTTCGATACTCGAGTCCGGGAATGAAAATTTCCCAGATGCCAGCTTCGATCCGCTTACGCATTTGGTGAATGCGCCCGTCCCATTGATTAAAGTCGCCAACGACGCTGACTCGTTGGGCATTGGGTGCCCAAGCGGCAAAGGAAATTCCGGAAACCCCGTCCATTTCGCGCCGGTGCGCTCCCAGAATCTGGTAAATTTTCCAGTGTCGACCTTCCCCAAAATAGTGAGCATCATGCTCGCCCATGATGTTGCCAAACCGGTAAGGGTCAGCACAAATTTCATGGGTGTCGCCTTTGGCATCATCCCACTCCAACGAATATTCCGGTGGGTCTTCCGAGTGCGGTAGCCAAGCCTCGAAGAATCCAGCCTTGTGGATCTTCTCTGCGGTTTCAATGGGGGCGCCTCCCTTGGCGATGACTCTCAGTTTGTCCGCGTCAGGTCGAAAGATTCGAATCAACCACGCTGGACGGCCTTCCTTCTCCGCTCGATGAGGCCCCAGGAAACCAAAAACGTCCGGATGATTTGCATGGAGGATTTGCTCAACCTGAGAAGGATCGGACGGAGGAATTCGAGACGCGGATTTGCTCATGGATATACTAGCATTAGCCTCCTTCGCTATCGGTGCAACGAATTAGGTGAAAGGACTCAGCAATCCGTTCCGCTTCCGGTGCGGAAGTGGGTTTTTGAGACCTAATACTCTTCGCGCTTCGGCAGCAGTGAGTCGCGCTGAAACGGAGGATCTTCGTGCTCCGGAACGATGTGGCCATCCGCTTCGAGCGAATCCCGCCACCACTCGCGTTCCTCATCGTCTGCAAAATATTTCAGCCAAAGCAGAGTCTCCTCTTCACTGCCTCCACCAAGCAAGTCGATGTGGCAACCGGCTTCGCGATCCCAGGAAATATCAACCGTATTGATGTTGAGGTGGTGAAACCAAAGTTGAGCGTAAAGCGCACGGTTGGAGAGATGATCGGTGCAATAGAGAAAGACGCGACGATTCGCCAATCCGTAGATTACTTCCCAAAGTTTTTGGTGAAGTTGATCTTCATCCTTCAACGAATCCGGAGCAGAGAGTTCAATCCCATCTTCAATGAGAAGCTTCGCGTGGGTGGTTCTGGGGGCGTTCTCGAAAAACAGAACTCGTTGAAGCATCGCTTCTTCGGCTTCCGGGCTCATTTCCGCGACTCCGTCGGCCAGATTCCAGTTTCCGCCTTTGCTTTCGATCTCATCACGCATCTTCTGAATTCGAATCTGGCGTTCGGCCTCTTCCAGATCCGAGGAAAGTTCAAATTCTGATTCGAAATCAGAACCGTCATCATCTTCATCACCGAACTCAAACGGAGAAAAATCGTCGTCGTAGCTCATAGGTTATTGGGAAGGTTACGTTGAGTACGTTGGCATCCTCCAGACTTAAATCAACCAAGTTGACTGAATTGTCTCAAAGAATCCTAAATAGTTCAATATTGAGCAATAACTGTAATGTTTAGGCCACTAAGTGTCTAATTCAGGCCTCTTGAGGACCTCTGTTTCAATGGTTTCGAGCGTTTCTCGAATCACTTCAAAAGCCTGGCTCGTCTCAGGGCGGGATTTTCCGGCCTTGAGCTCGCCGAACCATTTGACGAGCGGTCGCCGTTTACTGTTCGGGAACGTGGTTGAACGTCCGATTCGGACGCCTTCCTTCGACACCGTCGTCAAATCGACGATGAATGGATCGCGACGCGCGTGGGCCCGGGAAATCAGTTGTTCAAAATGGACGAAAGCGCGATCGAGCAGCACCCAGGGAAAATTGGGGTTCTTGGGAGGGCCTGCTTTGATGGCAATTCCGCCGGCTGCCATATCTCCAACCAAGGGGCTGCTGACCTTGATGTCCGCGAGGTCCTTGCCCTTGAGCAGGCTGGCGCTTAGCCCGGCCAAACCGCCCAAGACCGCGCCGACGCCAAATGATGCGCCGCCAACGCCCATATCGATGGCGCCTCCCGTGATGGCCCCCGCAGCGGCGCTGGCCATGCTGAGTTGGGCTTTGTTGAGCCCAAAGACTTCCCAGGTTTCCTTGCTGTCCAAATCTCCTGCCGCTCTCGTAAAGGAATCATCGGAGGTCACTTCGTATTCATTGTGACGATAGAGCGAGAGCATTTGTTTGTGGTAAGCGGACTCCATCTCCTGGATCGCCTTCAAGTATTCCACCTTCAGTTGTTCGGCGATTTCCTGCTTCCGGTAGTCGCGGGTCGAGTCTTCCTGCGAGAGCGTTTTGCTGGCGCGATGCGTCATGCAAGCCTCGACCATGTCCATGATGACATCCGAGCATTTCCCACGGCGCTGTGTCCATTCACGCTCCAGCATTTGAACGGTTTTCTCGATCCGTTTTCGGGCGGTCTCGTCAATTTCGAGCAGTGATTTCAGAAGGCGAATGCGTTCCTGAAATCTCGCATGATGGGCATTGAACTCCCTGGTGAGGTTGAAATATTCGCCGAGATGCTGACGCCATTCATCGCTGAAATCGGACGTTTCCGTGACCTGGTTGATCACGGCCATTCGCGGCCTTCCCGTCCAACGCAGAATCTCCATTTCCGCCGTAAAGTCGGGTCGAAAAGGTTTGGAAGCATCCACGACATAAAGGATTCCGGCTCCGTCCAAAACAGGTTCCAGGAGCAGGACTTCATCTTGAAACGCATCCTTATTGCGATGGGCTTCGACAAAGGCACGGACGGCTTCAATTCTGGGCTCGTCCGGTGATTTGCGATGGCGCTTCTGCAACCAATCCAAGGCCTTTCGGGCGCGATTGAATCCCGGAGTATCGAGAAACTCCAGCAGCGTCTGGCCCTGAAGGACCAAGGGAATGGAATAGACCCGGGTTGTTTCCCCCGGGGTATCGCTGATCCGAATTTTGGTATTGTCGGCCTCTTCCACCAACGTCGCCAAAATTGACGACTTGCCCTTGTTTACGCGTCCGACCACCGCAAAGCGGGGAATGGTGGAAACCTCGCTGGATGGGTCAGGGACTAAGGCGTCGTTGGTCGGCGTTTTCGACATGGTTTGCTTGGAGCAACCTAGACCCGTCCCAGCCCAATGAAAAGTGATAGGGAAAGCCCACCATCACCGGTCTACCTGAGGTATCCAGCGGTGGGCTGGCCTTCTTCATCCAGGTTCCCCGTGGCCCAGAGAATACCCCGGGTGAGGAAGGTCAGGTAGCGATCATCAGCCACGGTTTCAGTATTGTGACCGAGGCTGGTGCTGACGATCCGGGTCTTGTTGGGGCCATATTCGTTCACCCAGGAAACCGCCGCAGTTGCTTCGGTCGGTTTTGCATTGGGATCCGGCTTTTGGCCTTTTTTGACCCGGGGTTTCTGAATCTGGAAGCCATTTGCCAGAACCTGGGTTCCTTCAAGAATCTGAATGTTGTTGTAAAGCTCTTCGTTGATGGTGGTCCAATTCTCGAGTCCCTTCGTGATGGGGTGTGCGGTTTCGGTGAACTTCACATCGATTGGTGCCTGAGGGCCGTGACCGGTGCTTTGCAGGCCAATCATTTCATACCAACCCGCGTTATCGGCACCTTTAGCGACCGGACTTCTGAAGTCACCCCAACGGTAGGAATGCATGGCGCAATGGAGATTGACCGCCGGTGTTCCATTTTTGTGAGCGTCGAGGATGCGGTTGACGTAGTCCGGATCAGTGACGCTCGCAGAGCATTCATCATGAATCACCAAATCATAGCCATCCGCCCAATCGGCACTTTCATAGACCTCAAATTTCGTAGCCGTCGACTTATCGGGATTATAGACTGCGGTCACCTCTGCGTTGAGGCGTTCTTCAATGCCGGCTTCAAGCACCTGATGTTGTCCTGCGTAATCGTGGCAGCAGCCTCCCGCGATGAGGAGAATCTTCAGCGGAGCGGGTTTGGAATCTTCCTGGCCGGTGGCGAGGCCGAATACCGCTAAAAGGGCGATGGGGCAGAGGAGTTTGAGGAAAAGTGAGGCTTTCATAAACGATTTGGAAATATTGAGGAGCGAACTTGGGGAGGGATGGAGGATCTGGCAACCTTTTATGAGGTTTTAACCGTCTGCTTGCATCTTGTCATCCGAGGGGCGAGTCTGCCGCCGATTTTTTACCATGAAAACCTTCCAAATCCTCCTTTCGGTCCCCATTCTTCTCACCGCTGCCCTTGCGCAGGATGAGAAAGCAGCTCCTCAAATGCCGGAAGATGCGGTGATTTTAACGGTGGATGGAACCCCGATCATGAGAAGTGAAGTGGGCGATCAAATTGCCCGCAACTATGGCCAACGCCTCTCCCAGTTTCCGCCGGAACAAGCCCAGGCCATGCTCCAGCAAATTCAAAAGGGAGTGATCAACGAGATGATCGGCAAAGTCTTGTTGGTCAATGCGGCCCAGCGTGACGGGCTGAAAGTGGAAGCGAAGGAAATGGAAGAGACGATGCAGGATGTCGTGAACCAGAATTTGCCGGGTAGCACGGTCGAAGATTTTCTCAAGCAGGCCGGAATTTCCAAGGAACGTTTTGAGAAGGACGTTCGCGAGAACCTCTTGATCATGAAATTGGCCGACAAGGAAATGGCTGATCTGCCCGAACCAACCGCGAAAGAGATCGAAAGCTTCTACGAAGAAAACAAGGCGGAGATGAAGCAGGCCGAATCCGTCCGCGCCCGTCACATTTTGATCAAAACGGAGGGAATCACCGATCCCGTCGCGCTCGACACGAAGAAAGCGGAAGCGGAAAAAATCCGTCAGGAGCTGTTGGACGATCCCAAACTGGATTTTGGAACGGTTGCCGCCCAGAAGTCGGAAGGTCCCAGTGGCCCTCGCGGCGGAGATCTGGGGCAATTCGGGCGCGGCCAGATGGTCCCGGAATTCGACGAAGCAGCGTTCACTCAGAAAATTGGTGAAGTCGGCGAATTGGTGAAAACCAACTTTGGCTATCACATCATCAAGGTGGAAGAGCGCACGGAGGCGAAAGAGTTTACCCTGGAAGAGATTGGCCCGCGAATTGCCCAGCATCTCAGTCAGGAACGCAAAACAGAGCATATGAAGAAGCTCGTTGATGAATTGCGGGCCGCGGCGGAGATCGTGCAACCGGGCCAAGGCGAAGATAAACCCGCAGAGTCGTAAGGCGTTGGAACTAGGATTGAAGGGGCAACGCGCCTTCGTTCTGGGGGGCGCCCAGGGGATTGGACGGGCAATTACCGAAGCGTTTTGCGCTGAGGAGTGCTCGGTCGGAGTTTTCGATCGCGACGACCCAAAAGTCGAAACCCTTGCCGCGGAACTTCCCGCGATCAGCCGGACGTTTTGCGGCGACGTTTCCAATTTTGACGAGGTTCAAGCCGCAGCGGAAGCGTTTGGCCCCGTCAATCACGTGGTTTATGCCGTTGGTGTCGGTTCCGGAAAGTTCGGGTTTCCGTTCTGGAATCTGGAACCATCCGACTGGCCCAAAGTGCTCGAGATCAACCTGACCGGCGCTGCGAATGCCGCCCATGCCTTTGCTCCAAAGCTCATCCAAGCCGGGGAAGACGGGACCATCTTGTTTCTGACCTCGGTCGCCGGCCAAATGGGCTCGCAAACGGACCCGCCTTACAGCGCCGCGAAAGCAGGACTCATCAACTTCATGCAATGCGCCGCCAAAGACTTTGCCCCCTACAAAATTCGCGCGAACGCGATCGCGCCCGGGATGGTGCAAACCCAGCTCAATCGCTCAGTTTGGGCGGCGGTTCAGGAACAGTTGCCTGAGCAGGAACGCCAGGATTATGAGAGCTGGGGAGACGCGAAGATCAACAACCTCGCTCCCTTGAACCGGTGGCAGACCCCGGAAGAATTTGGGGCAATGGCGGTCTTTTTAGCGAGCCACCACGCGCGAAACATCACCGGGCAAACCCTCAACATTGATGGTGGTCAGGTGATGCATGGTTGAGTGGCTCTTCGCCTGAAAAGAAGAACCCCGCCGCGCTGTGGCAAGACGCGACGGGGTTTCCACAATTGGATTGGCTTGTGCGAAAACCAATCTATCAACAACCAACAAAAATCCTGATGACTACCCTGCGGCCAGTTTCAAACCGCGACGCCCATATCCAGCGTGTAAAAAGTCGACGGCTTCCTCAATGTGGAGATTGAAGTCGCGTTTCCAGGCTTCCATGACTTCTGCGACCGTGTCGGGCAGAACGTCGATGCTTCCGCTGATGGCATTGGCGATGCTCAATCCATGAGAATCAAGAGTCTCCTGCATGTCATCCGTCACACGGGGAATCTCCACCACTGCGGCACCCAGGTAATCCATGACGTCGCTAGCTTCAGAGTCTTCCCATGCCTCCAGGCGGCTCGAAAATTCATCAAGCGGAACGCGGGCAACAATGTAGTCGGCCTTGTCTGAGAAAATATCGGTGAGGTGGATCAGTTCCTCATGGCAAGCTGCTTCTTCCACTTCCGGAGTCACGATCGTAAGATCAATGTCCATTTCGCCCAACTCCATATCCAGATCGTGCTTCTCGTAGAGATCGACAAAGGCAGCGGAGTTGCCGGTTTCGACGTCGAAGACAACGGCGTCAACACCTTCGAAGAACCCATAGAGGCGTTTCAACTTGCTGTCTTCAATGATGTTCCACGTGGCGTCGTAGTTGGCTTCGTCAGCACCAGATTCGCCGCTGTTTCCGACGATTCCCACGTAGGTGGATTTGATGCCTTGGCTCTTGAGATAACCAGCGAGGGCGGAGCTTGTGCTGGTCTTCCCAACTTCAGCGTGATCGTTAATGACAAGTATGAGCTTCTTCATGGAGGTCCGTTTGGAGGATATCTTGATATTACGGAACTCCAAAATAAACGCAAGACTGAAATTATGTTTTTTATGAAATTCGCCACAAAAGCTGAAATTGTCTGGTTTTTTGTTTTGATGCTAGGGCGGCGGTGAGGCATCATTCCCGTGGCGAAGAATGTCTGATTCCCATCAAGAGAGTGATTCCGTCCGCCTCGACATCTGGTTGTGGAGCGTCCGTGTTTTCAAAACCCGCAATCTCGCGGCTCAGGCTTGCCGAAAGGGAAACGTTCGGATTCTGGATCATCAGGTGAAGCCTTCCCGGTTGGTTCGCGTTGGCGATGAGATTTCGGTGAAGCGGCGTTTCCTGACCATTCAGCTCAAAGTCGCCGGCCTTCTCAGCCGTCGGGTTGGCGCCAAACTGGTGCCGGACTTTTGCGAAGATCTGACGCCGGAAGAAGAGATCCAGGCCGCCAGAGAACGAGCCTCAATGGTCGCCGAAGCTCCCAAACGAGGGGACGGCAAAGGGCGACCGACCAAGAAAGATCGCCGTGACATGGACGAGGTGGAGGAAGCCGAAGATCGCGCGAAGCGTGAGGAACTCTTCGAGAAATGGATGCGCGAAACCGAGTTTTAGAGCGTTTGAAGTGGATCACTGAAACGGCTCTAAGTTGGTTGCTCGCTTTCGATCGTCATTGATTGGGTGGCCGAGTCCCAATTCAAGGTCAGGGTTTCTTTTCTCAGCTTGGCGTTTTCCACCAGGAGACGCGAAAGCGGCATCACCACTTTTTCCTCCACCGCGCGTTGCAGCGGCCGCGCGCCGTAAACCGGGTCGAAACCTTCGCTGGCGATCGCTTTGAGCAAGGGTTCCTCAAATTTCAACGTCAACTCACGATCGATGAATCCCTCCCTGCGTGAAATCTGCGCCAGCTCAAGACGTGTGATGGCCAGAATCGTGGATTTGCCCAACGCATTGAAGAAGACCACGTGATCGATCCGGTTGAAAAACTCGGGCCGGAAAAACTCCCGCACCTTGGCTGGGTCCGTGCGAGTTGGCGGAGCTTCGTCATTGGAATCGCCACTCCCGAAACCCAAGTCGCCGGAACTCGTCGCGCCGAGGTTGCTCGTCATGATGATGATGGTGCTGTTAAACGCCGTCACCCGCCCCAACGGATCAGTCAGCCTTCCCTCATCAAACACGTTCATGAGCACATCAAACACCTCGTTGGACGCTTTCTCGATCTCATCCAGCAACACGACGGAAAACGGATTTGCCCGAATTTTCTGGACCAACTCACTGGGGCGACCCACCACATTGCCAATCAACCGCTCCGCGGCGTCGGGACCGCTGTATTCACTCATGTCCAGCCGCACCAAGCGATCCTTCGCCGGTTTGTTGCTGAAGAGAAAGTCGCCAATCAACTTCACCATCTGCGTCTTCCCGACACCCGTTGGCCCGGCAAAAAGCATCACTCCAATGGGACGCCCGGGATCGTTCATCCCCGCCTTAAACTTGGCAATCGTCCGGCTTACCTGGCGCACGGCCATGTCCTGACCAAGCAGGCTCGTCGAAAACGTATCGATCAGATCCTCGTAGGGGAGCGGAAGGTCTTCGCGCAAAAACAAGTCCGGCAATCCTGTCTGCAGGCTGAACTCGTGGCGCACATCGTTCAACTCCACCGCCTCAGCCCCCTTCTCCTGCAACTTGTGATCCACCACCGAACTCATTAGTTGGATCGCCTTGCCGGGAAACGCCACATAAGGCTGGAACCGTCGAAACAAGTGGTAAACCTCATCCGAAATCGAACGCGCAAACTGGATTCGCTCGTTCTGGGTAAAGTAATCGCCCGCCTGGCCCAGCACCGAAAGCGCGCCCCGGGGCTCAAAAGGCTCGATCTTCAAAACCTGCATTTCATCGATCAACCCGGGAAGAAGGCGGTCGCAAGCCTCCACCTCCTGCGGCGTCGCCTCCGCCACCAGTCGCAACTCCCCGCTCTTCAAATACGGCACCAGAAACGCCCCCACGCTGCTTTCCGGCCCGGAGCCACCGACGTTCAACAAATCCAGCAGATTCTCCACGCACAGCACCCCGCGCAAGTTCGAAATCTCGCGCACCGCCGCCTCACACCGCTCCTCCCATTGCCCCAG
>TARA_R110002096_G_scaffold215310_12_pt1 | contig 18531 bp, 18 predicted proteins | sample TARA_R110002096 | Tara Oceans TARA_R110002096 (sample SAMEA4397295) | marine metagenome | biome: Polar Biome; feature: [DCM] deep chlorophyll maximum layer (ENVO:01000326); material: water (ENVO:00002006), including particulate matter (ENVO:01000060) such as... | depth 35 m
TCCGAGGACAGGGAGCGCATTCGAGCGGTATTGGCCGAAGCGTGGAAACGCCCGGAGGTCATTGCCGCCAGGGATGAAGTCCACTCCGCGACCGAAAACTATAAAAAGGCCCTTGAAAAGGCCGTGTCCGAGATTGATCCAGATGCCGAGGGCTTGATGAAGCGGCTCCATAACGAGAGCAAGATGGAGGCCATGAGGCATCGGCTTCCTCCTCACCCTCGCGGCACGGGAAGAGGTATGGGTCCGAAAATACCCAAAGAAGTCGTTGAGCGAATCGCATCGTCAGAACCCGCCTTTCGCGAGATGGATTTTGAGGAGCGAAGACGTTTTCTGGATATCGCGGAAAAGACCTTCCTAAGTGGCGCGCTGGATGAAGCTTTCGAACAGCTAAAATCCGCTGCAACCCCTGAGGAGAATGGTCGAGCCCGGAACCAAATTCGCGAAAAACTCATCCGAGAGATGGGAGATCGAGATTCCTGGGCCAAGGAAAAAATCGAGGCAGCACCACCACCTCCCTTTGATGGCGGAAGGCCTCCTCATCCTTCCCGAAAGGACGAGAAGCGTAAGAATATCGACTAGAACCGGGTTCGGCGAACCGCCCGGGATTTTCTAGCGCGTTCGACGCTCGCCGGGCGGATGCTTCTTCGCCAACTCGGCGAGAAAGGCGATCAGATCGACTTCTGACCGCTTCCCGATCGATTTGGCCATTTCGCGCATTTTTGCCCCGTCAACATCCAGCTCGTGCCCACCACGCTGCCCGGATCGAAACTTATCGAACTGCGCCTGAAGGTACCAATTACTCAGTCCCGTAAGCGGCGGGCTTCGGAACACCTTTTCACCATAGCCATTGTAGCGATGGCAAGCGGCGCAATTCTCCATGTAAATGCGTTCACCACTAACCACATCTCCCTCATCATCAATCGGTTCGATCGGCTTTGCAGGTAGCGCATTGATATAGCGAGCGACCGCCGAGATCTGCGGTTCTTTCAGCGCCAAAGCCATGGCGCGCATTTGAATTCCAAAAGGATCGGCCGGATCAACCCCGCGTTTTCCTTCGCGAAACTTTTGCAATTGAATCTCGACATACCAATACGGGAGATGGGCGATCGATGGCGCCATCTTGCTCTGGTCTCCATGCCCCTCAGGACCATGACAGATGGCGCAGGTGGTCTGGAAGAGAACTTTGGCGTCCGGGTCTTCAGCGTGGATCGTTTCCGCAAGAAAGGTGAGCAGACTAAGAAGTAGACGCCACGATCTCACGGGGTTCAGACTTTTCGGCAGCCGCATTGTCATTCGAAACTGGAGCGTCAACAGCAGTCCCAGTCTCCGCACTTCTTGCGGTATCCTTGGCAACAGCTGGGAGTGTAAACCCGAACGTGGATCCATTGTTGACCGAAGAGTCAACCCAGATTGATCCATCATGACGTGCCACAATTCTTTTACAGACGGACAATCCGATCCCGGTTCCCGGAAAAGCCTCCCGCGAATGAAGGCGCTGAAAAATGAGAAAGATTCGTTCCTGATGTTTGGGGTCGATCCCAATTCCGTTGTCCCTTACCGCAAAACGCCATTTCCCATCGTGTTCCTTCACACCGACGTGAATGGTCAGGGGATCCTCACTTCGAAATTTCACGGAGTTGGAAATCAAGTTCTGAAACAACTGGGTGATCTGAACGGGGTCTCCATTCACCAAGGGAAGATCATCGTAGGTAATCTCCGCGCCACCACTCTCTTCAATCGCCACTTCCAGGTTCTTCATCGCATTCAGCAGCGCCTCCTTGGTATCAACCGGCTCAAACTTCTTATCCCGAGTACCGACCCTCGCGTAAAGCAGCAACCCACGAATCAGCGACCTCATCCGCTCGGAACCTTCAATGATGAAGCCAATGTATTCATCCGCCTCATCGCTCACCTTACCTTGGAACCTTCGAGAGAATAGCTGAACGTAGCTGCTAACGGTTCGAATCGGCTCCTGCAAATCGTGGGAAGCAATGTAGGCAAACTGTTCCAACTCCTCGTTGGAACGAAGCAGCTCTTCCTCCGCCTTTTTCCGGTTGGTGATATCCGTAATTGAACCCGCCATACGGGTCGGGTTCCCATTTTCGTCCCTGACGGCCAACCCACGCCCCCGAAACCATTTAAAGGTGCCATCTGCGCAGCGCAATCGGTACTCAACATCATAAGCCTGGCCGGTTTCCAAATGGTTTCTCAACGCTTCCAGGGTAGCGGCCTTATCCTGGGGATGAATTCGCCCCTGCCAGTTCTCCCAGTCATTGGCCAGTTCATCCGGTTGAAATCCCAGCAATTCCTTAAATCGGGGCGTAAAATAGGCCTGGTTGGTTTCGACATCCAAATCCCAAATTCCCTCGTTACTTCCCGCCACAGCCAAGGCAAAACGTTCCTCACTTTCGGCCAACGCAGCATGAGCGGCACGACTTTCAGCAATTTGAGCTTCCAAATCCCGTGTTCGCTCATCGGAGGTCTGAATTAAAATCGGCCATCGCGCGAGAATGAGAGAAACGAGCACAGCGAACGCCAACGCAGCTGCGGGTGCAATCAGTGCCATTTTGCCCAATCGATTGGCTTCGGCAAAAGCCTCTTCCTGATCAAGTCTGACCAGGATCGCCAAATTCCCCTTCGGAACATACCGGGTCGCAGCCAGCACCCTTTCTCCCGACGGCCCAATCGCTTCCACCGCATTGGTCGGCGAATCATGAACCGCCAAATACATCAGGTCACGATCCAATCCGTCATGAATGGCGATGGCTTGGTCGCTCGCCCCGGCCGGCATCAAATATTGCAGGCCTCCATCCTTCGTTTTCTGCGCAATAATGGTTTCACCGGTCGTTCCCAGCGCACTGTCACTACGGGTCAGGTGCGCCCATTCTTCTTCCTTGAACTCCAGAACCCGAACCATTTTCTCATCGCCGAAATTCGTCACCAGCTTCTGTTCCCTCGACTTCTGAGTCAGCAAGTCCTCGACCCGCTGCGCCTGGATATCCGCAAATGCGTTCATTTGCCGATCGATCCGCTCACGATGCCCACCGAAAACCAGCGGGTAAAGAAGCACGCAAAAAACCGTTACCGGGATAAACCCCGTCAAAAGCAAGGCGATGATGACCTTGGTTCGCGGTCTAGACATGAAAGTAATTTTAGAACGATCTCGAATCAGAATGATCGAATGATGTGCAACTCGTCGAGCTTAAAGGCCTTATTCCGTAGTTTCCAGAACAAACGAAGGGGCAGGAACCGAAAAGAATGCCCGGCAGGGCATCATCGCAGCATTTCGTAGAGGGTCCGGTTCGAATCCGTAAGCCATCGAGCATGTAGATCGAGCAAGGTTTCGTAGCCTTCCAAAGATACGATCGGGTCACCGGCAGCCCAAGTCGGCCCCGAATCCCCTCTCAACAGCGCCCGCACATTCTTATCGAGAACAAATTGAAGATAGTCACGAACCAGAGGTTCGACGAGAATTCCCTGCTCGATCCCGCAGGCGATCCCATCGAAAAAGTTCAAAACCGTGACGACATGAAATCGATCTGGTGGATCCAGAAGCGAGTAGTCGGTTCCCTGGACCGTCTTGTTGTAAATATGCTTGATGGATTCTCTGAGCTGCGGGTCCGTTTCATAACGGCGAACCGCATCAATCGTGGTCTGCCGGACCCGGGCATCTTGAGCGTCACTCAAATGGGCAACCGCTTTCTTCATGTTCTTGGCTAATCCCCCGAGACTCGAACCGGTTACGATCGCGAGGATCAAAATCGCAACGGCCAGGATACACGTGGCGAGCGCACTGATCCCATCGGGAGTCTGGAGCAGTTCAGAAAAGTTCATCCCCGCCATTTCAAGCTACGTGATGGGCGGTTGCAATGAGAATCAGAACTCAATCCACCAACTCAGCCCAAACTTTGGATTGGCAAAAGTCCTCAATGGCTACCAGGGCGTGGCGGGCAATGTCGACGCCATGTAGGCAGACAAGGCACCGAGTGCGACCACGACGATCCAGCCGACCGGTCCTTTGAGAAGCCCTTTTTTGGCCACAACGACCATGGCCCCCATCGCCAGCCAAATCAGAAGCTTGGTAATAATGGCTCCGTTGAACGGGATCCCCCCTTTGGCAAGAAGGCCAAAACCACTCACCAAAATCAAGAGCAACCCAATTCCATGAAACATGAGGGCCTGCTTTTTTCCCTGCCCGTTCTTCCCCATCAGAAAGAGTGCACCAAGGCCGGTAAAAAGGCTCATGATACCGATCAGGTGGAGAAGCTTGTAGAATTGTGGGTCCATTTCGCTGGCAGCTTGGATGCGAACCTCGGGGACGTCAACTTCCCGCCAACTTCTTTGCTTGAGCCTGACTCTCCTCCGATAGCTGGACCAGTTTTACCCGCATCGACTTCCCATCTTCCCGCATCAAGTCGATGCTGGTTCCATAAAGCCCGACGAATCTTGCTTTAATCACGCTGCCGGCTGCACTCTTCCATTCCAACAGCGGGCGTTCGGCCAAAGGAATGGAGCTCATTGGCTTTGGCGGATAAATCGCGGCGCCCTCCAGCAACCATTGTCTCACCTTCTCGATCTCCCCTTCGGTCAATCGATCGCCTTTTCCGGGAGGCGGCATCGTGTCGTCGCTGTTCGGATCTGAAACATGGTCGAGCAAGACACTTTCATCCGGATCCCCAGGTCGCATGGTCGTGTATTTCCCAACATACGTTTCTTCCATGTCCTTCAAATTGTTAAGGGCGAGACCACCCTTCGCATCCTTGCCGTCTTCGTCCGTATGGCATTTGTTGCACTTTTCCGCGAAAATCGGGAGGATGTCGGTCTGGTAGTCGAGTGCCGCCAAGTTCGATGCAGCGACTCCCAAAATCGAGAGGGTGAGAAGGGTTTTGGGGATCATGAGCGAAAAATGCCCCATCCTGTTGCCTTTGCAAGTCGACTCACCAGTCCTTCTCCACCGGTTTATACTTCGAGGCTTTCCCTTTTTCGCGGAGTGCTGAATTCTCCACTTCGTGCTGAAGAATATCCTCCGGCTCCACCATCGGCGGGGGGATGTCCTGGGCATCCAGGTCGATGGAGTTGGACTCGCCACTTTGGGCGGATGGTTCGTTCGCCCCTTCTTCATCGGACTCCTCGTATTCCCCCTCCCCTTCGTCTTCGCTCGCTTCACTCTCTCCCTCTTCTCCCGATTCCTCGGAATTCTGTTCTTCGGACTCCTCTCCTTCCTGATTCATCTCGTCCTCAATTTGCCGCGAAATTTGATCCAGCCGCACCAGGGTCAGTTCCAAGTTCCAACCAGCATCCCGAAAACCCGGGAACATCTCAAGACAGGCCCGATAAGCCTTCACCGCCTGCCGGTAATAGGTCAGCGAAGATTGAGGATCGAGCGGCTCATCCGCTTTCGCCTGCAGAAACGATGCATTGGCGGCGTTGTAGATCGTCATACAACGATGCTCGGACGTCTCCAGCGATTCGGAAGCGCCCATAAACGAAGCAATCGCCATCGCGTAGTTCTTCGCTTCCAATTGTTCATGTCCACGCTGAAACGCTTTGAAGGGAGATTCAGCTTCGGCGCCGAGGCTTCCCAACAGCCAAAGGCAAACCGACAACACGACTCTGCTGGAAACATCCGTCATGACCGTGGCTTCAAGAGATTGAACCGGCGCCCGTACTTGGCAAATCGAAGAATCGGCGGGGCAAGCAGCAACAACGCCGCGGCGAGAAATGCGGGAAAAGTATCTTCCGGACGCATCATCACTTCAGTCTGTCCGGTTCCTGTGGTGCGGAAATGGCGAACCGAGTTTTGATAGATCTCGCCAAGTTGGAGGGCCTGTGTTCCGGCATGGAGAAACACCCCATGACGGCATGCATCCGACAACTCCTTCAAACTGGCCGCCTCCAGCTTCGTCCAGATTTCCCGATCCTCATGCACCACAAAACCGGTGAGGTCACCAGCCTCATCGTATTCCGGAATTCTGGCGCCCTGACGATCATCGCCGACTCCGGCTACGATGAAATAGACACCCAAGTTTTCGAGCCGCTTCACCGCCTTGGTCGGCTGACTTTCCTGGTCACCGCCATCGCTCACCAGAATGAGATCCTGCATTCCACGCCGGTTGGTGGTGAGCAACTTGTCACACGTCTTGTGAATCGCGTCACCAATTCGCGTTCCGCCGATTCTGACCTCACCCAGAGCGACCGTGTAAGGACCGGCCTCCTCCAGCTTGTCGAAAAAATAGGTGTAATCGGTCGTTAGCGGACAAAGAATCGAGGCGGCCCCCGAAAACACGACGAGCGCAACGCGATCTCCATTGAGGCTCTCGACGCAATCTCGAATCGCGATTTTCGCGGCGCCAAGCCGATCCGGAGCGAGGTCCTGAGCCAACATGCTTCGAGAGACATCGAGGAGAAAAACCACATCCCGCCCTTCGCTGAGAACTTCGACGGGAACCTGTCGCCAGGCAGGGCGCGCCAATGACAGAATAATCAATCCTGCCGCCATCAACACACAGGCAAACTCAAGACGCCGATCAAAGATCAGGCCTTGGGATTCACCACGACTCCCGGCAAACTGTGCCAACGCTTCCCGTCGCTTTTTCTCCGCATGAACGAAGAGAAAGCCCGCGGCAGGCAAGAGCGGAAGCAACAAAAGAGCCACCGGGTTTTGAAACCGCTTGGTGGGTGTAACTCGTTTTCTGGATCGCCAACGCATCGTGCCTTAGGTGCCAACTCCCAGTTTGGCGAGAATCGATTCCACATCGTAAACACATCCGCCCCAACTTCCACCGCTCGCATTTTGAAGCGCCCCCCACAGCCGGGTGTCGTCAGGGACGGCTGGATTGATCTTGAACACCGGATTTCGACTTCGCGACTCCAAGGAATCCTCTCCCACAAAGTTCAATTCTCCCTTGAGGTTGCGGGTATCAATTCGGATGCGAATCGGATCCCCGTCGCGGAGCTTCCCAATCGGGCCGTCGGCAAGGGCTTCCGGGCTGACGTGGCCAATGCAGGCACCGGTGGACACCCCCGAGAAACGCGCATCCGTGAGCAAGGCGACATGTTTACCGAACGGCAGATATTTCAGAGCCATGGTCAGTTGGGCGGTTTCCGGCATTCCCGCCCCCACGGGACCGATTCCCGCCAACACCAGAACATCGCCCGCTTTGATCTGGTCCGATTTGATCGCAGCGATGGCTTCGGGCTCATTCCCAAACACTTTGGCCGGCCCTTCGTGAAGAAAAATGCCATTCTCGCCAATCACCGTGGGATCAATCGCCGTGCTTTTGATCAACGCGCCATCGGTTGCCAAATTGCCAGTGAGAAAGGTCGTCGTGCTCGTCAACCCAGCCTTCTTCGCAGCGGTTGGTGACATGATTACCTCATCCGGATCTATCCCATCCAATTCGTGAAGTTTTTCGCGCAATCGCGTGCGACGTTCCGAATTTTCCCACCAATCGAGATTCTCTTCCAGGGACTGGGATGCTGCCGTTTTCGCATTGAGCCGGAGAAGCCCCGCGGCCCTCAGGTGCAACATGACTTCAGGAACGCCTCCCGCCAAAAAGACCTGAACCGTGGCAAAATGCTGCGGTCCATTCGGCAAAGCGTCAACCAAACGGGGAATTTCCTGATTCACCTTGGCCCAGTCCTGAACCGTCGGGCGAGGTAATCCCGCCGCGTGAGCGATCGCGGGAAGGTGCATAATCAAATTGGTCGAACCTCCAAACGCAGCATGGAGAACCATGGCATTGTGGATCGAGTCTTCCGTCAACACATCTCCCATCGTGGTCCCACTCTTCCGCATGGCCAGCAAAGCCTGGGCGCTGCGAACGGCCATGTCTTTCCAGATTTCAGCGCCACTTGGGCATAGCGCCGAATGCGGCAAGCTCATCCCGAGAGCCTCGCCGATCACCTGACTTGATGCGGCGGTTCCCAAAAATTGACATCCGCCACCGGGGGACGAGCACGCTTTGCAACCTTGCTCAGCCGCATGCTCCAGAGTCACGTCGCCATGGGCATAGCGCGAACCGATCGTCTGCACTTTTGCCAAGTCCTCCGCATCTTCGCTGACGAGGGAAACTCCACCCGGCACCAAAATTCCGGGTAACTTTGAGCTTCCGGCCAACGCCATCATCATGGCCGGCAGCCCCTTGTCACAAGTTGCAACCCCCATGACCCCTTTTGCAGTGGGCAGAGACCGAATCTGGCGCCGGAAAATCATCGCCGCATCATTGCGATACGGGAGCGAATCAAACATTCCGGTCGTTCCCTGGCTGCGCCCGTCACAAGGGTCGCTGCAAAACGCCGCAAACGGTATCCCGCCATGGGTCGCCAGTTCTCGCGCCGCTTCCGCCATGAGAATCCCAACTTCCCAATGGCCGGTGTGATACCCCAATGCGACAGCTGATCCGTCTTCGCGACGAATTCCGCCCTGCGTACTCAAGATGACGTAGTCTTCACCCGTCAATTTCCGCGGATCCCATCCCATCCCGACGTTTTGAGTCCACCCAAAGAGGTCACCACTCGGTGCTTTGGCCAGGAATTCGTCCTTGAAAGGGAGAGAACCGGATGGACCTGGAGCGGAGGTCCGAATGGAGAAAATCTCTTCGTTGGAGGAATCTAAAATCATGGGGGCTTCGATGACGAATCGAAGCCTAGCTTTGTCGATCTTCGTTCGCAAGGACGCTTAGGCCCCAGCATTCGCGGACATCTGCGTCGAAACAACCTGCTCTCCGGTTTCATAGATGTCATTTGCGGACCCGACAACAAGAGGATCCATGTCATCCAACAAGGCATGATCCTTGCCGTCATAGGGAATATCCTTGAGCATGAACTTGATCGCATTGAGGCGAGCTCGTTTCTTGTCATCGGAACGGACAATCGTCCAAGGAGCATCGGCGGTGTCAGAGTAAAAAAGCATCGACTCTTTCGCCTGAGTGTAGTCGTCCCACCGGCCGAGGGATTCGACATCCATCGGACTCAGCTTCCATTGCTTCAACGGATCCTTCGCACGGCCCATAAACCGCCGCAGTTGCTCTTCGCGGCTCACCGAAAACCAGAATTTGAACAATCGAATCCCGCTTCGAGCCAGCATTCGCTCGAATTCGGGAGCCTGGCGCATGAACTCCAAATACTCGTTCGGCTTGCAAAATCCCATCACACGTTCAACACCGGCACGGTTGTACCAGGAACGATCAAAAAAGACCATTTCGCCGCTGGTTGGCATCTTTTGAACATACCGTTGGAAATACCACTGTCCTTTTTCACTGTCAGAAGGCTTTGCCAGAGCTACCACACGAGCCCCCCGAGGGTTCAAATTCTCCACGAACCGCTTGATCGTCCCGCCCTTTCCGGCCGCGTCACGACCTTCAAACACAGCGACAATCCGTTCCCCCGACTTCCCAACCCACGCCTGCATTTTCACCAACTCAATTTGGAGCAACTCGATCTGACGTTCGTATTCAGCCGACTTCATCACCTTCTTATAGGGATAAGCATCGCTGATGATCGTTGACTTCTTCTTTGTACTTTTGACCCGCTCGGTAAGTTCTGGAGGGATGCATTTCTGGACCTTTTCCTCGATCACCGCAACCATTGGAAACGCAGCCATCAACGGGTCAGGACTGGCGGGAGCCGTTTCCGGAGGAGCGGGAGCTGGCTCGGGAGGACTCGCCACCGCTTCGGGTTCTGGCACAGCCGACTCGGGCATTTCCACCTCGGGCATCATCGCCTCGTCGCCCTCAACTTCCGGCACGTCAGCTTTGGCAACAACGGGTTCTTCAACAACGATTGGTGCTTCCTCTTGAATCTCGAGCGGCTCGGAGTCTGGCGCTTCGACCAACGGTTCTGGAGAATCTGCAGGAATCTCGCCCTTCATTGGATCGACGGGAGGTTCAATGACCTTAGGTTTGAAAAAATGGCTCATGGGATATGCGTTAAGACTTGGAGGGAGCGGCTACTGCCTCCCTATCTTCAACACAGCAGGCAACATGCCACTCCGCTGATCATTTGCGTTATTCCAGTCCAGCGTTTCCCAAAAGGGACCTCAACGGATCCCGAAATGCCGGTTCAGCGGTTCCTGATAACTGTCAATTGTGCCATTCTCGACCTCAGCCACCTTAACCTGACACTTCGCTTTGTCAGACTCCACCACCGCAAACGCACAGGCGAGATCCTTCAATCCTTCCTCTCCACTCGTTTCCGGGTTGCCTCCCTGACGAATCGCCTCAAGCCAATCGTATTGAGCCAAGGCGAAGTCATCGGTTAGCCCAAGAGGCGTTTCAGGATGATGGGCAGACTCGAGGGACTGCATTTTCCCGTCATCCAAACTCATTGCGTCGCCCGTTAAACGACCACGGCTTCCATAAAAAACGGCTCCTTCTCCCGCCATCGTTGGCCCACCATGACCGGCCCAACTCCCATAGATCGTTCCTCTGGCTCCGGCGTGCGTTTCAAAGTTGGCAAAGAAGGTATCGTCCGCGTCGCAGTTGATTTGCTCAAGCACGGCCCCGCTCAAATCTCGCGTGTAACGAATCGGCTCAATCACAGAGGTCTGGGCAGAGACGCTTTTTACCTCACCTCCCACGTAGCGAACCATGTCAAACCAGTGAGGCCCCATGTCGAGAGCGATACCACCGGCTTCTTGCAACCGATGACGCCATGCCGTTTCTGCCACAATTTGATCTGGAGCCCACCACGCACCTGCACAGCCGAAAAGCGCCATTTGAAGATCACCAAGCGGCCCTTCCGGACCGAATGCCCACTTCGTTCGCCGGATTCCCAACATGTACCGAAGATTCTCAAACACTCCGAACGTGACCCCAGCGGCTTCTGCTCGTTCGCACATCTGACGTGCCGCGCGAACCGTCACCGCCAAAGGCTTTTGAGACATCAAATGTTTCCCATTGGCGAAGGAAACATCGGCAACCTGATGATGAAGACTGTGAATCGTGAAGTCGTTGACTGCATCGATCGAGCCATTTTTGATCATCTCGCGATAATCCTCAAAAACCTCCACCTTCACTCCTGGCTGAAAGTCGGACAAATACTCATCGTCAATCGCCAACGGATCTCCCTCCATCGTCGAAACCGCCTTTCGCTGGGCCGGCCCCTCCCCGCGCTGAATGTAGCTGCGAGCGTCCGCTTCTTTTCGGGCGCAAAGAGCGGTGATCTGAAAGTCATCCACGCCAGCTTCCCGCAAAATCCGATATCCGCGAAGATGAGCCGCGAGGATGCGGCCGCAGCCGACGATGCCAATTCTGATCATGATTCGAAATCTGCCGAGCGCCCGCCTGGCCGCAACGGGAAGTTTTTACGAGTCGGATGCGTCCTCGCCCTCAAGGAGTTGCTTCATCTCCACCCACCCCGCAGGTAGGTAGTAAACCTCGCTGATCCCGAGATCCCGCAAATCCTCCGCCACCACTCGGCTCCTCCAGCAACTCAGACTATCGCAGTAGACGATAATCGCCTTCTCGGTGGAAGTGAGTGTCTCGAAGTGTTCGAGCAGGAGATCGTTCCAATTCTCTTTGTTCAGAAGCAGGGCTCCGGGCTGGTGGCCCGCCTCAAATTTCTCCGTGGTTCGCGAATCGAGCCATAGAACGTCGTTGTTCCAGCGCGTCGCGACATCTTCCAAGGTAACCTTCCATGGGTCGAACTTTGCCGCTCGCTTCATTTGCCAATCCGGGGCCTTCGGATGGACGCACATCGTCATCACCCCGGCGACCAAGGTGAGTCCAATGAGAATCGAAATCTGCCGTAGGAGATCCGTCGTCACTGGATATCAATCCTCTTTGGCGATTCGAAAGAACGTCATTTGACGCTGCTGCTCCGGAATTTCGCAATCCGTCTCAATTCTCACCACACCGAGCATCGTGGAATCGGTGTCCTTTGGCGTCAGTTCAATCTCATAGAGCCTGCCTTCCTCGATGACATGGAGCTCAGCCGTTACATTCTTTCGCGATGGAACCACCTCCAAAACACGGATCGGTTCAGGCCGCAGCACCTTAAAGACCACCTTCTTGGGGCCGGGGCTTTCGTTGAGATCCCACATCGCCATTTTCGGCTCAATGGAAAGAATCTCTGGGATCGACACTCTGACGGCCAACCGCGTGGCGGTTCGACCATCGCCCTTGGAATGAACCGTGATCGCTTTTTCCACGATTCCGGTCAGACCTTTGACAAAAAATTCCGCCTCGACGATCCCCGCCTCTCCTGGCTTATACACCTTTTTATCGCTCGTCGCCTTGAGGCACCCACAAGTGGAATCGATCAACCCGATTTCCACTGGCGTTTTCCCCTCGTTGGTGAATTTGAATTCAGCGAGGACTGACGCATCACCAATCTTCGCGTCCCGTTCCAGGATTTCGGCTTCGAAGTTAAGCTTTGCATGGGCCACCGCCCCCAAAAATAGGCTCCAGATGGTGCACGCAATCAGGGTTTTCATGAGGCTAAACTAGTCCGGTAACCGGTGCATGCAAAGCGAAAGAGGAGCGCCCAAAACGGACACTCCTCTTCGTAAATTCGCAATCTTTTCAGTGCCTGTCAGCCTTTCTTCGCCAGCAAATCCCGAATCTCCGTGAGAAGCACTTCCTCTCTGCCGGGTTCGGGCGCCTTTTCAGGTTCCTCTTCCTTTTTCTTCTCAAACTTGGCCTTCGCCTCGTTGTAGAACTTCACCATCAGGAAGATACAGAAACCGATGATAACCAACGAAATGATGTCATTGATGAAGGTTCCGTAATTGATGGCAACCGCTTCCACCGCAGCGGCGTCACCTTCCGCAGGCTTGGCGTCTTGAAGCGTGATCTTCAAATTGCTGAAGTCGATTCCCCCTAAAACCAGACCAATCGGAGGCATGATCACGTTGTTGACGAGCGATTTGATCACGGTGCCGAAGGCGGCGCCAATGATGATTCCAACTGCCATGTCGAGCATGTTGCCTTTAAGGATGAAATCTCTAAATTCTTTGAGCATAGCGATATTCTGATAAGGTTAGGGATCTAATTCGACATGAAAGTTTACTTAGGGTCAATGTTAAAGTCACGACTTTGGACCGGGCATGTCTTCGCGAGTGTTCACATTGACGAAGTATCGGCGATCCTCCTCGGACAAAACACGTTCCCTGACGAAGCCCTTTTGGGCCGCCTCTTTCACCAATCCCTGCAGCGATAAATCGTCGCTGCGGAGGCGCTCATTGGCAATTTCGCGCACTCCACTTGTTGGATACACTGCGACCAAGGGTTCCCAAAACCCATCCTCCCAACGAGTTACGACGCCACAATCCGGAGTCGATTCGCCTATTAACCCCGCGAGGAATTCGATTGGCATTTGCGGCAAATCCACGGCCAGAATAACCAACAGTGGATCCTTCGCCTGATTCAAACAGGCACTGACTCCCCCCAACGGACCTCGCTCTTCCAGCGCGTCGTGAACGCGGAGAAAAGTATGTTCTGCGGGAAAATGTTGATCCTTCCGGCAGGAAACGAGGAGTTCCGACGGACTCAAGGCCTCAAGTTTGGCCAGTTGAGAGCGCCAGAGAGGTTTGCCTTCCCATACTGCAAACGCCTTGTCACTGCCAAAGCGCTTCGAGCGGCCTCCGGCAATCAATGCGGCGGAAAAGCTCACGATCCACTCCGTAGAACCCCATCGCTGAGAATCCGAGCCCGAAGGCCACCATGTCCCTTCAGAGCTTCATGAGCTCCGTCGGCAAAGGCCTGATCCATCCAGTAACAAGGCCTGCACTCCTCCGTGCCATGAAACCGAATGCCTTGAATTTCAAAGTCCTCACCGATCAGGGTATTCAAATCGACATCATCCACGATCACATTGCGGCGGAAGGCTTTTGGGGACTTGTCAGCAACCTGAAACTGATCACAAAGCCGATCGTAGACCGACTTCGCAAAGAACGTGATTTGCCCTTTGTAATCCGGCTTGTGGTCTAAAAACCGGTCACCTTTGATTCCGCGGTTGGCGATGCACTCCACTTCGTCCACCTCGACCATCGGATCGGTGCCCGGCTCCTTGCCGTGGTGTCCGAAATAGGTGTGTGCGTCAGAAATGTAAAGGTGGAGGATCTTCACTCAAAAATCCGGATATTCGCATCGCGTCGCAACCGAGCCAACCAGGCGTCCACCTTGCTTTGCCGTTTGTTTTGCAGCACCCGACGATGAACCTCGTCTTCCACTTCGTCCAACGGGGTGATTTTCCCCAACTCGCGAGCTTCCACGTAAACCAAGGTATAAAAGCTGCCGAGATCGATGATCTCACTGACCGACTGTGGTGCAATGGTGAAGGCTGCTTCGGCCAACTGGGAATTCAGGTCTGCCTTGGAGAAGGTTCCACGCTCACCGCCATTTGGCGCGCCACTATCAACGCTATGGGTTCTTGCCATGGTCGCAAAGTCCGCTCCGGAGCGAAGCTTCGACAGAATTTCTTCGACCAATGCCTTTTGCGAAGCGCCGGAATTGGGATCCCCCTCCGCCGTCTTCGGAATTGTAATTGTCCGAATTTTGACGAATCCATCCGAGCTGAACAGCGAAGGATTCTCTTTCCAGAATTTCTCTCGCTCAACAGGAGTGACAATCACGTCATCAACCCCGGCATTTCGACTCCGCATCGCCTGAACGATGATCGTTTCACGCTGCAACTCCCGAAATTGTTTAATGGTTAGACCGCTGCCTGATAGTTCCTTGTAAAACTGGTTCCGGTCTCCCCCAAATCGCTCTCGGACGAACCGATCCACCGCTTGGTCAACGTGTTGATCTCGGATCTCAGCGCCGAGTTCCTTAAACTGGCTGAGGATCAGCTCACGATCGATCAAATCCCGCAGGGCATTTCGCTCAATTTCGCGAACCCGCGCTTCCAAGGCACTCGCACTCAACCGGCGTCCCTCTTGCAACACCAACAGGTGAACCTGGGTTTGAGCCGTATTACGAACTTCCGACTTGGTAATAACCTGGTTATTGACGACGGCAGCGATGCCATTTACTTCCGTTGCAGCATGTGCTTGTAGGATCGCAGCAGCCAATGCTCCTGTGAGGAAGAGAATTCTTTTTTTCATGTGAGGAGGATCTTTATCCGATAAGAAGATGGGGAGCGATAGAGGCAACGATCCAGCGCCAATTTCCGCATTGTATCGGATAGCTTGGTGCCGTCAATGCGGTATTTCATAAAACCTAACATTTTCCGAAGCGTCCCAGAATTTCAGCGCTTTGACGGAAAGGCTAGATCTCTTCTTCAGCCGGAATCATGACCTTTTCCTTTCACGGCTACTCTAATTGAGCAACTGCTGTCTGCGGAATTTGGATCAGAATGGGACTCGCTGAGGAATCCAGCCACGAAAGAAGCTCAGTCAGATCCTCCCTGCTCATTGCCGTGCAACCTGCGGTGGGATGGTCAGGACTTCTCCAAACATGCAGAAAAATCGCACTACCAGCTCCTGGTTTCGACGGATCCATATTGTGCCGGATCACCACTCCGAACTCATAGAGGTGATCGTCTCGTCGCATCCGCTCAAATGATCCCCATCGGTCTTCAGGCTTCGCTTCGAAGTTTTTTTCCTTGGTTCCGTTCCATTGAACCCAGCGGTTGTAGTCAGGAGATTCAGGGTTATCCACGAACAAGTCGATCCCGGTGGATTGCCGATACCGCAGTTTTGGGTTTCCAGAGAACTCAGGCGCATAGCCAAAGCCTGTTCCCAGTTCAAAAATTCCAGCAGGAGCCCGCCCGTCGCCTTCCCGCTTGCCTTGTTCCTTTTCGGTTGGCTCAGGGTGAAGTCCTCGTCCCCAACCAAGCCCCGCCCGCCCGACGACTACCGGGACCGATGCTTCTACCCTTTTCCAGTTTCCTTCAGCCTCCTTCACGTAGCGCTGCAGCGTCCCCTTGGTCGCAGTCCAGTGACGAGTCGTCACCAACAAGACCTGTTCGCAAGCATCAGGAAGATGCTTTTCGAATCGTTTGGGAGATGGGTCGGTCATTCCCTTGGGCATAGCCAGTTGAGCAAGAACCACGCTCATGAGCGCTTGAGCAAGGAAACGGTGATTTCGCGGCAACAAACTGATACCTGGAGAAGATTAGGAAAGTAACGGCAGCGCCCGCTTCTCGATGGCGCTCTGGTAGGCCGTATCGACGATTTGTTGACCAATGCGGCTGACTTCAACGGAAAGGGGGCCTTCAACCGGAAGATCGCGCTCCAAGCGATCTATCAAATATTGGATCGGATTTTGAAATGGAGCCTCAATTGAGGGAACGGGAATCGGATACCCGGCCGGCTGTTCCCGGGTTTGCACCCAGAGTTCCTGGGTGTAATCCGGAATCCCGATGGTCCCCTCCGTTCCGACCAGCACGAAACCGCATTTGGGTTGTGGTTGGTGGGTCCAGGGATCCGTGAAGGTTCCCCAACGCGTTTCGAATTTGGAAAGACCGGACTCGTAGCGGGCAATGGCGATGGCGTGCTCATCAACCTCCAAGGCGTTGGGATCATCCGTCAGGCACATGACCTCGATCGGTTTCCGATTATCCAGATACCACGTCCCCAAGGTCGCACCGTAACCCATGTAATCCAGCAGGCTTCCCCCACCCTCGGCTTTGCGGTAGAACCAACTCGCGGCCTTTTCTTCCGCCGACGGCTCCTTTTCGGTCTTGTCTGCTCCGTGATACAGTGGACCCCGGTTTCCTCCGTAGGTATGAACCTCTCGGATGGTACCGATCAGCCCTTCCTGAACTTTTTGATACGCATGATGATGGGCATCCATCCAGCGGAGTGGCCAGTTGATCGCGAGTTGCTTTCCCGTCGGGGCCATGGCTTCGATCATTCGGTCCGCTTCAGCCACCGAAGCGGCAAAAGGCTTCTCCATGAGGATGTGAACCCCGTAGCCGGCCACTTTTTCGGTCCATTCCGCGTGCCGAGCAGCAGCAGGGCAAAGCACCACAATGTCAGGCTCGGTCGCTTCCAGGCACTGTGCGAAATCGGTGAAGACTCGATCCTCTGGAATCGCAAACTTCACCATCGCTTCTTCCATTCGCGACCGATCTTCATCGCTGATCCCCACCAACTCCGCACTGGGATGCTCATGAACCATCCTCAGCAGATCGCCCATGTGGAAATGGTCGAAATTGATCCCAGCAATTTTCCAAATCTTGCTCATTCGGTCGCCAATTTATCTTCGTTCTTGGAATTCGGGTTACGGAATACCACGACGAAAATGACCAAAATGATCAACGCAAAGATGGCTGGTTTCATCCAGAGCGGCTTCCATTCCAAGGCCGCCAGTTCCTCATGCCGCGCTTCATCCCGCTGCGCAATCAACTGCTCCGCCGCATCGCCCTCCGCCTCCGCGATTTGATCATTCAAACCGGCCACTTTGGCGGCCAGTTCGATTGCCGCAGGCGGCGTATGACTGGCTTCAATTTTCGCGGCGACCTGCGCTCCGACAAACATCCCCAATCCAAGTGTAAACAAGACCAGCATTCCCTGAGCCTGCCCCCGGATTTTTTGAGGAGCGACTTTGTCCGTATAAATCTGCCCGGTGACGAAGAAGAAGTCATAGCAGATTCCGTGGAGAACGATTCCACCAACAATCATCCAGACAATCTCGGATGGGGCGCCAATTGCGAAGAGATAGTAACGCACCACCCATGCCAGCATTCCGACCGCCAACATCCATTTGACGCCCAGCTTCCGGAAAAACAGTGGCATCACGACCATGAAGAGAATCTCCGACATCTGACCATACGTCATGGTTCGGCCGATGGGTTCACCAACCAATTCCACAACCCGGCTGGTAATCTGATAGTAGAACGCGAGAGGGATGCAGATCAGAGTCGACGCCACGATGAAGACCAAATAGGAGGGATTCTTCAACAGGACGAGCGCATCCAATCCGAGAATCTCCCGAAGCGTCACCTTCGTTCCCTTGTCTGCCGGCGTATCGGGAAGCAAAAAACTGAAAATCCCCAGAATAATGGCTGCGCAAGCCGTGAGATGAAACATGGAGACCGTTTTTTCCCACCCGACCTGCGTGAGAACAAGACCAGCGGCAATCCAGCCGATCGTTCCCCAAACCCGAATTTTGGGAAATTCCTTCTCCGGGTCGGTCATGTTGCGCATCGCCAAGGTATTGGTGAGGGCGAGCGTTGGGAAGTAGGTCAACATGTATCCAAAAAACAGCAGGTTGATGTGATTTGGAACGGGTGAGTCTACCACCATGAGCCTGGTGGCCCCAAACATGATGAGACCGCCCAGAATGTGCATCACGCCCAAAACGCGCTGAGCGGCAAAAAACCGATCTGCGATCATCCCGACAAAGAAGGGCGAGATCATCCCTGCGATGGGCCCAACCGAGTAGGTCCAGCCGAAGTCCTCGGCTTGGAATCCGATTCCGCTGAGATAGTTGGGTGCGGTCACATACCAGGATCCCCAGATAAAGAACTGGAAGAACATCATGACCGAAAGGCGTATTAGGATATTGGCGCTCATGGGATTTCGTGCGTGGTGGCCTAGAGTGGAGCCCATCTCGCCCCATTTGTGAACCGAAAAAGTTA
>TARA_R110002096_G_scaffold4493_10_pt1 | contig 18525 bp, 21 predicted proteins | sample TARA_R110002096 | Tara Oceans TARA_R110002096 (sample SAMEA4397295) | marine metagenome | biome: Polar Biome; feature: [DCM] deep chlorophyll maximum layer (ENVO:01000326); material: water (ENVO:00002006), including particulate matter (ENVO:01000060) such as... | depth 35 m
TTCTCAAAGCAGCCGAGGCGGCGACCCTCGACGAGGGCGCGGGCGTAGCGCGGAGTGACGGGAAACCGGGCCAGGGATCGCCCCAGATTCGTCAGCTGGCGAGCGGCGTCGAGCGCACCGAGGTCGATCAACAGTTGGGTGGCGCGGTCGAGTCCTGCTTCGTCCGGTTTCTCGAACCAATCGAAGTCTTCCATGGATTCGACACCGGAGACGAGCAGGGTCAAAATGACTTCCGCCAGGTCCATTCGGTGGATTTCCGGAGGCGTTTGTGCTGGGCGTTTGGCGTGATCTTCCTCGCTCCAGAGGCGAATGCAGGTGCCGGGCGCGGTTCGGCCCGCTCTGCCGGAGCGTTGGTCGGCGCTGGCTTGGGAAATCTTCTGGATGGTGAGCGTGTTGATGCCGCGGCGCACGTCGTAATCCGCGATGCGGGCCAGGCCGGAGTCGATCACGAGCGTTACCCCGTCGATAGTGAGCGAAGTTTCGGCGACGTTGGTGGCGACGACGATTTTGGGGCGGGAACCCGGCCGAATGGCGCGGTCCTGCTCGGCGGGTTTCAGATCTCCGAAAAGAGGCAGGATATCGACGTTGCTGGTGTGGCGTTGTAGCGCGTCGATCGTTTTGCGGATTTCGTAGGCTCCGGGAAGAAAAATGAGGCAATCGCCCGGCGTCGTCCGGTTTTTGGCAAACGCCGAGTAGGTGCGGGCGATGTGATCCCAGATTTGGCCTTTTTGGCGTTCGCGCATCGGAGCATGGCTGATCTCAACCGGAAACGTTCGCCCTTCCGAGCTGAGACGGGGGCAATCGCCGAGATAGGACTGGATTCCTTCGCCGTCGAGCGTGGCGGATGTGACCAAAATGGCGAGGTCTGGCCGGGATTCGCGTTGAATCTGGGTTGCCCGGGCCAAGGTGATGTCTCCAAAGAAGTGGCGCTCGTGAAATTCATCAAAGAGAATCGCGGAAACGCCCTGGAGAGTCGGGTCGCCGAGGATCTGGCGCAGAATTACCCCTTCGGTGACGTAGCGAATGCAGGTTTGGGCACTGACGTGGTTCTCGAAACGAACTTGATAGCCGACTTCATCTCCGACTTTCCCCTTTCGTTCTTCGGCGACGCGGCGGGCCAGCATTCGGGCGGCGACGCGGCGTGGCTGAAGCACGACGACTTCGCCATTCCCCAGGATTCCGCGATCGAGCAGAATCTGCGGAACTTGGGTGGACTTGCCGGAGCCGGTGGGCGCTTCCAGCACCAATCGAGGTCGTTGAGACTGGCTGCGGAGGGCCTCGACCAGCTCGTTTTCAATTTCGTAGATCGGTAACATGAGGTCTCTGGTCCTGAATTTAGAACAGATCGGGGGAGTTTTGGAAAAAACTCGATTGTGATTTTGCGGGACACCGGGAAAGTAGCGCCCACTTGGAACAATGGCTCTTGAACCGACAGAATCTCCCGAAGATCGCCAATTGGCTTGGATTGGAGACGCCGCATTGGCCTTGGTGGCGAGAGAATGGATCCTGGAAACCCAGGGGAAATTGGATGGGGAAGCGCATCGGCGCCTGACTTCGAACGAGTTTTTGCGGGCATTTGGCCATCCGACTTTGGTTGAGGCGGAATTGGGCGTTTTGTTCCAGAAACACGGATTGGATGCGGTGAGAGAGCGATTTCGGAATCGGTTTGTGCCAAAGTTTCGGGAATTTGGCGGTATTGACGCTTCGAAGTAATTAAATTTGGTTGGAAGTTAAGAATTCTTAACTTAATGTGGGGCATGCTCCTTCGACTCGCTTGCCTGATGCTGATTTTCCCGTTTCTGGGATTGTCCGGCTGCTCCTTATTTGCGCCCAAACCGGTGCCGGAACGTTATCGAGCCAAGGTTACGTATCCCTCCTTTTCCAATCCCTCGCAGTATTCTTCAGTCCCAGCACCTCCGATGCCTGAGCCACCGAAGCAGGAAACCGCGAGTTACCAACCGGATGGGACTTCATTTGACCAGTGGGCGCCCGCCGAGAATTCGAAACCCGAGACCGAAAAGACTGAGGCTCCCGGGATCGATGTTCAGTCCCTTCCGTTTGCGATTGCGGTTCCTGGCGATCCCAACGTCGTGACGTTGCCTCCCGGACTCGGGTCAAATGCCGAAATCGACGTGACGGGAATCGCCCCCGGAACAGCGGTCGAAATTCCAGATCCGAACAAATCTGGAGCAACGATCAAATTCAGAGTTCCTGAACCTGAGAGTTAAAGAGCGTCACTGACGTTGTCGAGTTCACTGAGAATCGCCTTGAGGTCATTGGCGAAAGGGCTGGTTTGAGCCAGTTGTTCGAGGTGGTCCCTTACTTTCGGATGTCGTTTGGCGTTAAAGGCTAATGACCAACGAGCGGCTTCGTACATCGCATAGCGAAACGCGTCTTCCCGGTATTTTTGGATGAGTTCATCGTCCTCTTTTTCTCGAGCATCAAGATACGCGTCCCTGGCCGCTTCAAATTGGGAGTAGCCCAAGACATTGACAATTGGAGTGACGACGTTCACATCCCCTGAGCCATAGAAGTAGCCCCAACAGAGGTCCATTTCGAAAGCTTGGGTGATCTCAATTTCCAGGAGTGGTGCGGGTTTGGGCTGAGTGAGGAGATGGTCTTGGCGAATGGTTTTGAGGGCTTCTTTCGCGGATTCAGTATTTGCGCGATGGAGTGCATTCCCAAAGGCCTCCAGCTCGGCTTGCGATAACGAATCTGGATTTTTGAGCGCGATTTCGATCGTCTCCGGATACTTCTCGAACACAAAGCTGAGGAATCCGACAATGGGTTGGCGGCGATCAATATCTTCGAGGTTTTCGCGACTCTTCCAGTGCTCCAATGCGGTCTCAAACGAGCCGAGATTGTCGTTTTGGTAAAACTCCTGGAGCCATCGCGCCGCATTGAACGCGTGCGCTCCCCAAGGCTGGAGCAAGACCAACGCCACGAGTATTCGATAAAGCTGAATCGTCATTCCATGCGAGAGGATTTATCAGGGCCAGGGGTTTCCGGATTTACTCAGACCAAGGCTCCTGAAAGGGCCTACCGTTAAACTCGTGAAGGAACTGCTGGCAAACGAATTTCTGGAATCGAAATGTCTTTGCAGAAATCGTGAAATGGGGTGCAGATTCCAAACATGAAACTCTGGAGTTCGCACGGTTTGATGCTGATTGCGATTTGTCTATCGGTGGGAGGATGCAAAACGACACCTGCGGGTGATGGAATTGCTCAGTTCAACAGTGTGATTCTGCCCCACTTCCCCATTGGGCAGCCCGGAACCTTTGAGTTCAAAGTTCGGCACACCCGGCCCGTTTATCCTCACTGGATGTACTTCAAAACGCGCTCATCATCGAGTTTTTACCCCTATACTCCCTTCGACGAGGCCGTCTTTCGCGTCGAGATGGTGGGGCTGGATGGCAACGTCTTGAGTTCACGCATTATTCGGCCACGCGCACCGCGAATCGTGGATGAGGATGAATATCGAGTGGTCCTCTGGAACAAAAGATCAGTTTCAGCACGAACCGAGTTCCGGGTTCGAGTTGAAGTCTTGAGGCCATCCAAGCGGCCTTACGACAAAGCCAGGATTCATTTGGGAACGCCTTGAAGGCGGCTTTTTCTGTCAATGTCAGGGTGACGAACCGTGGCGATTGGCGAGGTAAATAATACAGATTCTTGGAAATTTGCGCTTTCCTCACAGAATGATTTCGTGTAGACCTTTTTTATTAGCTTGAATCGAAAATGTCCTAACATGATTCCCAGCTGCAGATATGTCATTGTCTCAATGCTAGTGTTTGGATTCGTTGCAGTTAGCAATGCATTGTCAACTTCTCCGATGTTCGAAGCATTGGCAGACACGAGAGAGGCGAATTCCGGGATTGCTTCCTCTTTTCAGATGGCGGCGGTGTTGGTCAGCCTGATTGTCTTGGGTTCGGCCTTTCGCAATAGTCGCCGGAGAGGCAAGTTTCACTCTGATTAGATTCTTGAGACCCTGCTGGAATGGCGCAATTTGAAGCGGAGTTTTGACAAGCTCGGCCGACGGTCCATCATTGGCTGATGACCGGAAGAGTCCGCACCATTCTAACAACCCTGGTAGGGTGCGTGGGCTTCCTGTTTGCGCTGACGATTCCGTTCTGGATTTGGCCACTGGATTTGGAGGTTCAAAGCCGATTTTTTGATCCCGAGGGGCGCTGGGCAAGTGGCGAAGCTCCCTTTTGGCAATTTCTCTACCACTTTGGGACGCTGCCCGCCATCATCGTGGTTTTGGCGGCTTTGTTGGTATTTGTTCTCAGTTTCAGGGTTGAAAAGTTTGTCCCCTGGCGCAAGGCGGCCGCCTACCTCGTGCTGTGCATGGCGGTGGGGCCCGGCCTGCTGATCAATGTCGGATTCAAGGATCATTGGGGGCGTCCCCGACCTCGAGATGTCGAAGTGTTTGGCGGTTCATATGCCCATGAGCGCGTCTGGATTGCAGATGGGAGCAGCCCGGGGAAAAGCTTCCCTTGTGGGCATTGTTCCATGGGATTCTATTTTTTGGGCTTGGCATTGCTATTCAGACGGTGGCGAACAGCTCTCGCAATATCGGGGTTTGCCGTGGTCTTTGGCGGACTGATCGGAATGGCTCGAATCGCTCAAGGTGGGCATTTTCTCAGCGACGTTATCTGGTCAGGGGGATTTTGCCTTTTGGCGAGCCTGGGACTGTTTTATGCGCTGGGTTTGGATCGATCGGTTCGTTTCGTGCCAAAATCGGGAGCGCAACTCAAGTTGCCTCCAAGTGTCGCCATTGGAGCTGGCTCGATTGGTGTTTGCGCACTGCTTTTCGTCGCACTGGGGACGCCGTATCACCGGGATGAAATGTTTTCCCCAAAAAATCTAGGTCGAGAAGAGAAATTAGAACTTTCGTTGGTTTTGGAAGGAGATGAACACAAGATCAGTGTTGTGGAGAATGGAACCGTGAGGATTCGGTCCATCGGAAATGGATTCGGACTACCGGGAAGCGCGATCAAGATTGTGACCAAGGAAGAAAAATCGGAAGACGAGCTCTACTTTCAACTCAAACAGCGCCTCAGCGGATGGTTTACCGAGCTGCGGCAAGTCAACGAACTTCAAGTCCCTTCAGACTTCTCCGGAAATGTCAAAATCGTGATTCGATCTGGGGTTTTATCGGGCGATCTAAGGGAAATAAAGGGAGATCAGGATTGGAGAGTCTTCATTAATAACCCGAAAAATCTTCAAGTTGTCCCGTCTGGAGCCGAAACGTTCCAACTCCAGGTTATGCCTCTTGAAAACTGAATTGGGCGGCTGGGTAGAGGCCCGATTGCTTTCGAGTCATCGGGGGAGCTGAGGGGCGAAATATGGGTGGCTTTGCAGGAATATAGTTCGGAAATCTAAATATTTAGTAATTATATTTTGATAATTATTAAAAACGCCAGAAATTGTATCCAGCAATTATCATCCTGTCTAATCTCATGCAAAGCAACGCTTCACCTGCATCCAATCAAGGCGCACCTGCCTCCCCATTTGCCCCAACGCCGGCTCCAGGGATCAACGGTGTCGCGAAACCCGGGCAAAAATCGGAAGAGACTTTCGAAAACGCCATCAAGTCAAAACAGGAGCTCCTTCAGACGGCAAGCAAGCATCTCTACGAAGGTCTGAAAGCGTTGATCGAGGCGACTGCATTGGAAACTCAGGAAGCTGCGAAGTCCGTCGCAGCTCCTCAGGAAGAGAAGTGCGAGCCGGTTGCAGAGAAGGAGGCCGACATCCAGGTTGCCGAGAAGGAAACCGTTGAAACGGCTACCGAGAGCGAAGAGACCAAGCCCGCCTCTCCATCGATTTTGCCGTTTGCTCCTGCTTCGCAAAAGCCTGAAGAGACTGAGAAGCCGACCGAGGTTGAGGAGAAAGCAGCCCCTACATCCCCATTTACGGCAAGCTTCACCGGTAAGACCGAAGAGAAGCCGTTCGTTCCTCCATCAGCATTGGTTCCTGCAGATCAGGCAAAGTCGGCCTCGAAGCCTGAGCCCGCTCCAAGCATGCCAATTCCACCGTTTACGATGACGACTCCGGCGCCGCAGAGTCCGGCTGAGCCGTCCAGTCCGAGCCCTGAGCCGACGAATCCAAGTCCTTTTGCACCCGTCAAAAAGGCTGAGCCTCAGCCAACTGCCGAAGCGACATCTTCGATTCCACAGTTGCCCGTATTTGGCGCTCCTACGACGAGCTCCCAAGCTATTCCAGCTGCTCCTTCTCAAGATCAGCCAGCAGCAGGGCTTCCACAACTTCCACCCAGCCCGTTCACGATCAGCGCTGGAGCGACTCCGGCTCCTGCGGAGGGGCAGGCACCGGCAGCGGCTGGCCCGACATCACCGTTCACGGCACCCACTTCACTTCCGACCGGAGGATCACCATTTGCCCCGGTTCCGCCAAGTTCGGCTGAACCAACGAAATCAGCCCCTGCAAATCCCGAGAACTCTCCGTTCAAAGCCCCGGGGGCGTCTCCTTTTCAGGAGACTCTTCCTCCCACCGGAGATTCCAAATCATAGGATGCTCTTAGGCGCGTCAATCTAAGATTCCGAAGCGGCGAGTCAGATTCTGGCTCGCCGCTTTTTGCGTGGTGGCTTTCCGGAAGCGGCCTCTATTTTTGCAGGCGTTCGAATTCCAGCTGAATGAACCGGTCGGTCATTCCGGAAAGGTAGTCGCAGGCGACTCTTTCAATTGGATCTCCCGCATGTTCTTCGGCGTAATCACCCATTTGCTCAGGATTCGAGAGACAAGCTTCGAACATCGTTTGGAGGAGATTGCACCCCCGTTGATTGGCTTCTGACACGGCCTCGTGATGATAAACGTTTCGATAGAGAAACTTTCTCAACTGGGCATTCGCGCGACGTAATTCCGGGCTGTAGGCAGCGAGTTTTTTCTCGTGCCTTCGCACATCGTCGCAGGTTTTGACTCCAGAGTTCTCGATTTGGCGCTGTGTTTCCGCGACAACGTCGGCTACCTCAAAATCGATGAGACTTCGTATCACGTAGGTGACAAATCGCTTCCCTTTGAGATTCGGAAACAATTTCTTGACCCGATCGGCGCAGATTGACCAGATCTCAAGGTCTTCAAGTTGTTCAGCATCAATGAGTTGATAGTCCAGTCCGTCGTCTAAATCATGGCTGTAATAGGTTATTTCATCGCTTAAATTGGCGATTTGGGCCTCCAGCGATGGCATGGGGAACCGTTCCTCGAGATTTCCCTGGAAAGGTGGGCGCAAATAGCCGTTTTCATGTTTCCGCAGTCCCTCCAACACCTCGTAGGAAAGGTTGAGGCCGTCGAAAGCCGGGTATTTTCGCTCCAGTTTTTCGACGATTCTGAGACTCTGGAGGTTGTGCTCAAAACCTCCAAATTTGCGCATCAGCTCATTGAGGCGTTCTTCGCCACAGTGTCCAAACGGCGAGTGGCCCAAATCATGGGACAACGCGATTGCCTCTGCCAAATCTTCATTCAGGCTCAACGCGCAGGCCAGGGTGCGACTGATCGAAGCCACCTCGATCGTATGAGTTAAGCGAGTCCGAAGGTGGTCTCCGGTTCCATTCAGAAAGACCTGGGTTTTGTATTCCAATCGGCGAAATGCGCGCGAGTGAATGATACGCGCCCGATCGCGCTGAAACACAGTTCGATAGGGATGCTGTGGCTCAGGATGAACTCTACCGGCTGATTGAGACGCCAACTGGGCGTAGGAAGCCAGAGAGCCACGCTCTTCGGTCTCCATTTGCTCCCGGGTCTTCAGCATCGTTCATCAAGGCCCATTACGAGGTTGTCATCAAGAGTCGCCATTCTTGTTGTCGAGATTTTTCGAATCCGATGCGCGAAGTTCTTGTGAAACCGAGAGCATGTCATAAGCGGCGAGAAGGAGCATCAAAATCACGAGAATGAGGCAAAATCCCCAATAGGCAGTGAGAAAAAGAAGCGATTCGCTGAGTTCAGAATCCAGAACGGTCATGCCGATCAAGACGATTCCCATTGCGACCAGGGCGAGCCAAAACATGAGGCGCCTTCTCAATTCCCGCGTCCGAATCACGACGAGTCCGGCGGCGACAGCGAGCTGGAGGAAAGAACGAGCTCGCTTCAATGGGGACATGCCTGAGAATATCCGATTAAAGTTGCCAGCGCGAACGAAACTGAGACTCCGCTTGGTTCACGGATTGCAACAAGGCGTTCGTGGAGATCGCTTCGGCTCCAGCGGCAATGACCGCGTCTTGTTCCATGACGTCGTCTGTCGCGACGATCAGCGAGTAGATCGTCGCATATTTGTGAACAAAACGCTCGATGACGTCATCTGCGGTTCGCTTGGAATCTGAGTAGAAAACCTGGATTCCCTTTGGAATGCTTTCTTCCTGAATTTTGGAGCCCCGGCCATCAAAAACGACCACAACCCGGGCGAAATCGGCAATGTCCTGATAGGACGTCAGTCTTTTACAAAGCTCCAAACGGGCCAAATTACGATTGCCCCTGAGGAGGTCAGCCAAGTCCTTCCACGCGTGAACGACATTGTTGCCATCCACGAGCAAAACTTTCTCCTTGGTGCCCAGCGTCGACATTCTGGCCCAGGAAACTGGGAGGGTTAGCCTTCGGCTTTCTCCGAATCAGGCTTTGGCTCTGTTTCCGTTGCCGGAGTCTCCTCCTTGGTGGCAGCAGCTTTCTTGGCCACCTTCTTGGTTGCGGCCTTCTTTTTCGCAGAAGCCTTTTTGGCCGCCTTTTTCTTGGGAGCTTCCTCCGTGGTGGCCACTACCGCCTCTTCAGCATCAGCTTTGGGGCTCGCGGCAGGCGCGGCTTTCGGCTTGTCAGCTTTGGGTTTCGTGATCTTTTTCGCGAGAGACTGGTTGTTCTTTTCTCTCACTCTTACCCGCTTCAGGTAATTCTTACGCCGGCGGCGTTTAATTTCTTTGTTGTACTGTTTTCCCATCGTCGTTTACGTCATTCGGTATCGGGATAGCCCGAAACGGAACTTATTGGCGCTTGTCCCCCTTGGAATCAAGGTGAAATGGCGCATTTTCATCGCTGCCGCCAGCCGCGAGAAGATCTCAGCGGGAGATTTCGATCCAGAATTTCAAGTGCGAAGGGCGAAACTGGGAGTATGTTGAAGAAAACCCACACAAAAGGCTTGCACGTTTGCTTCTGGCCTGTGTAAATGAAGCGTAGGATTTCCCCTGCGTATCTCGCCTACAAAAGCTCTTCAATGCTGCAACCGTAGCAACCGCCTCGGCGGTCCTTGCCGAACTAAGGTAAAGAACTTTCCCAGATTAAGCTCCATGGCAAGCTAGCGATGTCCGATGAGGCGGACTCTATCACCCAACGGTGTTAGCTCCGGGAGTTCTCGAATTGACGACTCTAACAAAACCAGAATTACTTCCTGCAGACGTCAGGAAAATAGAACGACATTATGGCAGGTCACAACAAGTGGTCTAAGGTCAAGCATATCAAAGCTCGCGAAGATGCCAAGAAAGGCAAAGCCTTCAGCAAGCTTTCCAAGGAGATTTCCATCGCGGCTCGCGATGGCGGTGGAGATCCCTCGATGAACCCGCGTTTACGAACGGCGATCGACGCAGCAAAGAGCGTGTCGATGCCCAAGGATAATATTGAGCGAGCCATCAAAAAGGGAACTGGAGAGTTAGGGGGCGATGCGATCGAAGAAGTTACCTACGAAGGGTTTGGCCCGAGCGGTGTTGCTTTGATTGTTGAGGTCAGTACAGACAACAAGAATCGATCCGTGGCGGACATACGGTCTATTTTTAACAAGGCGAATGGAACGATGGGAACTACCGGAAGCGTTTCGCATCTGTTTCGAAGACTTGGCGAGATTCGCGTTGACCTCAGTGCGATTGAAGAGGACAAGCTACTCGAAATCTGCTTGGAAGCGGGAGCTGAAGAGGTTGCGAACGATGAAGAAGATCACATTGTTCAAACTGCCCCTGACGCGCTTAATGAAGTTGCTTCCGCAATTATCCAGGAAGGAATTGATTTGAAATCCCAAAACCTCGTCTACGTTCCGGAAGTTTCGATGGCGATTGACGATGCCTCTCAAGCCAGCAAAGTTGTGCGGTTGTTTGAGACGCTGGACGAGTATGACGACACTCTCAACGTATTTGCCAATTTTGACATTCCTGAAGCAATTCTTGAAGAAGCTCTAGCAAACTAACGACAAACCTTGCGCAAGTTGCGCCCTTGCTTTGCTTTCCCACTTTCAGTTGAAAGCACATTTTAGAACCCATTATCCATGAAGGATACCACAACTGCCGAACTTCCTTTGGCATACGACGAGCCTGCTGAAAAGCCTGAGGCTAAAACCGAAAACCAAGCATCTGCGCAGAAACCTGCGGCGGAAGCCAACCCACAATCCATGGAAGCAAGTCAAGAAGACAGTGGCTCTTCAAACGCGCCAAGACGCCCTCGGAGAAACTCCAAGATGTCGAAAGGGCGACGGGGTAAACAATCCTCGGGAGGCAATGAGTCGGGAGAAAGGGGGCGCTCGGATTCGCAGAATGGTCAGCAGAAATCGGAAAATGCCCACAGGCGGGAAAGAAGAAAGAGGAAGAAGAGAGAGCGTAAAAAGGATGTGCCAACCGGACCACCTGAAAAAGGCGAAGGTTTGCTGGAAATTTCTGCCAAAGGTTTTGGGTTCTTACGACAGGCGAGCACGGGATTTCAGCAGGCACCGGATGATATCTTTGTGACTCCCGAGTTGGTTCGAAGTTATGGTTTAAGAGATGGAATGTGGGTCAAGTGCATGTCACGCACGGGGAATCGAGGCCCTCAATTGAGTGAGTTGCTTGAGATTTGTGGGAAGAAACCAGAGCAGTGTCTTGACCTGCCCTACTTTGAGGAACTAACCGCGATTAATCCTAACAAGCGGATAATCCTGGAGACAGCCAAAGAGAACCTGACCACGAGAGTCGTTGATTTGGTGACCCCGGTAGGGTTTGGGCAACGTGGGTTGATCGTGGCGCCACCACGAACCGGAAAGACCACCCTGATCCAGAAAATGGCAGAGTCGGTTCACCACAATCATGATTATGTGAAGATCTTCGTGTTGCTGATCGATGAGCGACCAGAGGAGGTTACGGAACTGAAGCGTTCGCTGCCCTTCGCTGAAGTGATGGCGAGCAGTAATGATCAGGACGTCAAGAGTCATACACGAATTGCTGAATTGGCAATTGAGAGAGCGAAGAGACTGGTGGAAGCCGGGGAGCATGTCTTTTTGCTTCTGGATTCGATTACGCGTTTGGCGAGATCGTTTAACAACGCGACCAAGGGTGGCAAAGGGAAGGGGATTTCCAGAGGTGGACTTGCCATCGGAGCGTTGGAGATTCCCCGGCGTTTGTTTGCTGCTGCGCGAAACACTCGGGAAGCTGGCTCCTTGACCATTATCGGAACTGCCTTGGTGCAGACCAATAGTGCCATGGATGAGGCCATCTTCCAGGAATTCAAGGGAACCGGGAACATGGAACTCGTGCTGGACCGCAGAATCGCAGAGCAATATATTTGGCCGGCAGTGAACATTCATGCATCAGGAACACGACGTGAAGAGTTGTTGGTTCCGAAGCATCAACTCGAAAAGTCCTATGTAATACGCAGAGGACTTGCGGGGCATAAGCCGACCGAGGCCATCGAAAGGCTGCTGAACTTGATGGAGAAGTTTCCCAACAATGCTCAAATGCTGATGGAAATTAAGTCTTCGGCATAGATGTGTTAGCCGATTGCGACGGATGTCGATCACCAACGTGCCAGACGAAGCGGAGCCTGAATCGTCGATCGAACACGATGAATCAGGTCTGGTTGTTTCCGAGCCCGAGTCCGGTTCCGAGGTTCCGGTCGAGAAGAGGGCGGAAGTCTCAAAGACTTCCCGCTTCATCGCTTGGATTATGGACGAAGCCGTTTCGATCCCGGGGACGAATGTCAAGATAGGCATTGATCCTCTTCTGGGGCTGTTGCCTGCCGGGGGAGACTTGGCGGCATCCTGCGCCGGCGTCTTCGCCTTCATAGAGGCAGTCAAACGCGGCCTCCCGATTCAGGCGCTTTGGAAAATTGTCGGCAACATCATCTTGAACGCTGGTGTCGGCACCATTCCCATCATTGGAGACATTTTTTCGGTCATGTTTCGCAGCAATTCGCGAAACCGCGACATCATCAATGACAACCTTCGCCAAGCCCTTGCAGAGGGGAGGGAGCCCAGCTGGTGGAGGGTCATTCCTGCAGTTGCTGCGATCCTCGTATTTGTGGGATGTGCGATCACCCTCAATCTGTATCTTTGGTATCTCGTGACCAACTTTGTGATCGAGAGAGTGCCAGGATTGGACGTTGGCAGTTGATCTCCTTGCTCTGATCGCCGTTTCAGGACACGATCAGGAATGAGACCCCTTTTCCTTCTTTGTCTGGCGTTGCTGGTGGCTCCCGCGCGTTCCGCCGAGAGGCCAAACATCGTTTTGATTTTCTCGGACGATCAGGGAGTCAATGACATCGGTTGCTACGGAAGTGAGATTCCCACACCGAATATTGATCGCCTCGCCGAGGAGGGGGTGAAATTCACCAATTGGTATTCTGCATCCGCGATCTGCACGCCATCGCGATTTGGGCTCCTGACAGGTCTGAATCCCAGTCGCTCGAAACATGGGTTGCTGAGCGCATTGATGTTTATGGCGGAGGAACATCGCCAGACCGGCATCCAACCTGAAGAAACAACGATTGCCGAGCGGTTGAGAGATGTTGGGTATGCCACCGCATTGATTGGGAAGTGGCATCTCGGTCACGGCGAGAAAAGCCTCTTGCCGACGCGGCATGGTTTTGATCGATTCATCGGCCATACCGGAGGTTGCATCGATTTCTTTACGATGACGTATGGAGTCGTTCCCGACTGGTATCACCAGGAGCAGCATGTGAGTGAGAACGGATATGCGACGGATCTGATCACGGAGGAAGTGGTGAACTATCTTCGGGAACAGAAAGATGCTGAAGATCCGTTTTTTCTCTACCTCGCCTACAACGCCCCACACTTTGGAAAAGGGTATAGTCCGAAAGATCAGGCGCCGGTCAATATCATGCAGGCCAAAGCGGCGGATTTGAAGCGGGTTGAATTCATCGAGGACAAGATCCGGCGTGAGTTTGCGGCAATGGTTACGTCTTTGGACGATGGTGTCGGCAAGGTGTTGGCAGCACTTGAGTCGAATGGCCTGCAGGAAGACACGCTCGTCATTTTCCTAACGGATCATGGCGGAACTCCAGTTTACGGGGGAAGTAATCTTCCGCTGCGGGGAGACAAAGCGACCCTATTTGAGGGCGGGATTAAAGTTCCCTGCATGATGCGCTGGCCTGGAAAAATTCCGGCCGGAACAACCAATGACTCATTGGTTTGGTCGATTGATCTGTTTCCGACGTTTTGCAGGCTCGCAGGAGATCTGTTGGATGAGGAGTCCGTTGATGGACAGGATCTCTCACCGGTCTTGTGGAATGGTGAAAAATGGACGGATCGAACCTTCTTCTGGGAACTTGGTGCTCACGAAGAACTTTCGCGAATGCCTTGGTCGGCAGTTCGCTCCGGCGATTGGAAATACGTCCAGACTCCAGATGACGGCGAGTTCTTATTCGACATCGATGTTGACCCGAACGAGACCAGGAATCTTCGGGATGCAAATCCCGAAAAGATGGGGCAGATGCGAAAGCTGCGCGACCAGTTGGCTGCGGAAACAAAGCCGCGTTAGCGGACTCCGTCTACATCACCATACCGCCATCCACCGTCAAAACCTGGCCTGTTATATAGCTGGCTTCGGAGCTGGCGAGAAAGAGGGTGGCGCTTGCGATATCATCCGGGCTTCCGAGGACGCCAAGCGGGACGTTCTTGATGATGGTTTCCTTCTGAGCATCGTTGAGTTCCGCCGTCATATCGGTGGCGATGAAACCTGGGGCTACCGCATTCACGGTCACTTTGCGTGCCGCGAATTCCTTGGCGAGAGCTTTGGTCAATCCCAAGAGGCCGGCCTTGCTCGCTGCATAGTTGGCTTGGCCGGGATTCCCCATCAATCCGACGACGGAACTGATATTGATAATTCGCGCGCCGCCAGCTTTGAGCAAGGAACGTTGGAAGGCTTTCACGCAATTGAAGGCTCCCTTGAGATTGGTGTCGAGAACGACGTCCCAGTCTTCCTCTGTCATTCTCAGGGCAAGCTGATCTCGTGTCACTCCGGCGTTGTTGACCAGAATATCGACCTTTCCAAACGCTTCCAGAATGAGTTTGCCGGCGGCAATCGTTGCTTCGGTATCAGCGACGTCAATCGCAAAAGCTTTCGCTGAGTCCGGAAATGCCTGATTGATTTCATCCGCCGCGCTTTGGCAGGAAGATTCACTCCGGCTTACAACCGCGACTTTGGCTCCTTCGGCTGCAAAGCGATGTGCAATGGCTTTCCCGATTCCTCGTCCGCCGCCTGTGACTACGGCTACTTTATCAGTGAGTTTTCCCATGGCAATTTCTCCGCGTGGACCTCACCGATTGCAACTGGAAGTCGTTACTTCTCGGGTGGTTCCGTGAGGAGTTTCTCAAGAAATCGTATCGAAGTTTGGCCGACGATCTCCAAGCTTTGGGCGCTGACATGATCCAGGGTATCCTTGGCGGTGTGCCATGCCTTGAAGTCGAAATCGATAATGTCGATCGCGGCGATTCCCTCGTCTCGAAACGGAATGTGATCATCGGTGATGCTGGTCGGCCAGACTCCGAAATAGCGTCTCGTTCCCAGTTCATCGGCAGCACTTCGTAGGGTGTTGGCGAGGAATTTCGGGGTGTCGGCAGGCAGGGTAATGGAGAGTTTTGTTTCGCCTACCATATCAAGAACAACGACATATTCGGGGCGCAGTTGGGGATCCAGGCGCCGAATCAAGTTGCGGGCATAGTGCCGGCTTCCGTAGAGGCCATCCTTTTCGTCGAAATTCACGAAGGCTTCTTCGCCATCGAAAAAGACCAGCTCAAGATGCTTGGCGAATTCAGGTTCGGAAGCGGCGACGCGTGCCATTTCCAGCAAGAGCCCGGTGCTGGAGCCTGCATCGTTGGCGCCAACGAAATGGATGTTGGTGTAGCGCTTGGTATCGTAGTGAGAGCCGACGAGAAGGTAGGCGCGACGATCCCAAAGGTGGGAAGATTCCTGGGAGTCCGGAAATCGAGCCCGAATATTGCTGAATTGGATTGGGCCAATTGGAGTTTCTGCCTCGAAATCCTGCCGTTGCGGTTCCCAACCCGCGGCTCGGAGCTCGTTTTCGAGGTAAACCCGGTTCTTCTCCAGCGCTTGGCTTCCTGCCGGGCGCGGCCCCATGGCGACCATTGCTTCGACGTGGGCATAGGCCTTTTCACCAGAAAGGCCCGCGTGGAGTGGATTTGCGGGATCGGGCTGATAGTTCGGGCCATCCGGAGTGCAACTGACCAAGGAGAGCGCTCCAAGGATGCCCGCTATTGGGAAAAATCGCATTAATCCTGCTCGATGCCGAGCAGTTCCAGGATTCGGCCTAAATCCTCGTTGTCGTAGTAGTCGATCTCGATCTTGCCGCCTTTTTTGGAACTGTGGCTGATGGCAACCCGGGTTGCAAGCCGTCCTCTCAATCGGTCCTGGATGTTGCGAACAAAGTTTGGAACCATGGAGCTGCCTGCTTTTTGAGGCGTGGCACTTCCGGCCTTGGTGGTCTTTGTGGAAGCAACCCCTTTTGCCCTTTCGGTCACCAGTTTCTCAGTGTCGCGGACGGTCAGCCGTTTTTGAACCACGACATCAGCGAGAAATTGTTGCTCCTCGGGCTCCTTTAGGCCCAAAATAGCTTTGGCATGGCCGTTCGAAATCGTCCCTTGCGAGACGAGAAGCTGCACATCGGGCGCCAGATCGAGCAAGCGCATGGCGTTGGCGACCGCCGCGCGGCTTTTCCCAACGCGTTTGGCGATGTCTTCTTGCCGCAATCCAAATTCCCTTGCCAGCCTGCGGTAAGCTTCCGCTTCCTCAATCGGATTGAGATCCTCACGCTGGAGATTCTCGATGAGCGCCATTTCCAGCACATCGGCATCGCTCGCGTCCCGAACAATGGCGGGAACCTGATCCAACTCAAGAAGTTGGCAGGCTCGGAAGCGCCGTTCTCCGGCGATGAGCTCGTAATCGTCATCAACCCGGCGGAGGATCAACGGCTGGATGACTCCGTGCTCGCGGATCGATTCCGCCAGCTCCTGAAGCGCGGCATCCGTGAAGCGCTTCCGCGGTTGAAGCGGACTGGCAACGATTTCCTCGACTTCGATGAACTGAACGCGTTCCCCTGATTCGCCGTCGTCGGTAGGGACTCCCATCCGCGAGCCTGCGGGAGGAGCCTTAATCAGGGCGTCGAGCCCTCTTCCTAAAGCCTGTTTTCTGGCCATAACGGCTGAAATTCCGCCAAATGACGGAAGGGGGTGAAGTTATTCCACAAAGCGGATTTTGCCCGAAGCTGCAGCTTCCATGGCGGCGTGTTGCTCGTCGGTGCAAGCCGAGTCAATCGGTGCATCGGGAGCATCCTCGCTTTTCGTGAGCAAGTTTTTCTCAGTCAACCAAGCTTCGACTTCTTCGCCACTCACGTCGGCCAGCATCGTGCCATTGACCTCAACGCAGGGAGAAAGCGGTTGGCCGCTTTTTTGCTCCATTTCCCATCGAAAAGCCGGATTCTGGATGATGTCTTTCTCCTCGTATTGGAGGTCATACTTCCGGAAGATAGCACGGACGCCTTCACTCCAACCACAATGGGTTTTGAGGTATGCGGTAATGTTGAGTTCTTGAGCCATGATTCGACCTAACGCTAACTTAACGAAAAATCAATATCAGGGATCACGGGTATTCTGGTCTTTTTGGTGCCTTTTAATGGAAAGAACGGCCCAAATTGGCGGCAATGCCCCCAATGTCGCGGAAACAGGATGGTCCTGAGTCAAGAGAACCTGTCAATTCGGGGGAAATGCAACGCCGTAGAATGAGGATTCATCGGATCAACGGAGTATTTGGGAAGGGTGGTCGAGTTTATTGTTCGTGAAATGATCAAATTGATCGATTATTAGGCGCTTTGCTGAATTTGCGACATCGTCTAATCACTCTCCTGTTGATGCTATGCTCCGGCTTTTAGGATTTCTATTTCTGATTGGTAGTTTGAACTCCGCTTCGGGGGAGCAACCGAGGCTGCGAATCGTGTTGGATGCTGATCAACCAAGTTTGAGCAGGTGTATGATTCTTGGCTCCGGGCAAGAGATCGAACCGTTTCAGGTTGGATTTGGGCGTCATGGGATCGACCCCAAAGGGGCCCGTTTTCGCGGTGGATACTCCCTCTATGGAACGTTTCGGATCAACGCGATCCTTTCGGCTGACCGTTTTGAGATGGAGCCTCGTTTGATCGAGCAATCAGGGAAAACTGCTGAGTATCTCAAATCCCATCTCTTTGCCAATATGAGCAAAATCGATTTCGATGGTGATGGGGAAGGCGGGGAGTACGGGGCCGCGTTTGTCAGTTTGGAAGACCTCAGTGGTAGGGATCAACCGTTTCAGTTCAATACCTACAAGGGGGTGTTTCGTTGGTACAGCTATGCGATTCACGGAACTCAGGATCCGGCAAGAATCGGGAAGTCGGTGACGGGAGGATGTATCAACGTCGGCGCTGAGGATCTGGAGCGGATTCTGAGCGTTGTAAAGTTGGGGGATGTGGTTGAGGTGATGCGTCGCAATACTGAGAGTTTGCTCAAAAACTAAACAAACGGGCTAAAAAGTTCACAACCGCAGCAATTAATGCTAATCTCTGTCGAACCATGGCGTCCGAGATGACAACGGATGATTCGCCCGAAGTGGAGCGAGTCTACGCCCAGACGCGCCAAAGCCTGATTGAGCGACTCAAAGATTGGGAAGACAAGCGCAGTTGGGACGAATTTTACCAAACCTACTGGCGATTGATTTACTCCGTTGCCGTGAAGGCGGGATTGCGTCCGGATGAAGCTTCCGAGGTGGTTCAGGAGACGATTCTAACGATCGCGAAACAACAGAATCGAGAGGAAAAAGGATACGATAAAGAGAAGGGGTCATTTAAAAACTGGCTTCTCGGAGTAACGCGCTGGCGCATCGCGGACCAGTTCCGAAAGCGGCAACGCCATCAAAAATTGGTGGTCACCTTGCCCGATGACGAAAATGAACCCGGATTTCTGGAACAATTTGCGGATCCCGTCGGACCCGAGGTGGAAAGGGTGTGGGACGCAGAGTGGAACCGAAACCTAACCCGGGCGGCTCTGCAACGGGTCAAGACCAAGGTGTCTCCCAAGCAGTATCAGATTTTTGATTGTTACGTGGTGAAAGAATGGGAGACCGAGAAAGTACAGGAACATCTCGAAGTCAGCCTGACTCAGGTTTATCTTGCCAAACATCGCGTTGGAAAACTGGTGAAACACGAAATTGAGACTCTCCAAACGACACTCCTCTAAGACTCCGGAGATCCCCGAAATTCCGGATTATGAGCTATTGCGCCCCATTGGACGGGGAG
>TARA_R110002096_G_scaffold65146_1_pt1 | contig 18508 bp, 25 predicted proteins | sample TARA_R110002096 | Tara Oceans TARA_R110002096 (sample SAMEA4397295) | marine metagenome | biome: Polar Biome; feature: [DCM] deep chlorophyll maximum layer (ENVO:01000326); material: water (ENVO:00002006), including particulate matter (ENVO:01000060) such as... | depth 35 m
AGACTGAATGGAATGGACAATGTCATCTAATGAATGTTCAGCCATTCTTCAGACCGTAGTTGTCCTTGGCCCAGCCATCGCCCTTAAGGCTGAAGCTAGTAAGCGCAGGCTTCTTTTTCATCTGCTTCTCACACTCTGTGCAGTCGGGCCATTTATCCGCAAATCTCTGCAGAACTTCAGCTACTCTGCCGCAGGCGTTACACTCAAATATATATAAGGGCATTACTTCTCCTAAAAAACTGGGGCGAATGGACTTGAACCACCAACCTCCTGGTTAACAGCCAGGCGTTCTGCCAATTGAACTACACCCCATCAATAATTTAAGCCTCGGGTGTGCTGTAATAGAATAAATCCGCAGCACGATCGAGTAAATCTTCTGACGCCTCAAGGGGATCACTACCAATTCCAATGGCGATCTGAACGCCGCCGATAAACAACGCAAAGCCCCCGTCGACTGAATCGACGACCACTTCGTCATATCCCAGGTCTTCGAGAGCTAGGATTAGCTGGGCTCCATTAATCACGGCAGCATTGCTAGTATCTAGTTGAGTTCTTAAACGCATCACGAAACCTAAATTCACCGTTTTGCCCAGCGACCGGGGCCGCTGCGGGCATCCATACGTACCCGCTCACCTAAATCAACTAAGTAAGCCACCCAAGACTCGTAGCGCACAGGTTCGTTAAAAGTTTTCTTCGTTGTAGACGAAAACGCTTCAGACAAACCCTTAACGATTCGCATCGTTGGTAGCCTCTGACCCGACTCGACACGACTGATCTCCGCTTGAGTCAAGCCTGACTCGCGAGCTAAGTCCGCCTGACACCAATTCCTGGCGTCTCGATACTTCGCAACAGCCTTCGAAAATTGATTCGATGTTTCGATTGACATGATCACTCCCTTAACCGTAACGGTAGCACGTCTAACGAGATAAATCAAATAAGTCTATTGACATAGCGGTAAGGCTTCGATAAGGTGGGGTCAAAGAGGTCCAAGTGAACGACCAACCAACTCTCGAATACGAATTTAGAACATTTCAGTCCGACGTAGAAACTATGAACCAAGTTGAATCTTTGATTCCTGGTTGCATGGTTTACGTAAGTTCCTTTTACACGCGAAAAGTAAGGCTAAAAAACGCTAACCCCGAATATCTCGGGGAGCGGGATGAGTGGTTAATAAAAGCACCGCTTCATGCGGCATGGTTAGTCGAGTCCGCGCTCAATTCTGCGGGTGTACACTTTTGGTGTCGCGCTACGACGGGACAAATTTCAACCCCTTGGTCGAATGAGGCTGAGCCCCGAGAAGAGCTACGCACTAAAGGTCAAGAGTTGCTTCACAAAGCGATTCAAGAACGGCAAATTAAGGGCTACGTCGCGGATATAGCTACGCCGTACCAGCTAATGGGTGCTGCATGGGCGAACACTCGTCCTTATGTCATGAATGTATGGGCGTGCGGGTCAGGGAAGACCCTCGGCACTATCATGGCCGCGCTGTGCCGCGAAGGTGACGTGGTTGTTGTCTGCCCCGCCAAAGCTCGCCACGTTTGGTGGAGTCAGGTGCAGGAATACTCCACCATTGTGCCGTTTCGGGTAAAGCCCCAGGCAGATGTGCGGAAGAAGGACCAGACATTCGAAGATTACACGCATGAGTGCCGCGAAAAGGGACAAAGAAGGTTTGTTATCGTGGGTGCCGAGTCAATCGCGGACAACGTGGACCTGATCCGCGAAATCGGGCCACCAATTCTGATATTCGACGAAATCCACACACACGGCAACAGTAAACGCTGGCGTGCCATACATAATGTCGACGGAACCGTCCGGTTCGAGAAACGAAAGACGTCTGCCAGCAACAACCCCAACTCTCAAGTCAATCGCCACGCTCGCGCCGTTGCTGTGATGGAAGTGTCTCGGATTAAGGGTGTTCAGCTTCGTATTGGCCTGACAGCCACCCCTCTTGATGACGGTAGGCCGCGACGGCTTTGGTCTCAGCTTGATTTGCTCGCACCAGGCGGGTTCTCGCACAGCTACTCTAACTTTGCTCACCGGTACTGCGCTGCCCGTCCCGGATCGTTCGGGGGTTTAGACGATACTGGATACTCAAACATTCCAGAACTAAAAGCTCGCTGTTCTTTTTTCGTTCATGAGGTTCCGTACAGTGAGTCACATTCAAGCCTACCAAGTACGCGAGTTCAGGTAGATTACTTGACGAACACAGAACTTAATCGTGCTGACAGGTTCAGCGACGAGCAGACGTTTACTCAGGCCGTGCGTCAAATGAATCGTGAGGCCGGTGCGCAAGCTGACGGGAAAGAACGTGTCGTTGAGGCCAGATTAGCCGAAGCGTGCAGCCGTAAGCGCCGGTACGTGATTGAGGAAGCTATTGAGGGTCTCAAGGGCGGGGGTAAGGTGGTGATCTTCACCGCTCGTAGAAGAGAGACGGAGTTGTGGGCTCATCAACTACGCCAGCAACTAAGTAAGGGCGATGAGGCACAGAAAGACGTGCCCGTGTGGATGGCTCATGGCGGCGTAGCAGAGTCAGAGCGCGACGAGATGATTGATACCTTCCGCAACAGTGACACAGCATGTTGTTTGGTAGCCACGGGTCAGAGTGTGGGTACAGGTGTTGATGGAATGCAGACTGCGAACCTGGCTATATTTGCCATGCTTCCCTGGAAACCTGGCGACTTCGTACAGTGGAAGGGCCGGTTCGACCGCTTGGGCGGTAGCCCCACGCTGCTCAAAGTTGTGGTCGCTCAAGGCACCTATGACGAGCGTGTAGTTCAGATTCTTGTGGACAAGTTTGGCCCTATTGAATCCTTTTTGAAGGCCGATGAGCTTGACGGATTGGGAGACAAGCTCTTGGGAATGGAAGACGAAGAGGCTCTTGTGAGCAGCATTATTAGTAAGTTGGAGGTAGCGTGAGAAAGATTCTTATCGACGCAGGCAGGTCATCCCGTGGGTGGTCACGTATCGGAACCTTCTCCCGGTGCCCTCAGTTGTTTGCCTACGGTCAACGACTAAACCTTACGATGATTCCCGCAGACGCTTTGACTCGAGGCAGCATGGGCCACATCCTCCAAGCGCATCAGCACGCAATCTGGGGGGCACCCTCCGCTGAAGGCGTGTGGGTTGACGAGACATGGCACGATGACCCCGACGTCTTTCTTGACCCGGAAGAAGCCGTACAGGTGTGGTGCGACACCAATGGTGGGCATGAGCACCTTGATCGTATGCTTGAGACCTTTAGGCGGTACATGGCGACACATCCAGAGCCTCCAGGAAATGTCATTAAGGTTGAGTACCCGGTTACCGCTGTACTCGGAACAAAAGATAATGACTGGGGTTTATGGGTTGTACATGCAGAGGACGCAAATTTCAACCGTCGGGCAGCAAAGGTAAAGGCGTGGGATGGCGGCGTCATTATTCCGACGGCGCTTAACTGCCCTGGTCACCCTGATTCGGGGGCAGCTTTAGTGTTAACGCGCCGACTTGATATGGTTACAAAAGAGCGCGGGGGTCGAACGTTTATATGGGACCATAAGCACCAGGCTCGGGTGCAAGCAAACAAGAGCGTTGATGGCTACGCCATTGATGGTGGCTTTGCGGCATTCCGAATCATGGGTAAGCAGATGTACGGTAGTGACTTCGGTGGCCTGGGTTTGAATCTGATTCAGACGCAGAAGCCTTGGCGTGTGGCTCGACCAATGGTTCCCGCGACACCACATCGAGACGCGCATTACGCTGAGATGCTGTGGCGAGAAGAACATCGGCTGGCCCGTCTTGAGTTGGACTCACCAACGTTCTGGGATTGGCCTAAAGTTCAGCATGAAGCTTCGTGTATTGGACGATACGGCCCTTGTCCGGGGATGAAATTTTGTTTCTACGGCGCTGCAGCCAAAACTATTTAGGAGAGATTATGAGTGAGAATGAATCACCGCCAACCGTAATGATTACTGTTTACGGGAAGCCAAAGCAAAAGAAGACAAGTGACGCGTTGGCAGCGTTTCCACGGGCGTTGTTCCTTGGTGTGCCGTCAGCCATCACGCTGGTGGCTCAAAATGAACTGGGGTTTACGCCGTCGGTACATAGAGACTCACCGAAGAATCTGACTGACTTAGTTAGCATGCTGAAAAGCTTTGCCGAGATAAGTCACAAAGCCGAGCACGATGCCTTGGTGGTAGATGACATTAGCCACCTATGTCAGCGCTCAATGCTTGAATGGGCTGAGTCTGCGCCTTCAGGTCGTAGTGGTAAGAAGGACCGCTTCTATCCCTACCAACAGCTTAACCAGCATCTCCTGGAAGTAGCCCACACTTCCCGATACTTGGGCGTCCATCTTCTTATGAACTTTCACGAGAGGATGCCGGGAACAAACGTAGAGGGTCGATTCTGCCCTGGCGGTCCCGATGTCCCTTCTCGTAATCAAGTAGAGACGCTACCGGCTTGGTGCGACATCAACGTTCGTGCAATGGTTGACCCTACTTATCCTGACCCGTGGTTTCCCAGTATCTACTACTGTGATCCGACAAACCCAGAGTGGGTGACGGGTGACCGCACAGGAACGTGCTCCGCGAAGACCCCCGGAAATATTCGAGAGATTCTACGCGCAAGCCAAAGCAACTACCGATTGAGCCGCCTTGAAGGTCTTGAGTGGCAAGATGAGGTTGCTCAGTCTGTGTCGGATGATATTATGTCCGGGGCTGCTGTATCCGAAGCGATTAAGTCAGCCGTGTCGGGTCGGACTGACAACAAGTTGCATCTTCGCTGGGCATGTCAAGACGGCATTGCTCGGGGCATCTTAGCGCAACAAGCAACCCAATCTATGTTTGACTTTTCTAACGAGGAAGCTCAGAGTAATTCGTCTCCGAATCTTCCACCCCCACCACCAATTAAATAACAACAAAAGGAGCCATCATGGCTATCAAAGTATCAGGTAATGCCTTTCAAGGAATCAGCGCTCTCGGGTCTTCTGTACCCGAAGCAGGGTTTTATGAAGTCAGCATCGTAACTCTCGAGCGAGCACCGACGGACAAGGCTACGACTCGTCGTGTTCACGTTCAATTTGAGAACGGGTTTAAGATGTTCTCTTTCTTGAGCGTACCTTTCGACGAAACGGGTGCGATGCTTACGGACCTTACAGATAAGCAACTACGGGGTCGAATGGCTGTTCTGCGTTCGATCTTGGAGTCCCTTGGGTACTCGGCTTCGGACATCGAAGGCGCTGCTGAGATTAACACCAACTGGTTTTTGACTGAGCAGAACGGTGGACGTAAAGCCCATATCGAGTTCATTCCTGGTCAGAAGGGTGTCCAAGGTTCTTACAACGAGATCGGTAAGTGGTTGAACCCGAAGCAGTTTGCTGCGCTTAAGGGTGCTTCTACCCCCGCCCCCTCGGCTGCAGCAAAGCCTGCGGTGTCTAACGGTGCCCCTGTGCCGTCCGCTGGAGTCTCTTTGCCACCTCCCGCGAGCACCGCACAAGGTATTGTGAGCTAAGTCGAATAGACCAAGGGGGGCCTGTACCCCCTGGGGCCCAGCAGGAAGGCATGTGGGTGGTCGAGATAGATGCCTTATTTTTTAATTTTTTAAACCGGAGAGAAAATGTTTCACGAATTCAAAACAATCGGCGGGGGGCAGTCTAACCCTATCGGTATAAATGACGATCACATCGTGTACGTCTATCCAGGCGAGCAAGCTAGTGGCGATCAGCTTGGTGTCCATGTGCCGAACACCATCATCGTCGTGTCGGGTAAGACTCATGACGGCCTGATGATGAAAGACGTTAGGGTGGTGGGCTCCTACAACGAAGTCATGGACAAGCTTGTCGTTGTGTGATGTCCGCAAGTACTAATCCAAAACAGTGCGGTGCCCGTTGTGATGAGTGTCCACTCGGACCTAACGGAGAACTGCAAAAAGATGAGTGGCGCCCCGTCATGGGGGAGTTTCACCCTGGAGCTAAGATATTGGCTTTAGGTGAAGCTCCCAGGGCGGAAGATATCAACCACGGTAGACCCCTCATGGGTTCGGCTGCTGGTGAGTGGTCTCGGTTCTTAGCGGCTACGGGCATGAACAGGTCACAGGTTGACCTTGATAATGTGATTGCGTGTAAGCCATCAGGCAAAGAAGGTGGTGCTTGGAATCGGATGGAGAAATCTCTGGACCGATTGAACAAGAGGCGCGTCAGTCAAGGTAAAGATCCTGCTCCGCACCCAGCAGACTGCTGCAGACCAAGGCTTGATAGTGTGCTTGAGAAGTACGATAACTTCATAGCCTTAGGTAAGACTGCAACACGAGTCTTGTCAGGTCAGTCGGGCGGCATCCATGGTTTGCGTGGTGGACCCATGTACATCGATGACAACTGGCTTTGGAGTCTTGAACCAACAGATAAGAAGATGTTGGCGACATTCAGCCCACACTACGTGACAAGGGCCCCGAACTGGAGACCCGTCATCGAGGCAGACGTGTCTAAAGCGATGCGCTGGTTCAGCGATACTCTTCGGTGGACGAAGCCCGACTCCATACTGAACCCAACCCCCGAGGAACTCGAAGACTTTCTGGCTCAGCCTGCGCCCTTCTGGGTCTACGACGTTGAGACTGATGGTATCGAACCGCTCGAGTGCAAGCTACGCACTATCGCCATTGCTATTCCCGACCTCGATATTAACGGGAAGGCTGCACGCACCACTCCCCACCAGAACTGCCGCGCCGTAGGTGTTGGACTGCTCTCAACTGATGGCGTCACCCGTATCCACTCACAAGAGCAGGAACGTAGACTCCGCGAAATCTTATGCGCTGCCCTCACCGATGGCCGTGTCTGGGTCGGTCATAATGCTGGCTACTATGACCGCATGGTTGTTGAGACGCAGCTTGGCGTCACACCCGCACCACTGGTGGACACACTCTTCCACGCAAGGTTCCGGTCACCGGACCTCCCCAAGGGCTTGAAGACCATCGGTTCCATACTCACGGACGTTGAGCGATGGGAGACGACGGAGAAAGGTACCAAGATATCTACAGGTAGCCAGGACGACACGGAGCTTCTTCGATACAACATTATCGACACTGTGGTGAACGCTCGGATTACGGTGCCGCTGGTTGACGCCGCGACGGCGATGGGAGCTTTTCGCCCCATTACACCTGAGCTAAAACCAGCGTCTTGGACAGGCTCTCGTCCGTGGAACCTAAATGAAGTTGACCACGCGACACAGGAGATGTGTGTCGGAATGCACAAGTCAGGTGTTTGGATTGACCAAGAGCTTCGCGGGTCGCTGGAGTGCGAGTATGAAATCTCCGTTAAGAAGCGGCGCAAAGAATTGAAGTCGTACGTGGGTGGCGACTTCAATCCAGGCAGCGTCGATCAAATCCGAAAGCTTCTGTACGATGAGTGGAGCCTCGGTATTCCCGCTTCGATGAGCACCAATGAATTCTATACGGAGACCGGGGCGCCAGGCACAGGTGACGCTGTGATCCGTGGCCACCTTGCATCGGGACAACTAACCGAGCGCCAAGAATTCTTCTTGAAGGAGCTTAGACTTTACCGGCGTGAAAGAAACAAGATCCTGGGTACTGTTCTGATTCCTCTTAGACGTAGGCACATAGACCCTGACAAGGGGCTGGTTCATGAGGATGGTCGTGTCAGGTCCACATGGAATGCCCATGTCACCAGCGTTGGCCGTCTCTCAAGCTCAGGGCCTAACCTTCAGAACATCGGGAACCGAAAGGGGCAGGGTAGGTTGAAGTCTATTTTTTGTGCGCCCCCAGGACGAATACTCGTCGGCGCTGACTTAGATCAAGCTCATTTAAGAATCACCGCTTGTTACTGGAAGATCCCTCGACTACTCGAATGCTTTGCTACAGGTAAAGACCCGCACAATCTATTGGCGTTAGACATTTTCGGTAACGACTTCAAGAATGCTAGCGGGTGGGGACCTGACGGGTTCAGCTTAGACCGCAAGCCTGGAGGGGGTGAGGCCAAGGCGATGCGCGATGTCATGAAGACCTTTCGCTACGCCTCTATCTATTGGGCCGACCCAATGACGATTTGGCAGGTGCTAACGAGCACAGAAACAGACGACGGTAGAATGCCGTACCTGAAGTTTGAGCCTCGGGAAGTTAGGCATTTCCACAACAAATGGTTGAAGGCCGAGCCTGAATGGATGGGTGCGTGGAGTCAGATGCTTGGTCAGTACGGCCAACAGAAGTTTATGGAAGAGCCCGTATTCGGTAGGCGCTCAGGCCCACTGTCCGACGGCAAGAAAAATGAGGTAGTGAATTTTCCGATACTCGCAGCCGAGTCATCAATCATGAGGCTTGCGGAGCAGGCCATCATAGGTGAGTTCCCATTTGACTTTGCAGGCAAGGGCACCGGTATGATCCATCAGTGCCACGATTCAATTGCCGTAGAGATCCCACTTCCTGACTACCTACCACCAGACTGGGCGCCGATAGCAGGTGAGCCACTACCACCGGAATTAGAGGCGGCTCGCCGCAAAGTAGAAGAGTGTATGACCGTGACCATCCCTGGCTGGGAGGTTACGATGACCGCAGAGGCTGAAGTCGGACGCAGCCTTAAAGACATTTAGGAGAGTAATGGAAACGTCAAAGTGGTTTCTGGCCCATTCGAAACAGGATGACCCAGAAGAGATTGAACAATGGTGCGCCAAGATCGGTAGGTCATTGGTTCAGGATGGCTGGGAAACTAAAGTTATCTCTGGCCGGGATGACTACGAAATCCGTAGTGCGGCCCTCGGCGGCTGGAAAGCTTGGTGCCGGGATGTACCGATGGGGAGAGACTTTACCGGCGCCCCGATGTTTCACGGAGTTATCGTTCCTGTTTACAGCGATAACGAAACCCCGACTGTAGGGAAGGCTACGGCGCAAATCGTTGAGGGTTTTTTATCCTCCGGGAAGCACACTTACGCGTGGTGTCCGGCGAGAGACGCGTTTAAAATGATTGAGTCTATTACCGTTCTGCCCGATGACGACTACTTCGCATGGGCACGGTTAGACTTTAAGTGTTGACACAGTGGTAAGACTGGTTTAGTCTGACCACAACCAATAACAAACAACAGGAGGCTTTATGTCTACGCGACCTTATGTCGAGCATGTCTACAGCAATTTGAAATCACCTCGATCTAATGGAGATGCTTGGAGTATCGACATCGGACAGAAAACTTTACTTGTGGGGTCGAACACAAGTCACAAGAGCACAATCGTACAGGCTGTTGAGCTTGCAGTTGCTGGGTCTGCTGATGATATCATCGGTAGAAGCATTGTCTCTGACGCTGCTTTACTTCTTACACTTGCACCTGGAGATGAACTTGGAGTTACGGCAAAGCTTAGTGATGGTCGCGTGGCTAACTACCAAGCGATTCGAGCAGACGGCAAGGTCAAGCGCCCTATCCATGATGGGCCGGGGTCACAAGCTTTGGTCCACCGTGCCGTTTCTGCTGCGTTGTCGGGATCAGCGACGACAGCACGAAAGGCGTTCCTCGAGTGGTCGAGTGGTGATGTTAAAAGAGAGGACATACTTGCATGTCTACCCACCGAGCTACACGGAAAGTACGGTGACATTGCCCAGCATCGAGGACGCAACTTAAACGAGACTAAGACACTCATTGAAGTTCTGAACTATTCGAATGGTCGCTCGCGTGAGTTAGCGAAAGAGATCAAGGGAGCGGAACTAATCATTGAGAGTATCGGTGATACGATCGATGCGATGCCGGCTGATGAGACCATGGAGAAGATGCGGTTTGCTGTTGCCGAGGCACGCGAAGTCCTTGATGTATCTATTCGCGCAGTTAACTCGGGTCTCACGCAAGAAGAGAAAGAGGCGGAACTCGAGCGGCTTGCTCAGCAGCTAATTGCTTGGGAGCAGAACACGTTGACTTGTGAGCAGCAGAAGAAAGATTTGCTGGCTCAACTTCCGCATAAAGGTGAGAACGTTGACTTGGCTATCGAAATTGTAAACGTTGCTACCGAGCACTCGTTAGATCAGTGCCCCGTTTGCAGCAGCAATGTTGGACTGGCGCACCTCAAGCGGTGTCAAGAGTTTTACGAGCAGCAGGTAACGTCATGGGAGCAGCAGTCTAAGTCGGTCATCGACAAGCTCACCGAAGTCGACAAGGCTATTGACGGCTCGAATCAGAACGGAGCTTCGGTTCAGTTAGAGATTGAACGTGTTCACGATGTTGCTATCAAGTCAAAGGACGGTCGAGCAATTCCTGTAAACGAAGCGCAGTCTCGTCTTGAGGTTGCGATGGACGCTCTCGGTAAGATGGAGACTGTGCGTGATCGTTGGAATGATTTGACTAACGCTTCGAACCGTCTTCAAGAACTGGCCCAAGACCAGCAAGGCTACAAAGCATTGCGCCTTGCCTGCGACCAGGCGGTAGGTAACTTGCTTGCGGAGCAGGCCCGTAGCTTCACCGAGCTTGTTCAGAAGTATCTACCGGATGCTTGGCAGTTTAAGATTGAGCTTATGGATGGCGACCGTGAGGTTTTCCGCATGGGCTTTGAGCGTGACGGTAGACTGCACTGCGCTTTGTCTGGAGCGGAGTGGGCCACAGTGATTACTGCGGTGAGTATGGCTGTGACATCCACGCTCGATGAAAGCATTCCGGCGATCCTGATTCCTTATGATAGGGCTTGGGACACTCGAACACTCTCAGCAGTAATGCGTGGGTTCTTGAACTTCGAAGGCCAAGTTATCATCGCAAGCACCGTTCGTCCGATGGGTCGACCTCCAAAGGGTTGGACTATCATCGACATGGACGAGGTCAGTAAGAGTTGGGTATCGCCACCAGAAGAGCCTGAGGTTGAGGTGGTCCCCGTTGAGCCTAAGAAGAACCGGAAGAAGGTCCGCAACGACGGTGGCTTAAGTGTCATTAGTCGGAGCGCGCGTAAGCTCGAGGAACGTGGCTACAGCATGGCTGATATTCTGACCATGACGAAAGAGACAGCCGTACATCTAATCGAGAACAATATCGAACCTCACACGGTTACAGTTAAATCTGATGGCGGGTTTGAGGTTCGGAAGGTGGACAACATCTTGCCGATTAATCTTCCGCCTGCGCCGCAGTAGATATGTTCTGTAGTAAGTGCGGTACAAAAACAAAGGTGACCGACTCTCGGTGTGCAGACTCCAAGAGTGTTCAGGCTCACTTTGTTACCATGCATGTTTACGTGGGGCGGTACACTCAAGATTGGGTGTATCGTCGCCGTAGGTGCGGCCACTGCTCAGTCTCGTTCAATACCGTTGAGCTGTCTTTTGAAGACCTACGCAATGGTTGGACTTTAAAGAACTGATCAAGCCTTGATTGAGTATCGAACTACACGCGCAAACTGTACCGACCCACCGTCATGCTTAAGCGTGTACGTAGGGTTTCTACGGGCGCCGGTTGGCTTAGTGGGAGCGTTTTTTATGCACAGTATCGCAGCTTCGTACATTTTTTCGTCCGAAAACCAAAGCGTGTGCTCCGCAGCGTTTGTAAGTAGGTACACAGCTACAGGATTAAACGTCTTGATCGGTGCGGGAGGCTTTGGTGCTACGGCTTTAGGTGCGGCTTTCTTAGGTGCCAGCTTCTTTTTTGCGGGTGCTTTCTTTTTTGCCGCTGCTTTTGGTGCGGTGGTCTTTTTTACTGTGGGCATACGTCCTCCTGTTGCCTTGAAGGTAAGTATAACAGGATGTTGTGGTTCATGGTTTGACACGGGCTATAGGAACTCGATAGTCTGGTGTGGTCGGGCAGGAAATTGCTTGGTTTGATGCGGCTCTTTCGTAGGGGTGCGTCGTCATTATTCGGGTTTGATATTGTAATACTCTTAGGCGGTGAACATGGAAGTAGATGGCACGGTAGGGATGGAGAGCCCTGGTAGCCAAAGCGGAGAAGCTGAACAGCAAAGTGTTGTTGAGCGAAGCGCATTAATTATACGCAACCTTATCGATAGGTTGAGCGTAGGTGGTCGACCTGAACACCGTGCGGCGTGGGAGTCGGTTCAAGACCCAGACACAATCAATCTTTTGGTTGAGTCATGGATTCACGATGAGACGCAAACACGAACCAATCTTACTATGGTTGAGATGGTCCCGCGACAGGTTCAACGCGCACGTCAGTTTCGGCGGACAATTGAAACCTTGGCAACCGAGGTACGTCGTCGGCGATCAGATGAAATACTTGCCGAGATTGAAGAGCAGTTAGGTGAACTCCCGACTCTGGATGTAATGCTTGACGGCGGGGCACCTCCACCGAGTATCGTGACGCGTCAAGTTCTTGCCACGCTCAGAACCCCCCGAGGGTTCGAGATAGATTTCAACGGTGTGTACCGGTTGTCGGCCCAGCCAGACGGCTCTATTTCGCGCACCAAGATTGCATTGGCCCCAATTTTCATTGCGGGTAGAACCGTTGACGTTCTTACCGGTGAAGCTAAGCGCCTGCTTGTTTGGCGTGGTGCGAGTGGGTGGCGGTCTCGTGTTGTTGAGAGGCGCACGATTGTAGACACATCAAAGATTATTACGTTGTCGAACTGGGACGCTCCCGTCAGCACAAACACTACCTTGCACATGGTTTCGTTTCTGTCTGAGTTCGACGCTGAAAACGCGCATCGATTTCCTGTCGTACAATCTGCGTCGTCGATGGGGTGGCAACCTGATGGTGGATTCTTACTGCCCGACATGTACTACTCGTCGGATTCAACCGAGAGTAGAGACTTTGCGCTGACTCCTCCTTCGGGGTTGGAGACTCTATCTGGTGGGTGGAAGCCCAAGGGTACCTGGGACGAGTGGTGTGGGTCAATGCGGTTGGTCGAAGACTTCCCATACATGTTTGTCGCCATTTACGCGAGCGCGGCTGCGCCTTTGCTTGAGGTGCTACACACTCCTGGGTTCGTACTCGACTTCAGCGGCGAGACCAGTGGTGGCAAAACGACAGCGCTTCGATACGCGGCTTCGGTTTGGGGTAGGCCCGCAGAGTCTTACCCGACAGCCATGTATTCTTGGGACGCGACTAAGGTTTGGATTGAGCGGACGAGTGGGTTTCTTAAGAACCTGCCTCTCATCCTGGATGAGACAAAGCGTGCTAGGCACACCAGGATCGTTCGTGACGTGATCTATGACTTCTGCCAGGGTCAAGGTAGGGGTCGCGGCTCTGTCGAGGGCACACGGCATACAGAGTCCTGGCGTTCAATACTTATCAGTAGCGGTGAGGGTGCAGCCACATCGTTCTCGCAGGACGCAGGGACGCGGGCACGGGTGTTGTCGCTAAAGGGCAAGCCTCTCGGTGATGACATTGTTGTGGGGTCTGCTGCTAGTGAGGATGCTCAAGCGTTGTTGGCGAACACGTACGGTCATCTGGGGCGGCGCGTGGTGCAGTATCTTGTGGCAAACCAGGGGCGTCACGATGACATTCGTGGTGTGTTTCAGGTGGCGCGAGAGAAGTATTCAGACCTGGCTCAGTCAGCCGTTGCTCGTAGGCACGCGGGGCACCTCGCTGTTCTCGAGGTTTCAGCGAGCATTGTACACAGCTTAGGTGTTCCAAGACCAGCAATAGACCCTTTCACTTGTTTGCTTGAATCACAGCAACAGGCCGGGTTTGACGCGGACAGGCCGTTGTCTGCTTTGCAGGACTTCTTGACTTGGTGTGCGTCTAATCAGAAGAGGTTCTGGGGTCGGGCGGAGCGTGACAGGGAAGGCAACACAAAGGCTCCGTCTCAAGGATGGGTTGGCGCATGGGAGAAGAAGAACGATTGGGATTCGATAGCGATCACAACGACTGCGTTTAATAGTTTGATGAAGGATCTTGGTCACGAGCCCGATGAAATTATTACCCGCTGGAAGGATAGGCAGTGGTTAAAACTGAGCGGTGGTCGTCAGAAGGCGCGTAGTCGTGTCGTTCGTGTAGATAGTCAGCCGACGCGTTGCTATTGCATCGATCGAAATGCTGCGGACATGGCGATTGAAGCAGAATGAAAAAAGCCAACGCCGATGCGGTTGTTGCGTCCGCACAATAATGAGCAACACAGGTGTGGCCCGAAGGATAGTTAAAGAAGGGGGGCCGAAGCCCCTTTGGTTATTTGGTGGTTGGGTCAGGCATCAGGGCTTCGTGTGCTGTGGTTGTAGGCCCTTGTATTAGCTCGATGAACCTCCATTGTTTTGCGATTCGTGGTGACGACGCGACTTCAAGGATTGCATCGGTGTCCCACTCGCGTGGGTCGAACTCGTCGTCTTCGTCGGTCAGGTGGATGGTTAGTTGTATTGCCCAGGTTTTCATGATTTGCTCCTATGATGCGAGGTAAGCGCAGCCGTGCCAGAATCCCATGAGCCAGATGAAGGCCCATAAAAAGTCGTACATGTCATACATTAGTTGGTGTCCTCGGTGTAGTCGTTGTCTTCAGCCCACTGGTCGTCAATGATATAGAACGCTGGTCCTGCTTCATCGTCTTTAAGCATTGATGGTATGAGCTTGATGATTGTTTCAAAGGCTTCGTTGTGTAGGGGTACGGTTGCTTGGTGTTGCATATTGTTTAGTGTTGTAAGAATCCGATGATTGGTACCTGTTGATGGGTGGTTGGATCGCAGAGTCCGCAGGTGTTGCAGTCTCGGCGGCCGATTTGTGCGGGACATAGAACGACTCTCCTGTTTTTTGGTGTGGTGTATATTTGACCGGCCCATTCGGGCATTGCGCGAAGTTGTTGTTTCTTTGATCCTGGTAGTTTGTGTGAGGTGATGGTGACTGCGGCACGCCACCCTGCGTCGACGGCTTCGTCTGCTTGTTCTAAGGTGTCGCATGAGGCCATAGTCAGACCCTTTAGGTGCGCGCCTTTGTCTTTGAAGAAGTGATTGTAGGCAAGCACTCCTCGAAGTCCTGCGGCTTTTGCTTTGTCATGCCAGGACTGGACTGTCTCTCGGCTAAAGACGTTAGGGTCTCCACCTACGGCCGCTCGTATGTAACGGGCCGTGCGTCGTGCGTTAGCTAAGGCGTACTCGATTGTGTATTCCTTTGGTTTGGATTGAGAGCGGACACGCATGGACTGGTGGGCGCCCTGGGTTTGGCCTTGCCAGTAGTAACAGCCGCCGCCGGTTTTTGTGACTGGGTCTTTACGCCGCCACTTGCACCCAGCGCATGATGCTTCGGTTTGTTCTTTAGTTTCACCGACGTACCCCTGTGGTATATTGCCGGTTTTTGAGTTGCCTGATGTTGGTCGCCATAGCATTTTCATGGACTACTCCGAGTCTTGAACGATGTTGTGGTATCGGACATTGGGTCCGGTGATGTCGTGGGTTTCGTTTCGCTTGGTGGTCATCCAGGCGAAGTCAGCTACCCGTATGGGTTTCTTTGAGTCTACGTCGCAAAACGTGGTGTACTTGTACGGGTTGTAGAACGCTTGGGTCTTTTGGAATGTGCGGCTTTGGAGGTGGGTGACTTCCAACAACGTACCGCGAGCAAAGGCGTGGACATTCTTACGGTGTTCTCGTCGCACTCGCGCATTGCCTGCGGGCTGTACAACGAACTCTACGTTTTCAAGCGCGCATCGTTGGACATGAGCGATGACCTTACCTTTGTGCCGTACACTGAAACAGTTTTTGTTTAGGTTCCAATAGACGTCGACTTTCATGGTATTACTCCGGTGGTCCGTAGCCAGGTTGTGCGTTGAGCTTCGAGTTCTTTGATACAGACAAAATCGTAGAGGTCTTCGAGCATTTCATCGAGGTTGTGTTTTGTGTCGTCGTCGTCCATGGCGGTCTCGATGTCCGCTAGTTTGTCCAGTATTGTAGATAGTATTGGTTGCATCACTCATCTCCTTCGCACTGGTGGGCATCGTTTACATGATGTGACTCGTCACAGTGAACGCAGATTGCTTGGTCCTTGGGTTCTTTCCACGATAAAACAGAGTCGATCGGGATGGTAGGATCGGAGGATCGCATGATGTAAACATCCCATTGGGGTCCGTGTTCGCGGTACCATGCTTCGCGTACGGTTTCGCTGGGGCGTGGCGAAACGGTAAATGTTTTTTGTAACCAGGTGCCGATTGCTTTTGACCGACGGAATTTTCCGTGTATTTGTATTACCGTGAGTTCCATCACTCACCTCCGAGTTTGCGGTCTTCGTATTTGCGGTCAGCTTCTTCGTCTGCCATGCCTTGCATGCATTCAGCGGCGCCCTCGTTTAGACATTCGGATTCCTCATCGTCCTCCAGCTCGATAGGTTGGAGGTTGCTGCAGTCGATGGCTTTGAGTACTTCGGCCTCGCCATAATCCGGGTAGTATACGCACTCGACTTCGATGTCGATCGTGCGTGTGATGCTGTGGGTGTAGTGGATCTTACGCATGGAGACTCCATTGGGTAGGGGAATGTGCAGGGTTTTGGGACTATGGATGACCCTGCGAACCATAAAGATTACTTGGCTTCGCCAATGTCTACGTACTCACGAACCCGAAGGTCGAAGCTTGGGATGCGCGCATCGGTGACTGCACCACCAGCATCGGCGATTGCCTTGGTTGCGTGGTCGATACCAGCGAAGTGACGGAACGCCTGGTTGGGCGGGCTACGTTGACCGGCTGCAGTTACGGCTTGGTAAGCTGAGAACAGATCGTTGTTTCCGTGTGCATCATGTAGTTCGCCGTTGTGACAATCGTTCCAGTATCGGAAGGCTGCGTTGAACGAGTTGGGCTTGATGAGTCCTCGAGAGAACAAGACGCCCATGTATGCGCCGAACAGATCGTTGTGTACCGGGATACCTTTCCATCCATTAATCATTTCAATACGTTCAAGTACTGGTCCGACGGCACTGTCTGTGATTTCGGTGAGCATACGACCCAAGGTGTCGAACACATTGGTTGTGTGCTTGGCGCTGATCATGTGCTCACCAGAGAAGCATCCGTTGGCGCAGATGAATGGTGCGCTTCCGATCGCTACTTGGTTGGCGATGGACTTGTCATAGCTGGACCGAAGGGCCACTGTGATTGCTTGGCCTGTGATACCGGAGCCAAAGCCGATCATGCCGAACAACTGTTGGCCGGTTCGGTTTAGTGCGTATGTCTCGAACACTGGCTCGGCGTCTAACTGGTTGGCCATTGCGTCCCGTGCGCCGTTGATGAACGATGCGTATGGTACTGGTTGGTAGCTGGCATTGCCCGAGGTTGGGTGGTACTCAGTCTCTGGTACCAGCACCTCACATACTGTTCGGTAGTCTGCTCGGTAAGCTTCCGGGGCTCCGACTGTCATGATCTGTTGTGACTTTAGTTCTGGTAGTGGTGCGACTCGAGCCCGAGGTATCTCGGTGTTTAGGCGTGGCGCTGCGATTGGGGTTGGGTTGAAGGATTCCATTATTCTTCCTTGGCTTGGTTTTGGGCTTGGATGATGAGGTAGTTTTGCTGACGTTCTTTGGTGCAGGTCATGCAGTTGCAGGGTGGTAGGAGCTTGTCCCAGTCGGGGATGACTTGGTAGACCTTCTCTCCACCTTCGATGCGGTCCAGTTGCTCGAGCGTGACGGCGACTGGGGTGGGTTCAGTGAGGGTGTATGTCTCGCCGTCGTCGAGTACGTAGATGATCATTCTTCTTCCGAGTATGTCGCGATTGCTTTTAGACGCTTACTCATCGTTCTTAGCCGAGCGATATCAACGTCAGAGAAGTTGGTGGGTGGGTGGGGACGGTTGCCGGTCATTAGTGCGCTGCACAATAGGCGAGCTTGCTCACGGGTGATGGTGATGTTGAATAGGTTTTCAAGTTCGTATGGTTCGTTCATGGGTCACGCTTTGGTGGGGGTGGGAAGGAGCCGTGCTCGTTCGTGTCTGGTTGGTTGACGTCGCCGTTGATACTGAATGGATTGTGTGGTTCTTCGGCTGCTGCTTGGCGAATGGCGATGCCAATTATATTCATCAAACCATCCAGTTTTAGTTGTTCGTCTGCCTCGCAGTTCACGAGTTCGTCTATGTTTTTGCCGAGCGGGTTGAGGCGTGAGACGCATTGTGCGTGAGTGGTAGCAGAGACAGCCATTCGATACGCTTGGATATTGTCAGTGATCATGTGAAACATAGGGTTACCAGATGGGTTTGTAGTTTGGGATTGGTATGATGGAGTCTTTGCAGATGTTACGAGTGACGTTGTAGAACGGATCTTCCCAATCGTCAGGTAGGCGGTCTTGCGGGAAGACGGTGTGTATGATTGTAAGGGCGTCGGAAAACCACACGCCTTTAATCAGTAGGCGGGCGACGGCGGCTTGTAAGAAACTACTGTTCGGCATTGGTACCTCGGTGGGCCTTTTCGGTGTGGATGAAGATGTCTTCAATGGTGCACAGGTTGGTGTCGATTGCTGTTTGCAATATTCGATGGTGATCCCATGATTCGTCGTAGGTTGGGAACTCACGGATATCAAAGTCGAATATGCCGTGCGCGTTGCTGGCGTGGGTTGTGTCGGTTTGAGGTTGACCGTCGTGCAGCGTGTACCACCAAGTCAGTGGTTCATTCCAGTTGTTGTTTTTGTATGCGTGGTAAACGTTTATGTCTTTCCAGTTTTGTGTGCC
>TARA_R110002096_G_scaffold97354_5_pt1 | contig 18459 bp, 17 predicted proteins | sample TARA_R110002096 | Tara Oceans TARA_R110002096 (sample SAMEA4397295) | marine metagenome | biome: Polar Biome; feature: [DCM] deep chlorophyll maximum layer (ENVO:01000326); material: water (ENVO:00002006), including particulate matter (ENVO:01000060) such as... | depth 35 m
TTGCGACGATCCATCGCTTTGTCATAATTATTCGCTGGATTATAACCATATGGACTTTTGGGGTGTACCGCCAAAAATGCCGCTTCGGCGATGGACAAATCTTCTAACTGTTTTGCAAAATACGAATCTGCAGCGGCTGTCACACCGAATGAGCGCACGCCCAAATCAATCTCGTTCAGGTATAACTCCAACACCTTATCTTTGCCCAACGCACTGACGATCCGTGTCGCCAAGATAATTTCCTTGATCTTACGTTCTACGGTGACTTCGCCACTCAGCAGGAAATTCTTGGCGACCTGTTGCGGAATTGTGGATGCACCGCGTAATTTTTTACCGTTGATCCTGTCAAAAATGGCGGACGCAATGCCGCTGGGATCATAACCCGAATGGGTATAAAAATTCTTATCTTCCGCTGAAATGAACGCCTGTTTCACGATGTCTGGGATTTCATCCACTGGCGTAAATAATCGACGCTCTTGGGCGAATTCATCCATCACCTCGCCATTACCGGAATAAACACGGCTGATGGTGGCCGGTTCATAACTGGCCAATTGTTCATGGTCAGGCAGGTCATTACCATAGGCGAAAAAGATGCCCGCCAACAACACAGACGCCAAAACACCGCCCAAGGTCAGCAGTGCAAAAATGGCGCCAAAAAATGAGAATATAAAACGTAACACAATTATTTTCCTACATGTATGTCGACATAGTAACAGCGAAATTAACACACACACCAACAAGGTACGCGTCATGATCAGCAAAAACGTGCCGAATCTTTCACTCTACATAAGGGGCTTGTACGGTTTTTTAAACTGTTTAACACAAATTCACTTATTTGCGCAAAAGTCGCCCCTGCGCTGCATCCTCCAAGGACCAAGTGGCCAGACCACTTGAAATACCTTGATAAACCGATTGCCGCCATTTTGCGTTTCGTAAATTCCCCAAATCACGCTTGTTTGTCAGAAAACCAAGCTCGATCAGGATGGATGGAATATCGGGCGCTTTTAACACTGTAAATCCTGCAGACAGATGTGGCCGCTTTCGGGATTTCTGCGTTGCTTCCTCGATTCCCAGCACCACATCACGCGCCAATGTATTTGAGCGCGCCGCAGTTTCGACGCGCGCCAGATCCATTAACACAGACGCAACCGTTTCATCCTGCTCCACCAAATCAATCCCCGCCAGCAAATCCGCGCGATCCAACTGTGTGGCCAATTGTTCGGCCGCTTCATTTGATGCCTTGGATGACAAGGTATAAACCGTAATGCCCGACGCCTTGCCATTCGACAACGCATCTGCATGCAAGGAAATCAATACGTCCGCCCTACCTTGGCGTGCCTGTGAAATACGCCCCGTCAGGGACATGAAAACGTCAGTGTCACGGGTGAGAAATGCTTCAAAGCGTTCCGATTTGTTCAATTCTTCGCGTAATTCTTGGCCAAAAAGGAAAACCAAATCTTTTTCTTGGTTCCCACTTATAACGGCGCCTGGATCTTCGCCGCCATGCCCTGGATCGATCGCCACTACAATCGGGCGCACGCCAGTTTGGCGCTGACGGGGTTTTTTGTCGAATGTTACGTTTGGTAGCGCCCATTCTGCGGGCTCACTTTGTGCGATCTCTGCTTCGAACTCTGCCTGATCGACACTTGATAAACGCACCCATAACTTGGCCGCGCCGGTTTCGGAATTTATCCGCATCTCTGCTTTGCGCAGATTCATTGGTTCCAAAATTGGCAAGACCAACCGCGTCCATCCGGGTTGATAAACCCCAAACCGCAATCCATCCACAATTTCGGACGTTTCTACACGCTTTGCCTCATCACTGCTCCAAACCACTTCGCGAAAATCCAGAATCACGCGATTTGGCTCTGTCAGCGTGAAGATTCGGAACGGTACCGCCTGTGTCAGCGCCAAATTAATATCAACACCGCCCAGAATACGATCTTTGATTTCGGATTTGTCCGTGATCACCCGCGCCAATGCAGACAGCGGCTGTTCTTGTGCCACAACACTCGATGCGCCCGCTATCGTCAGGCAACAAATCATTTTGAACAGGAAATGGCGCATTATCGTGACCGCTTGCATAATTTAAATATGTCATAGCAAACTAAAAACTGATTGTAATTATCTGTTTGCCAATTTAACAAGAATGCAGACGGTGCGTTTATCACCACCTCTATTCAGTTTCGCTGAATGCGTATCACGCGACAGGTTTGGGATATACCCGCCAAAGTCCGCCTCTGATCCTTCGGCCGGCCATGTGGCCAAAGAACAGCTTTATTGCGCAATACGCGCAAGAACAGCCCTATCAGTGGCCTCGATAAGGTCACCGGAGAAACCCGCGATGAAACGCGCGTGCACAAATAAGTCGTTACCACAGGGGGCAACCGCCTCCTGCTCTGATGCATTTGCACCCGTTCACGCCACAACTATTCACCCAAATATATATGTCCCTTTGCAAAAAAGGCGTTCCCGTTTGCGTGACGAAAGAAAAATATGTCTAAGAAAATGCTTATTGATGCGACCCACGCGGAAGAGACCCGCGTTGTCGTCGTGGACGGAAACAAAGTCGACGAATTTGATTTTGAAAGCCTGAACAAACGCCAGCTTGCTGGTAATATCTATCTCGCAAAAGTCACCCGCGTTGAACCATCCTTGCAGGCTGCGTTCATCGATTACGGCGGAAACCGTCATGGTTTCTTGGCGTTTGCCGAAATTCACCCTGATTATTATCAGATCCCCGTTGCTGACCGCGAAGCACTGTTAGCCGAGGAAGAAGCCTATGCCAAAGCAATGGAAGAGGAAGCTGAGAAGCCTAAACGCTCTCGCTCTCGCCGCCGCAAGCCAAAAACAGTTGCGGCAGATGGTGTTGATGATGCGGTCATTGTTTCGGATGTCATTGATGCAGACGCGGATACAGATGACAATGGTTTGGTCGAGGTTCCCGAAAACACCAATCAAACAACCGATGACGCAACGCCCGTAGCAGAAACCCCTGCCGACGATGACGCAGACAATTCGGATGAAACCGACGTTGATGGCGACGACGATAACGCCATTGATGATGGTATCGAATCCGTTGCTGACGAAGACATCGAAGAAGAAGTGCGCCCCCGCAAACCACGTCCACGTCGTTATAAAATCCAAGAAGTTGTCAAAGTGCGTCAAATCCTGTTGGTCCAAGTGGTCAAAGAAGAACGCGGCAACAAGGGTGCTGCATTAACAACATACTTGTCGTTGGCAGGTCGTTATTGCGTATTAATGCCAAATACTGCGCGTGGTGGTGGCATCTCTCGCAAAATCACAAACGCCCAAGATCGCAAAAAAATCAAAGAGATAACAAACGAACTTGAAGTCCCAAAAGGCGCTGGTTTGATTGTGCGCACAGCGGGCGCCAGCCGCAATCGCGATGATATCATCCGCGATTATGAATACCTGATGCGCCAATGGTCGCAAATTCGCGATCTAACATTGGAAAGCATTGCACCATCCAAGATTTACACCGAGGGCGACATTATTAAGCGCTCGATCCGTGACCTGTATAATAACGACATCGATGAAATCATCGTCGAGGGTGATCGCGGCTTTGAAGCAGCGCAGGCCTATATGACCATGTTGATGCCAACGCATCTGGATCGTGTCAAAAAATATGTCGAACACATGCCATTGTTTGCGCGCTATCAGGTGGAAACCTATCTTGGCGGTATGTTCAATCCAACGGTTCAGCTGAAATCAGGTGGTTATATCGTGATTGACGTGACCGAAGCCTTGGTTGCTGTCGACGTCAACTCTGGCAAAGCGACCAAAGAATCCTCGATTGAAAAAACCGCACTCAGAACCAATTTAGAAGCCGCAGAAGAGGTTGCACGCCAATTGCGCCTGCGCGATCTGGCAGGTTTGATCGTAATCGATTTTATCGACATGGACGAGCGCCGCAATAACACATCCGTTGAAAAGCGGATGAAGGACAAATTGAAAAACGACCGTGCCCGTATCCAAGTTGGCCGTATTTCAGGTTTCGGCCTGATGGAAATGTCACGCCAACGTCTGCGCCCCGGTATGCTAGAGGCAACAACAGCCCCCTGCCCACATTGTTTAGGCACAGGTTTGGTGCGTTCTGACGACAGCCAAGCATTGTCCATCCTGCGCGAAATCGAAGAAGAAGCAGTACGCAAACGCTCCAAAGAGATTTGTGTCACCGTGCCTGTTGGCATCGCCAACTATCTGTTGAATCACAAACGTGACAACATCTCCCAAATCGAGAACCAATTCGGCATCTCTATCATTGTCGAAGCATCGGCCGTGATGATCGGCACCGAACACACCCTTGATAAACGCAAAACCTCTTCGCGGATTGTGGCCGATGTGTTTGACATGCCAACAGAACGTGAAATGGCCGCTGTGGCAAACATCGAAGTCGCCGCTGTTGAACCACAGCAATCAAATGACGCGCCCGTTACACCAGCATCAGATGACGAAGATAAGCCCAAAAAGCGCCGTCGCCGTCGTCGTCGTGGTCGTGGTCGCAAAGATGATGATCAACAAACAGCGGAAAACACTGATGCAAATGCAGTGGAAAGTGCTGAAAAAACCGATGCAACGACAGCAGATGCAACGGTAGAAACGTCGTCACCAGAGCAAACACCAGCCCCGGAGCCAAAACGGTCGCGCACTCGTACCCGCAAACCCAAAGGTGCGGCAGTGGATGCAAATACTGATACCATTGCTGTGGTCGCAGATGCGCCTGATGCGCCTGACGAGAAGCCAAAACGCCGTAAACGCCGCACCAAGGCCGAAATCGAAGCCGAAAAGGCCGCGTCAACACAAGAACAGCCGGTGGCGGACAAACCGATAGCCGCACCTGCACCTGAAGCCAGTTCAGAAAAGCCTAAACGCAAACGTCGTACCAAGGCCGAAATAGAAGCGGATAAAGCCGCCAAAGAACAGGCGCCTGCATCCGAAAAACCAAAGCGCACACGCGCAAAAGCAAAACCAAAAGCGGTGGCAGAATCTGTGGGTGCGCCACCAACAGACGTAAAGGTGGCGGATTCAAATCCCGAACCAACACCAAAAGCCGCGCCCGTTGCGCCAATATCTGATGCGCCAGAAAAAACAAAACGGCGCGGTTGGTGGTCACGCGGTTAAGCCCACATAACAATCGAAAGGCCCGCTCGATGCGGGCTTTTCTTTGCGCATTTATATCCCTGCTAAATTTGCGCTGGACGCAAGGCCGCTTTCCTTGCACCGTACAGGAATGAAAAACAAGTTTTGGGCCGCGCTGGCCATTGCCACAGCTCTCATGTCACAAACGTCAAATGCGCAGGGGTTATTGCGTGACGCCGAAATCGAACGCTCTCTGCGCTTGATTGCGCAACCCATTTTAAACAGCGCCGGTCTTGGCGGTGGTTCCGTACAAATCTTGATCGTAAACGACCGTTCCATGAATGCATTCGTTACGGGTGGCCGCAATATATTCGTCAATTACGGTCTGGTTACACGCCTAGAAACCGTCGAGGAACTTCAGGCAGTATTGGCGCATGAAATCGGTCACATTACAGGTGGTCATATTTCCCAACGCGCCGCCAGCGCCGCCCAGGCACGCACAGCCGCTGGTCTTGGTTTTCTTTTGGGCGCCGCCGTTGGTGCCGCATCTGGCGAGGCAGGCGCAGGTGCTGGCATTATCGCAGGCAGCGCCAGTGCGGCCAAAACGGGTTTTTTAACCCACACCCGCGCCCAAGAAACCAGCGCAGATCAATCATCCCTGCGCTATTTACAAAACGCAGGCATCGATCCCAGTGCCGCATTAAAAGTGTTCAAATTGTTCGAAGGACAGGATTTGCTGACCGCAAAACGGCGTGATCCTTACGCTCAAACCCATCCGTTGACCGCACAACGCATGGCCACCGTGCGCAGCTTTGTTGCCGCATATAAACCCCGTCCCAGCAAACAAGCCGCCAAGGCAGATTATTGGTACGCCCGCATGCGCGCCAAATTCATTGCCTTCACAGGCAATCCAAAATCAGTTTTGCGCAAGATCGGTACAACTGACAACTCTGAAATTGCGATTTATACCCGTGCCATTGCATATCATTTTAAGCCAGACCCCAAAAATGCGGGGCGTGAAATTGCAAAACTGCTCAGAAAGTGGCCAAATGATCCGTACTACAACGAATTAAACGGACAATTTTTGTTGGAAACCGGAAACGCCGCCGGCGCGGTCAAGGCTTATCGGCGTGCATCGCAATTGGCCCCCCAAGAATCGTTGATCTTGGCCGGATTGGGACGTGCGCAAAACGCAGTCGGTGATCACAAGGGATCATTGCGCACCCTCAAATCCGCCTATGCCAAAGATCCGCGCGACGGCCGCATGTTGCGCGAACTTGCGGTGGCCTATGCCAAAAATAAACAAAACGGATGGGCCTCGTTGGTGACGGCGGAACGTTATGCGTTGCGCGGAAACTTCAAATTGGCCGCGACCCACGCCAACCGCGCACAATCCCTGTTGCCCGCAGGATCAACAGGATGGCTCAAGGCACAAGATATTATAATCCAAGCCAAAAAAATTGGGAGCAAAAAGCGCAGGTAAAATCAATCCACACCACATCACTTACAGGGTTTTAACCGAACCCTAAATGCACTATAAATACACCACAGGGAAACACCCAGCAGTTAGTTGAGGCACATATGACTAAAAAAGATCAAGATACCGACGTTCAGTTCATTCAGGCATTGGCCGAAGTTCTAACAAACAGCGATTTGGCCGAAGTCCGCGTAAAGCGGGAATATGGTTCAGACAGCACATTGGATGTGCGCGTGACCCGTGCATATGCGCCGGTTGCATCAACTGGCGCAACCTACGCCGCACCGCCCGCCGCAATTGCCGCACCTGTGGCTCATGCCGCCGCCGCTGTGGCACCAACCGCCGTCGAATCCGATGATCCTGCCAGTCTCCCTGGTGCCGTGACGTCACCCATGGTTGGCACCGTTTACATGCAGGCCGAACCAGGCACTGCACCCTTTATTTCCGTTGGCGACAAGGTGACAGAGGGTCAAACAATTTTGATTGTCGAAGCCATGAAAACAATGAACCAAATCCCCGCGCCCAAAGCAGGCAAAGTCGCCCGCATCTTGGTCGAAGATGGATCCCCCGTTGAATTCGGCTCACCGCTGATTATCATCGAATAATAGGAACGGAGAGAAACACATGTTTTCCAAAGTTCTTATTGCGAACCGTGGTGAAATTGCCCTGCGCGTTATACGTGCCTGCAAAGAGTTGGGCGTTGGCACTGTTGCCGTTCACTCGACCGCAGATTCCGATGCCATGCACGTACGCATGGCCGACGAAAGCGTCTGCATCGGCCCCCCTTCCAGCACCGACAGTTATCTAAACGTCGCCGCAATCATCGCCGCCTGTGAAATCACCGGTGCCGAAGCCGTGCATCCGGGGTACGGATTCTTATCCGAAAATGCCGCATTTGTGCAGGTGCTAGAGGATCACGGCATTACATTCATCGGCCCAAGCGCGGAACACATCCGCATGATGGGCGATAAAATCACCGCCAAAGAAACCATGATCAAATTGGGTGTTCCATGCGTCCCGGGATCAGAAGGTGGCGTTCCCACCCTTAAGGATGCGCACCGCGTATCCGACGCCATGGGCTTCCCCGTCATCGTCAAAGCAACGGCTGGCGGCGGTGGTCGCGGCATGAAATTGGCCTTAACCAAGGCCGATCTGGACGAAGCATTTGGTTCCGCCCGATCTGAATCCAAAGCGGCCTTTGGCAACGACGAAGTTTACATCGAGAAATACCTCCAAAAACCACGCCACATCGAAGTCCAGGTCTTCGGCGATGGCCGTGGTCGCGCAGTGCACTTGGGCGAACGCGACTGTTCCCTGCAACGGCGTCATCAAAAAGTATTCGAAGAGGCACCAGGCCCGTCAATCGCCCCTGAATTACGCGCACAAATTGGTAAGACATGTGCCGACGCCTGTGCCGACATCGGATATTCGGGTGCTGGTACCATCGAATTCTTGTACGAAGACGGCGAATTTTTCTTCATCGAAATGAACACACGTTTACAGGTGGAACACCCTGTCACGGAAACCATCTTCCGCGTGGATTTGGTAAAACAACAATTGCGTGTCGCTTCTGGTGAAGAGATGACATTCAAGCAGGAAGAGTTGGAAATCAAAGGCCACGCGATCGAGGTTCGGATCAATGCCGAAAGGTTACCAAATTTCACACCTTGCCCCGGAAAAATTACGACATACCACGCACCAGGTGGTTTGGGTGTGCGTATGGACAGCGCCTTGTATGACGGATATGCAATCCCGCCATATTACGACAGTTTGATCGGTAAATTAATCGTCTCTGGCACAAATCGCCCCGCCGCATTGGCGCGATTACGCCGCGCACTGGGCGAACTTATCGTGGATGGCGTCGACACAACAACACCTCTGTTCCATGCCTTGCTGGATGAAGACGACATTCAAACCGGAAATTATGACATCCATTGGTTGGAAAAATGGTTGGACAAACAGGCAAACGCCTAATCAATCGGCGGACAGTAAATGTCCGCTGATCTGCCCTTAACCCCCGAAATTTTACTGCGTGGTTATGCCAATGGCGTTTTTCCCATGGCAGACAGCGCCGATGACGACGACGTTTACTGGGTACAGCCTCAAATGCGCGGCATCTTACCGCTTAACGGGTTTCATGTATCGCGATCCTTGCGCCGCGCCATCAATCGCGCGGATTATACAATTACCTTTGACACCCAATTCGACGACGTTGTACGCGGCTGTGCTGATCGTAATGAAACGTGGATCAACGCCAAAATTTTTAAACAATATCAACATCTTCACAGCATTGGCCATGCTCACAGCATCGAAATAAGCCGCGATGGCGCGCTGATTGGTGGGGTTTACGGCGTTACTCTTGGGTCCGCCTTCTTTGGCGAGAGTATGTTTTCACGTGCCACAAATGCATCCAAAATCGCCTTGTTCCATTTGGTCAACCACTTGACTGCGCGCGGCTTCACCTTGTTTGATACACAGTTTCAGAACCCACATATCGCATCCCTTGGTGTGATCGAAATCACCCAAGAGGCATATTTAAAACTACTGGAAACGGCTCTGCAAAAAACGGCGCGGTTTTAACTTGGTGCTAAACAGCGTAAAACCCAAACGTCGAACCGTGAATGTTCCAACGATGATAACGCGGGACTACTGGCAACCATCCACCCTGCGAACAAATCTTGTTCTTTGTCATTATCCCTAATCGTCATGTATGCGAACGCATCGCGGTCAATTGCACTTTTTGGATAACGACATTCCCGCAGAACAACATTCATTTTACCGCGCTGGAACTGATCGCCATTCTTAACTTCGAAGTCCAAAACTTGGCCTGTAATACGATCCAAGCTACGCAAAACCGCACCTGCCCCATCGGTGGTGGGAACCGAACTCTGTGCGAAAACACCGCTGGCCAACAGGCTGAACACAACAGTTAAAAAACGCATCATTCGCTGGTACCTGAAACAAATTTCAACAACAACGAAACCAAACTCACCGATCCTTGGGTATCCAAAAACTCGGATCCCTCTTTCAGGGCAAAGTCGGACCCGCCTGGCAGTACTTCAACAAATGACCCACCCAACAATCCCTCTTGGCTGACAGCGACCCCGCTGTCGTCAGGGATTTTTAAATCTTCGCGCAGGTTCAAGGTTAACACCGCGCGAAAGCTCTCGGGGTCTAAACGCAATGACGACACCGTACCAATTTTGACGCCAGCCATACGGACATCTGTCCCTGTGGAAATTCCATCAGCGGATCGAAATGATGCCTTTAGGTTCAGCCCCGTTGTGCCACCCGTACCGCCCGTGGAATTCAGGACAAAATACAAAAATGCGGCCGCCACAACTAATACGGTGGCGCCAACGGTTGTTTCTATTTTGGAATTCGACATACCAAGCCCCTATTCTGGTTGCCACGCCTCGTAATCGGAACGCGCAACTGGTTTAACCGCGCGCAAACTGCCCGCAGGGGCATATGCCATATCCGTACCTGTCAGGTTTTCCTGATGTGGTTTTTCCCAGGTTTTATGTGTCAGCGGTTTTTTTGACGGTGCATCCTTGAACGTGTGATGCAACCAGCCGTGCCAATCCGCATTCACGCGCGATGCTTCGGCTTCGCCATTGAAAATCACCCAACGACGTTTGCCGTCGCGGGTTTCATAATACACATTGCCCTGTTCGTCATCGCCAACGTGCACACCCTTGCGCCACGTGTAGAAACGAGTGTTCAGCGTTTGCGAATTCCACCAAGTGAACATGATTTTAAAGAATTTCATTGCGGTAACCTTCGAAATTGTCTGTTTCTGTTATGCAGGAATCAGTATTGAACGTCCAGTGAATTTCAGGGGTGTCAAAACCCCGCAACAATCAGCGCATAACACAAAAATGGCGCCACATCGGCGCCATTTAAGATTAATTTTCTGCGTGATATCAGGCTGACGCCTCTTCGACCTTGTCCGCATAAACGATCAAAGGTTCGCCTTCACGCGAAACGGCATCCTCATTCACAACCACCTCTTGAACGTTTTCAAGGCTGGGCAATTCGAACATCGTATCCAACAAAATGTCTTCTAGGATCGAACGCAACCCACGGGCACCCGTCTTGCGATCAATCGCACGTTTTGCAATCGCCTTCAGCGCATCATCCGTAAACGTCAGTTGCGCACCCTCAAGCGAGAACAACGTTTGATATTGTTTCACCAATGCGTTTTTAGGTTCGGACAAAATCGTCACCAAAGCATCTTCGTCCAAATCGGTCAACGTCGCCAATACCGGTAGACGACCCACAAATTCGGGGATCAAACCGAATTTCAACAAATCTTCTGGTTCCATCTCGGTGAAAATTTCGCCAATGCCGCGTGCCTCTTCGTCTTTGACGTCTGCGCCAAAACCGATTCCAGATCCTTTGCCACGTTGGGCAATAATTTTATCCAAACCTGCAAACGCACCGCCACAGATAAACAGGATGTTTGTTGTGTCAACTTGTAAAAACTCTTGTTGTGGGTGTTTACGGCCACCTTGTGGTGGAACGGATGCAACCGTTCCTTCCATGATTTTCAGCAACGCTTGTTGCACACCCTCACCCGACACATCACGCGTGATCGACGGGTTGTCAGATTTGCGCGTTATTTTATCAACTTCGTCAATATAAACGATACCGCGTTGTGCACGTTCCACGTTATATTCCGATGCTTGAAGCAGCTTCAAAATGATGTTTTCAACGTCTTCGCCAACATAGCCAGCTTCGGTCAATGTCGTCGCATCAGCCATGGTAAATGGTACATCAATAATCCGCGCCAATGTTTGCGCCAGCAAAGTTTTACCACAGCCCGTTGGGCCAACCAACATGATGTTGGATTTTGACAATTCGATTTCACTGCCGGATTCCGCGTGGTCCAGACGTTTGTAATGGTTGTGCACAGCCACGGACAAAACCCGTTTTGCCACGTCTTGGCCAATAACATAATCGTCCAGCACCTGACATATCTCGGCCGGTGTGGGAACACCCTCGCCCGATGTCACAACGCCCGCTTTTGCCTCTTCGCGGATGATATCCATACATAATTCAACGCATTCATCACAAATAAAGACAGTCGGTCCTGCGATTAATTTGCGTACTTCATGTTGGCTTTTGCCGCAAAATGAACAATATAGCGTGTTTTTCGAGTCATTTTCAGTGGAATTGGACATTCATTGCTCCGCAATTCGTTAGGTGCCTGTGCCGCTTAGGTTATTTCAGAAACCAACCAAGGACAATGGCGTTATTCGTAAAATCATTCGCGCGGCACAAACCCGCCCCGCGCAAACAGTAAATCACCAAGGGATGAATAAACCCTTGAAATAATGCTTTTATTCTTCTGCAATCGCGCGTTTTTGCACGATTTCGTCGATCAGACCCCATTCTTTGGCCTCTTCAGCCGTCATAAAATTGTCACGATCCAGCGCATTTTCCACTGTTTTCAGTTTTTGATCACAATGTTTGACGTAAATTTTATTCAAGCGATCTTTCAGCTCCAAAATCTCTTTGGCATGCAGGGCAATGTCAGATGCCTGTCCTGAAAATCCGCCCGATGGTTGATGTACCATGACGCGCGCATTGGGCAATGCAAACCGCATGCCTTTTTCACCTGATGCCAACAACAATGATCCCATGGACGCCGCTTGGCCAACACACAATGTGGACACTTTCGGGCGGATGTATTGCATCGTGTCATAAATCGCCATACCCGACGTCACAACGCCGCCGGGGCTGTTGATATACATCGCAATGTCTTTCTTGGGGTTTTCGGCCTCAAGGAACAGCAGCTGTGCCACGATCAATGTCGACATGCCGTCATGCACAGGGCCGGATACGAAAATAATTCGCTCTTTCAACAACCGTGAAAATATATCGTAACTGCGCTCGCCGCGCGCGGTTTGTTCCACCACCATGGGGACCAAGGTATTGTTGTAAACTTCTAATGGGTCGCGCATGTCATTCCTGCCTGTTAACTACATTTCAAGGGACTGTAATCTGCACCAACACCCTCTTCAAGCTGTGTTTGCATATTCTTCGTTAGGATTAGGTAAATCGGTGCAAAATGGCTGTGATATTCGCGCACTGAACATAATATCGTTACGTCACCAATCGGCAAAGCATTTGACCCATTCATAAAACTGGCCTTAAACCGAGTTAAGTTCATATTACGGGAGAAAATAATGAACATGCTAAAAACATCAGTGGCAGGTATCGCAATCGCGGCAACCAGCACAGCCGCATTCGCTGGCGGCTTGGATCGGGCTACATTCAACTCATCAATTCTTTTCGAAGAAGGCACGTATGCGGAAATTTCTTTTGCGCAAACCAATCCTAACATTGCACCCTCTGACGTCGCGGGCGGACGAGCATTGAGTTCAGGTTGGGAAGTTGCACAAACTTTTGATACTGCTCAGGTTGGATTTAAAACTGATTTGACGGACAAGCTTTCATTGGGCTTGAAATTGAATGGCAACCCATTTGGTGTAGATGTCAATTACGCTGCATTTTCTGGTTCTGTGATGCCAGCCGTTGCAGGTCTTTCTTCACTTCGCGCGAACCTGTCAGCCAAGGCTATCAGCGCATTGCTTAAGTACCAAATCACTGAGCGTGTGTCTGCTTTTGGAGCCATCAAATACCAAACAGTATCAGGCAGCGCCGACGTTACTGTGCCATTGTCAGCCGCCGCCGGAGTAGGCGTTGACGGGAACGTGGCCCTTGCGTCTGCATCAGATGTAAATTTCATCCTTGGCGCGGCTTATGAAATTCCTGAAATCGCATTGCGTGTTGCCGCTTCGTACGAAACTGCTGCAACATTCTCACCAGACGTTTTGGCCGTGAATAGTGGTAATATCAACACGGGCCCAGGTGAGATCAAAACACCAAAGGTTTACCTCCTAGAGTTCCAATCAGGTGTTGCCAAAAACACATTGGTTTTCGGTTCTATCCGCCACGCAAAATGGGCATCAGCACAGGTTACTATGTCAGCGGCATATCGTAATGCTCAGCTATCGGATTTCGAGGACAACACAACATACACGCTGGGTGTAGGTCGCAAGTTCTCGGATACGTTTTCGGGCTCTGTGTCAATCACACACGCGCCTTCAGATTGTAGCGATGTAAGCTTACTTGCGCCAACCTGTACCAACAATACGCTATCCGTTGGTGGTAAATACAGCTTGGGTAATGGCACCGCAATCTCTGGTGGTGTTAGCTTCAGAAAATACAGCACGGCAACGTCAACCGCTAGTTCTGGCAGCATTCAATTCGGTGGAAGCACGCTTGCAACAGTCGGTATGAAAATATCAAAATCGTTCTAAACGCGGTTTAACGCACACATCTTAAACGCGGCCTTCGGGTCGCGTTTTTTGTGTTCAACCTGAGCCCAACAACCCATCAATGTTATTAGGCCAAAACACTGGATATGATTACAGCTAAACCGCCTCCAACCACGCATTCGCGTTGTCGACCTCGTCAAATTCAAAACTCTTGATGTCAATTCCGGGGAACAATGCACCTTCTATGTTTGCGGCGGTTCTTAACCAAGCAGAATCGCTTAAAACTGCGCATTTATCGAATTTCCCCAACAAGCTGAATAACTGCGGCAATCGCGACATCTCAACACCCAATGCCCCCAATGTCGGAATACTAATTTCTGATATTTTGTACAACATACGGCCATTGCTGATGTTTTCAGAGACAGCAATCAGCTCGTCTAATCCCGTAAGCATGTCGATTGCATCCAGTTTTCCACTGAAATCAATTTCGACGCGGTTCGCGGATGTTTTTTGTATCTGTAACATATTTATGCCCTCACGATTGAGCCTAAAACTTATCATCAACGACAGCACAGTCGTTGATCTCTATCAATAAATCCCAAACTGTTCAGCGGACACAAAAAAGGCGCCACAATGGGCGCCTTTTTCAAATCTATTTGAAAACGCTTATGCGTCGTCTAATGCTTCAACCGCTTTTTGCAGCTCGTCCTTAGACACTTCTTTGTCTTTCATTGTTGCCATCTCTACGATGTGATCAACAACTTTTTCTTCAAACAAAGGTGCGCGAATTTGTTGCTGAACCTGTGGGTTTTTTTGAACATATTCGAAAAATTGCTGTGCGTTCGGGCCGTATTGTTGTGCTTGTTGAATGACTGCTTGCTGCATTTCGGCATCGGTCACTGTGATATCTGCTTTGTTGCCAACTTCTGCCAACAACAAACCTAAACGCACGCGGCGTATGGCCAATGTTGTATGCTCGTCCGTTGTTTCGATTTCAGGGTGATCATGTCCCTGCACGTCAGGATTTTCTTCGTGCCACAATTGGTGTGCAATTTGACCTGCTTCTGCCGTTACCAAACCTGTTGGCAATTCAAATGAAACCAGCTTATCCATCGCATCCATCAGGTCGCGTTTCATCACAATGCGTGACGCGCCTTTGAATTCTTCTTCTAAACGCTCTGCAATTTTCGCTTTCAAATCATCCAAGTTTTCAGCACCAAATTTTTCAGCCATCGCATCATTCAGCTCTGCCTTAACAGCGCCCTTAACTGCGTTCACTTTACACTCAAACACAGCATCCTTGCCGGCCAAGTTTTCTGCGCCGTAATCACCTGGGAAAGAAACTTTAACTTCAACGTCGTCGCCTGCCTTGGCACCAACCAGCTGTTCCTCAAAACCAGGGATAAAGCTGTTTGAACCCAAAACCAGCGGATAATCATCCGCTTGGCCACCGTCAAATGCTTCGCCGTCAACTTTACCTAAGAAGTTGATCACAACTTGATCGCCATCTTTGGCTTTTGATCCGGCTTTCTTGTCTGCAAAATCTTGTGATGTTTCTGCCAAGTTATCCAATGCTTCTTTCACATCGGCATCGTCCGCTTTCACAACCATCTGTGTCAGTGTGATTTTTGTAAAATCAACTTCTGGCACTTCTGGCAAAGTTTCATAGGACACTTCAACTTCAACGTCGTCGCCCTCTTTCCACTCTTCGTTGGTCATCTTCATTTCAGGCTGCGCCGCTGGACGATCGCCAGATGCTTCAAGGTGCTTGTTCATCGCACCATCAACCGCTTCTTGCATGGCTTCACCCAATACGGAGGCACCATGTTGCTTGCGCAGCATCGCCATCGGTACTTTGCCCTTACGGAAACCTTTGATTTCGATATTTGGTTGGGCTTCTTTCAGCTTGGTTTCAACAGTTGCATCAAGCTCGGCCGCCGTCACAACAATCTTATAGCCGCGCTTCAAGCCTTCGTTCAGGGTCTCGGTAATCGCCATTTTAATGTCCTTTAAGTTCGGGGTGGATCCACGCGGAAACACCCACATGCATGGGAAAAACTGACGCCCTTTTAGGGGGGCTGACGCATGCTTGCAAGGGGGTTTTGAAACCTCACATATTTACTTGTTTTAATGGGCACTCTTGTGCTCAAGTGCAAAAAACAAAAGGGAACACACCAATGGTTAAAATTACAGGCTCATGCCTTTGCGGGCAACTTCACTACGCGGGCGAAACCGACATCATGGGCGCCATGTCCTGTCACTGCGATGCATGTCGCAAGGCAACAGGCGCCGCCTATACAACCAACTTGTTCGTCGCCGACGCCGACATCACCGTCACGGGCGAAACATTAGAGTATGTGCATCAAGCAGACAGCGGTTCGACCTTGACCAAAATCAACTGCGCCAAATGCGGATCACCAACTTTGGGTCGCAACTCAAACCGCGAAGGCATATTGGTTTTACGTGCAGGAACAGTCGATCAAAAGGATCTGATCAAACCCACGGGATACGTATACTGTGAAAAAGCAATCCCAAGCACGGCCATGGATGGGCGTTTGAAACAGTTTGACAAAATGCCAAGTTAAGGAGCGATGGTGCAGATGAAGAATTTGCCGAACTTCAACAGACTTCGCGTGTTAGAAAGCCGATCTTAAACAATATAAGTTTAACAAATTTCTTTACAGATTTTTTGTGGAACACTACTGTTCCATTAGACGAGGGTTTTATTCAATCATTTGGAAGGAATATATAATGTTTAGGAAACTATCTATCGCTCTGGGGTCTATGCTGACCACTTCTGCGGCTTCAGCTGGAACACTTACTGAGCCAACCGTAGAAGTCGTTGAAAATGCCGAAGCAGCCGCTTCAAGCTCATCCAGCGGAATCATCATCCCATTATTGATCTTAATTGCTGTGGCGGCGCTCGCTTCAAAAAGCGATTCTGGCAGCGTAGGTTCTGGCGTATAACTTATAACGCTCCTATACGGGTGTAACCGTATAGGAGTAATTCAAATTCCCCCTGCATCGATTTATCATGTTTAAGTTTGGCCTCAAGGCAGACCACTTTGTCGTTTCTGCTCAATTCTTAAAAGAAAACATACTTTTAGAGCCACTCAAATTACTTTTAAAAGTCGCGCACTATTTCCCTATCAAGTCAGATCAGGCGCGTTATCAATTAGCTGAGTGTCACCATTTCGTTGGTTCATATAATATTGCACTTGAATTACTTCAGCCACTTAATCCCCAGAGCAGCTCATCCAAAGTGGCGTTACTATGGCTCACTACTTTGTTAGATTTACTTAAATTTGATGAATTTGATAACCTGAGTTCGGCGTTGCTCACCAAAACGCCAAATGACCCCGAATTACTGATTAAGATAGCAAATGGTCACTATATTCGCGGTCAGTTCTCCAAGTGTACAAAGCTCTTGAAACAAATTGATGGCTCACCAATAACCAATCAGCTTCGCGATACCACTCAAGCACGCATTCATTTCTATGAAGGGCGGCCTGCTATGGCTGCTTCCTTGGTCTTGGATTATCTTGACAACCCAGCTTCGAATTTTTCACGTCACTATCTGAATTATTTTTTGCTATTATCTACTGGCCATACCAAACAGGCAATGAGATTGCTAAGACTCAGACCGCGCCCAATGCATCCCACCGCACTAAAGGATAAGCCGTCCGCCTATGATATTGGACCGCTTAAGGGCAAAACCATTTATGTTTCGCCCGAACAAGGTATCGGTGATCGTGTAGAGTTTGCGCGATTTTTCAAACGAGCAGCTGATATGGGCATCATCTTGAAAACACGTCAGCCACGTCACCTAAATCGCTTATTTAACAGTATGCGTAATGCACCCCACCACGGAAAATATAAACTCATCCCAAAAGAGATTGATGCCTCTGTCAAAATGGGTGATCTGCCCGCTTTATTGGATGTCACGGACACAGAAGGAATGCGTTCGAAACCCTATCTACAGGCGGAACCCAAATTAATTGATCGCTGGGAACAGCGCGTGGATCGCAGAAAGCCAGTGATTGGCCTCGCATGGAAAGGGAGTGACCTGGGATGCATGGATCATAACCGATCAATCCCATTAAGTGCGTTTAAGCCGCTTCTACAACGCACTGATATTACGGTGATCTGCCTTCAAATAGGCAATGCCCTCAAAGAAATTGATACCCTCGACCCAAACCACAATCTCATTGTTTTTCCAGACTTGGACCAAGGCAAAGACGCATATGTGGACACGGCTGGTCTCATTATGAATTTGGATTTGGTCGTTACCTCAGACACGTCTATGGCACATGTAGCGGGTGCTCTGGGCGCGCCATCAATGGTTCTTTTGGGCCGCTATCCAGACCTACGTTGGCTCCAAGATGCCAGACCAGATTATTTGTACCAAAATCAAAATTTAATTCGCCAAGAAACATTCGGAGATTGGAACACTGTTGTTCAAAAGCTAAATCTATTCATAGATACCAAATTTCTATAAAGACTGATTGCTTAGAGTTTTAGTCTCAAAATAAAACCAAAGCATGAAGTGGTGCGGGTGAAAGGACTTGAACCTTCACGCCTCGCGGCGCC
>TARA_R110002096_G_scaffold149419_5_pt1 | contig 18446 bp, 19 predicted proteins | sample TARA_R110002096 | Tara Oceans TARA_R110002096 (sample SAMEA4397295) | marine metagenome | biome: Polar Biome; feature: [DCM] deep chlorophyll maximum layer (ENVO:01000326); material: water (ENVO:00002006), including particulate matter (ENVO:01000060) such as... | depth 35 m
GTCGTGCTTGCTCATCATTCAAACCTCCATTCGATTTCTTCGGCCTGCACACGCTTGAAGAGAAGCCATTTTCCTTCATCAGTGCGCTTAATCCAGTAGCCCTCTTTTTTGATGTCGGCCTTCTGCGCCTTCCACAAGTCCCAAAACGCTTCATTGACATTGCCCCACCATACTTTGCGTGATTTTGACATTTTCATTTCAATGTCGCAGTATGATGTATAATGCGCATAGATTGGGCGTGGTGCATCCCAAAGCGCAACATCGACCTCATTCCACCAACTCATTTTATTTGCCTTCATCTCAAAGGCTTTTTTCAATGCGTCTGCTTCTGTGTGCGCCATGTTCTGCATGAACTGGCAATAATGCGCACATCGACCGCCACCATATTGCACGATGCCCTCGATGTAGAGCGTATAAAATTGCTCTTTTTCACCTGTGCGGCAGATGTGCATAATTGCTTTGCGTGTGACCGAACTCATTCAACCAACCCCTCAAGTTCTGCAATTGCAATTTCAAGCGCACTGTGCGCCTCATCAACGCCCGAATGCCCTTCTTCAAGCACACTCTGCGCCTCTTCGATTTTCTGCGCCTGTTCCGAATCCTCAAGCCCACGCTCGCTCATGTTGTCGAACTTGACCTCTTCATCTCCGGCCATCTCTTCAAGCGCACTGCGCACTTCTTCGAGATTCCCCAAAGCGATTTGCGCTTGATTGAGCAACTTTTGCAAATTGCGCCTGTCTTGTGCGTTCATGCGTTCACCCCCACTGCGTCATTAAATCCTTCAATGAATTGCCTTGTCAGTTCTGCGTTTGGGTTCGTCATAGCAAACATTGCGCACATCATTTCAAGGGCTTCGGTTTCGGGATGCTTGCGCATGTCCGAGGTCATCGAAGCGATTGCGAGCATGTGATTTGGCAACTCGGCCAACGCTCTCGCCTTCGCCCATTGCATGTGCGTCTGTTGCGCAGGCTTGAGGTCTGCATCTTCGGATGGCAGAGCGCAAAGGTTGCACTCGCCGCCACAAAAGCCGGTTCGCTTGTTGCATCCTGCGCAGAACTTGATGTGAAAATCCTCAAGCGAGGTTTGAACGGTGGCGGCTTCGGGGCGCACCTCGGAAGCGACAGAATCCACATGATAGTCGCCGGATGCCTCCCCTAAAGCCTTGTTGAACATGAAGTCCATGAGCGCACAGTATGCGTATAGCGTGAATGCGATGAGCAAAAGTCCGAGAATGCCGTTCATTCGCTCACCTCTGCTTGACCCTTTGCGATTTCAACGCCGGTCATGTCGGTGATTGTGAACCTTTTCGGGATTGTTTGAGTTGCTTCGCAGAATTGAGAGAGCCAGTGGCCTATCGTCGGCATGTCTTTTCTGTCTTCTACGGTGATGATGACGATGCAAAACGCCACCTCTCCGGTCTCGCAGTGCGTCGTTTCGGCACTGAAAACCCAATCCTCTTCATTCGCTGTCTTGCTTCCTATGGTGTTGTCTTCCATGCTCTACCCTATCAAGCAGGGGGATATAAACCCCTCACATGAAAAGCACCACTGCACGCCTGTTCTCGCACGCATTATAATTTAATGACGCATTATGCGGGTGTGCGTTTATGTGCGTGTGTGCCTCATGTGTGCGTATGCGGCAGGCGTGCGAAAAGGCAAATAATTTTCTTAGAATTGTTTTGCGCATACTTGGCAGGGAGGGGGGAAAGTTCTGCGCCCCGTTTTTATGGTCGAATCTACACACAATTTTCTGCGTTGCCGATTTTCTGCGCTGTGGATTTTTTCGATGGCTTGCGCCGTTTGGATTTTGAACAACTGCGCAGAGATTCCCGAAATGGGGCGCAGTGTAGCGTTTAGAAAAATAAGAAAAACGCACCGATGGCGAGCAGTGGGCTGTTCAAGGCTCGGTGCGCACACCTTGAACTCAAGCCGTTTCGTTTGTTTTTTTTGCCTCCCTTTGTTTTTTTTCAGTCGTCGTTATGCCTCGCAGTGTCCCGTTTTCACTCCATGAATGGGGTCACTGTGCGCACCAATTCCGCAATGGCTTCTTCAATCGCTGTCTCTGCATTATTGGTGCTTGGTCGAGTGTTTAGCATTGAAAACCCGTCGAGATTTGGCAAGGTCAAACCGAGTGCTTCGCATTTCTCATCGGGCATTTGGCGTGCTTGACCGTAGCCATTTGCAGCCTTTCCAGCGTAGTTAATCATGCCGAAAAACGCAGTGCGGAAAGCCCAACCGGACATGAGATTCATAATGCTCGATGTCTGCATGAGTTCGCCGGCTTTCTTGACCCGAACCGCTTGAATGCCGTCTTCGCCGTTTTGATATTGGTTTGCGCAGTATGAAATTGCGAAAACCTCGCAAGGAACGCCACGCTTCTCCAAGATTTCAACGGCTAAAGCGCAGACTACGGCTCTAATTGAGATTATGTCTGCGTTGATATTTGCGTTTGCTTGGATTGGCACACCGATTCCAAAAACGGGTATGTTCTGCTCACCAGTCATGCGTTTGCGCATGAAAAGTCGCTGTCCGGAAAACAGCCGGTCGAGGTTAATTTCACCCATTCGGTCGTTCCATTTTGTTTCTTCAACCAGCATACTGCGCACTGATTTTGGCAGGGCAGACATAACTTTTGAGCGCATTGCTTCGCTTGCCTTGTTTGGCATCGAAAGCATGGACTGATAAACCTCATCCAGTGTCCCGTTTTTGCCGTTCTTGAAAGCCGTTTTCGGAATGCCACTCCAACCATTCGCCTTCACCTTGTTTTCACCGGAATACTCGCCGCATTCGGTGGACTGCAAGACCTTGAACATTGGACTGATGCCGCCGGAATAGGTCATTCGACCAAGTCCCTCAACACTTTGAACCCAATATCCATCGACGGGGAACGCATCACTGCATTGCCTCGGGGTCGTTTTTGGATGTTTTACAATTGCCATAATTTTTCACCTCCGTTGATTCTGCGCAGAGTCGGGCAAGTATTAACTGGCCGTCATTCTCCTTCGCAGTGTCCCGTTCAAGCCCCTCCCGAGGTTGTGTTTTCAGTGGTGAAAAGTTCTCCTTCGCCCCACATTGCTTTGAAATCGAAGGCAACCGGCTTGCCGTGTCCCAATTTGACTGCGGCTTCTTCACCGTATGCCATAACCATTCTGCGCATGATAAACGCAAGACTGCGACCTGCTTTCAAATCCTTGCTTGCTTCTGCCATGCACCGATATGAGAAAATTGCGCCCTTGATTTCATGTTGATTCGACAACTTGCGCACTGCTCGGATTGCTTCAACAAGTTCGGAGTCGCCGCATATTGCTTCTTCAATTGCAGGGTCGTAGTCGATGTCAATGAAGCGCATTGCGAATCGGTCAAGTGTTGCGCCGTCTTGCGCATTGGCCGCCGAATACTTTTGGCTTCGACCTTGCCCTTTTGTGTTGCCTGTTGCGATGACAATCGCCGCAGGATGGCGCAGGATTCTTTCACCCTTTGGCGTGGTGATGAAACCATTCGCTAAAGCCGCATTGAGAGCCGATAAGGTCGAGTCTGCGAACCTGTCCATTTCATCCAAACCGATGATGCCACCGTGTTCAAAATTGGGTAGAATTGCGCCCTTGATGAAAGCCCACTCACCGGCTTCATATCCTTCGGTTTTGAAGAAAATTGGGGACTCTCTGCCTATCAATTCCGGTGCTTGCATATCCTTGTTTGCGCTCAAAATGAACGCTTCTCTGTTTTCGGTCATGCCCTTGGACTCAAACCATCCAAGCCCTTGCAGTGCGCTGTTTATTGCATCAATCAAGTGGGTTTTTCCAGTTCCAGCCTCGCCGGTCAAGTTGAGGTTTTTCGCCTCGCAGTGGACTATATCGCTCAAAATCTCGGGAAGCATGTAGTGCTGGATTCCTGACATTGGAACAGGCTCGCTGTTGCCCTTTTTGAGTTGAATGACGGTCGGTTTTGTCATTGCCTCAAGTTCCTTTGTGACTTTCTGCATGATAGTGGCTTGCAGTCCCTTGTTTTCGACATTGAAAACACTCTGCGCAATTGCTCGCACTTTGCTTTCATCGACTCCGGAGGCCGTCATTTGGCTAATCAAATGCGCCAACTGCGAGCCTGTTTCATCGAGGTTCTGCGCAGGTTGTGGTTCGGGTTCGGTTCGGCTCAAAGCCTTGTCAATGGCTTCCTGTAATGCGTTTTTGCTCTCCGGCGGTGTCGGTATTTGCTCGGGTTCGGGTGTCGGTATGGATTCCGGCAAATCATCGCTTTTCTGCTCGTCTTTTTGTCCTGTAAAACGAAGGACTGCGCAGGATTTGCAATGAGGCTTTTTCGACTTGAAGTTCTTCACGGCCATTCCCACATATGGCATTCCATACTCGCCGTTATGGGTCAATGGTTCAAGGCATTCATAGCACGCAGTATCACGGTTTTTGGCTACTCTGCGCACTTTGAAACCATGCTTTTGCATTTGCTTCAATGAGTCCGGCAGTTGCATTCTTGTTGCGCCGATAAACGCAACACTGCTCGCCATTGATGGGTCGATGAATACAGCGCAAACAGCAAAGAAAATGCCGAGAATTACTGCGCTAAACGCTTGACTGCGTGGCATTTCTGCATCTGTCTCAAAGTGGTTCGACAACTGCAAATCAAGTGCGCAGTCGGGACACTGCGGCTTGATTCGTTGGCCTGCAATCCGGATGACGAATGGCGAATCAATGGATTCGACTTCATCGCAAGAGGCACACTGCGCCTCTGTTTTGGGTTGAACTCTGCGCATTCCTTCTTCATCATACACAGAACTCAAACCATCCGTTATTCGTTGCACTGCGGCTCTAAAACGAGTTGAAAATCGCTTCAATCCGAGGTTAAAACGGTGGACTGCTCGCTTGATTGAGTGCCGGTGCAGGTTTTTGCTCTGGGGCAATTCTGCGGCATCAATGCGGTGCAGTGCATCGTTTTCGTGGGTGGTTTCGTTCAATCGGTGGCTTTCGCCGGCTTCAAAGTTCACTGTCGCCAATGGTGCAAAAAGCACCACTGCGAGACAGAGAACAAACATTTGCATAATTTTTTGGCTCATGTGGATTCCTCCGCTTTCGGCGTGTTTCATGGAGGATATAAGGCAAAAAGTGATGCAAGAGTGATGCAAGGAGGGGGTTTCTATGAAATACCCCTTGCTCGCAGTCTATCGAATAGGTTTTTTGCGCTGTTTTTTGATGATGTAAAAAGGGCTTGCAGTCTATCGTTTAGCAATCTGCGCAGTCTTTCAGTGCATCGTTTAGAACATCAGAGAATCGACCCAATCAACAGCCTCGCAGTCTATCGTTTGGGAATCCTAAACGCAACACTGCGCCGTTGTCCCTTCTCATATAGTGTTCACGCACTCCTAAACGGGACACTGCAAGCCCGCTTCGCAGTCCATCGTTTAGACAGTGTGCAGGCTTTCAGTGCATCGTTTAGAGAAAAAGCCATTTTGAGCAATGTCGGAAAACGGCGCAGGTTTGACCGATTCGGCGCAAATCCGGCGACCATCGGCGGAAACCGGAAAGGTTGGCGTATTGTCTTGCAGTGCGTCGTTTTTGGCGTGGTTTTGTCCGGTGTTTGTCAAGCCGACATGGGGCATTCGGTCTCGCAGTCTATCGAATGGTGCGCAGTGTTGCCTTTGAAAACGGTGTCGGCTTATCAGTCCCTCATTTGGAAGCCTCTTTTTCCCTATAATGGAAGGTCGAAATCTGGAAAATTGAGCAACCCAAACACCAAAACAGCCTCGCAGTCTACCGATTAGCCACCCCTCTGCGTGGTTTTCATCAGTTCCGAAAATCGGCGCATTCTTTCCGGAAACGGGGGATAGTGTGTTGTTATTTGATGGAAACGGTTCAACAGGACAACCAAGTGGGGCGCAGTGCATCGGTTTTGGTTGTCTGCGCACTGATTGAACCAGTGTCGAATCATCACTTTCTAAACGGCACACTGCAAGCCTATGGCATCGGCTATTCGATGCACTGCAAGCCTGTTGAGACTGCGCAGACAGCCAACCATCAGAGAAAAGCAAACATTTTCGATTCAAAACAGCGACGCAGTGCATCGGTTAAGGGACACCTAAACAATTATTTTATTGCGCAGAATAGGGGGCAACAGGCTCGCAGTCAATCGTTTAGAAAAATGAAATGGCCTGTTTTTTAGGGGTGCGCACACACTAATTATAGCGAATGAGCATATCAACCCTCATTTCAACTGGAAAATCGTTGCGCAGAAGGGCAAAACAGGCTCGCAGTGTTGCCTTTGGAAATTATTCTCATGGGGTATATTTTGCGCAGATTTGCGCCAAAAACAGTGCGCTCGGCACGCCCCGCACACGCCAACCACCTCAAAAAATTACCCGTATTTTACTCAAATTAGGCTTATAAACCTAAAAAAACGGTATAAATCTACCATTTCTTTTCAAATGTCTTGATTTTTTGGCTGTATTCCACTGTGAAGGGTCTAAAGCACCTGTTGTCATGGCTAAACCGCCTGTTGATGACGACTTAACTTGGTCTATTGCGTGCGCTAAGGCCATTACAGTGTCGTTATGCTTGCCTTTATCGACAATATCGCCGTCTTTCCATGCGTGTGACTCCAATTCATCGAGTAGTATGCTCATAGTCATTCTTGTAGCGTCGTTTCCATAGGGTATAATGACCTTTTCTTGTTCAAACCATACTCTAAGGCGATTTAAGAGTCCTTGTTTAAGTGTCTTGTTCGATACCTTGCTCATTTTGAGGTTTAGTGTTAAGCCATGTTGATTTATTAGTGATTGATACAAGGATTGAAACCCTGCGCTTTCAAATGCAAATAGTGGGTGGTTAAACGCCTCATCTAAGTCTGCAATCTTCTGTATTTGCTTTGTAGGGGGAAAATCGTTGCGCCTCCACATATCTACGATGTGAATAAAGCCTTCTTCGTCTTGTCGGATTATTACTGCTACTGTGTAGTCTTGTCCTATGCCATGTGAAGGGTCGAACCCTACAATATACTCTCCGTTATGCAATTTTTTCTTTTGCAAGACAGCATCCATGCTTAGGTTTTTTCGAGTAAGTGTTTGAGGGAATACTGCGCTGTCATCATCTACTACTTTACAAAGGTATTCTTGCGCAAAGGCCAGTTCACCAATTGCCTCTCGTTGTTCCATAAGAAACTCAAAGGGTCGTTCCGAAGGCCATAAACAGACAGGTTCAATTTCAGTGTCGTTTCTCCATTCATCATAATTTGTTATTGCGCCTTGTTGCCATGTGTCCCAAGCATCATTGCTCAACATTTCAGTATGGTAAAGGTCATTCATGCTCATAGGCGTTCCAACGCAGTAAAGCGAAGTTTTAGGAGACAACATCGGAGTTAATTTTTTTCTAAACCACTGTTGGTAGTTATCATAGGACATGTCGTTTTGGTCGTCTATTATATCGTCAAGTGCAATTGCGGCGGGGTGTTCACCACGAATACCCGAACCAACCGATGTTGCCTTAATCCATGCGCCGTTTGTTAAACGCAGTTCAAAACGATTACCTTTAGTGGTGTCGATTTTTTTAGAAAGTTCGGGATGCCTTTTCAAGTCTTGTCGGATTTCGTCTAAACGGTTCATCGCAAGGTCTTTATTTGCAGAAAATAGCCAAATGGTAAAGGGTTTTCCACGCCACTTTTCAAAAAGCAGTTGGTGAAGGATTTTTACTCGAAGAGTAGTTGATTTTGAATGGTCTCTCGGTGCAATAATACAAACACGGTGAACTTGCTTATCTCTTCTGTCTCCATACATGTCAAGCCATGTTCCAATGTGTTCACCCCAATTGTAGCCGAGCCATTCATAAAAATGGCGTATATCAAATCTACTACGCTCAAGATGAAAGGTTGTCATTAAACGAACCATTTAGACCATCTCCATTTTTACCAAAAAGACCAATTCCGCAGTATTCTGCCAAAGCAATAACAAGTGACTCTATTTCACTTCTTTCGAGCATAACGCCAACAACATATTCATCGCTAAAAATGTTTATTGCGATTTGGTCTTCGCCCATATCTGCAATCCGAACTTCTTTATCATTGCTCATCCATAAAGGCATCTGCATTCCTCCCATTAAGGGCGTTAAGAAGACGAAGCCCATGTCGAACATCTGTAAATGCTTGAATGTCTCTTGTTTCCGCATCAAGGACAACCATAGGTGAAGTCGGTCGTTCTCTTGGGAAACCGCACATTTCACCGAATGAATCAATAGTCTTGTATGCGCCCGGCCTTAAAGCCCAACGCTCAACTGCGTGACGAGTAAAGGGAACAACTGATGGAGTATGATGATGCCCGACTACTCCAATATCAAAGTCGCATTCTCCGTCATCCCACATTTTCTTAATAACACGGCTTGGGTCAAGGTTTGAATTACCTCGTCGCTTGTGTCGAATACTAATGTGATAAGGAATGTCGCCGTGAATAACTTTGAGGTTTAACTCATACGGGTGATACAAAACGCCTCTGTCTTGCGCAAGACGCTTTAGAGGGTCATAATCTGTTGCACCGGCAGTCCAAAGGTCGTGATTACCTGCTACAATTGCCATAAGTGAATTAGGACTCATGTTAATGTAATGTTCGCACAACTGCCACTGGATAGAAGGAGGGATAGGTGCTTTCATTGCAGGGCGTGGTTTATCAATCATAAAATTGTCGATATAGTCGCCTGCGTGAATAACATAGCAGTCGGGGTGGTTTTCAATTACTTCTGTGTCTTCACGCAACCTTTCATGGTCGCAGAATGGATTACCGATGTGTTGGTCGCTTTGAAAAGCAATGCCGATGTATCTTTGGTCGGACTTCATGTGAAATGTAGCCCAACGAGCATCTGTATTTGCAAGAATAGCGGCTTTTGAGCGTTCTTCAATAGCGTTCCATAGGTCTTCTTGACTACTTGACTTCTTTTTCAAGTGTTCAACAATAAAATGAGGTGTTTCTGTTCGAGTCACTGATTTATTCGCCCATGCGTTGCGAACTCTTGACTCCCAACCCGATTTTGAGATTTCGGGAAAACGCTTGTGCATAATGCGTATTAACTGTGCTTGTGTGCCATCGAACTGCAAAGGTATTTCTGCATTGTAATTAACTGATTCCAAAATAGGAAAAATCTCTGCTTGGTGCGTTTTTAACATGCGCAAACGCCAACGGTGGTTTTCGGCAGAAAGTTCGGGCATAACAGTAGCCATGTGACGAGCAAAGCCCATCATGTTTCCGTCATAATGTTCAATTTCTGCTCTGACTACATCGTGATACTCGACTTCGCTCATTAAACATACTACTATGGGTTTGCCACTTAAAGGCTTGCCCTGTTTTTATTCTTTTTGAGTCATAAACAAAATAAATAAAGAAATAATCGTTGCATAGAAAGCCAATACCATTTATTCTTTTATTTGTTCTTAGACATTTAGATAAAAGGCCGGATTATTCTGTAAGAATAATTCTTACACACCTTAAGAGTAATTAAAACAATAAACAGAAACCGCTATACTCAAGCCGATTTATTCTTTTTTAATTTCTTCTTTCGTCTTGAAAGAATAAACAGAGCAACAAAAAGCCACCACAGTATTTCAAGAACAATAAGCGTTAGTCCACCCTTCGTTAAAACTTCTGCGAAAACATTCATAACACATAATGTCATTCGGTGACTTATTACGCTTGTTTGGGAATACCTTTAAGAAGCAACCTTTCATAAGACAGAACAATGGCTCGGATTCCTTTTTTTGGTAAGGCGGGTAAAACCGCCGAAACCAGCGCACCCAAAGCCGTTATCGGCATTAAAAATGATGATTTACGCCACAGCGTAGGTCATCGCAGTCCATTTACTATGATGGCCGGCATTAAAGATGTAGTCACGGAAACAAACAAACTCCGTGATGACAGCAACTTCGATAACGATTTTTACTTATTTGATGAGATGCTTAAACTCGACCCCGAACTTAACGGTGCGGTTCGAGCAGTGTCCTTAACCGCAAACAACTACACTATTAACTGGTCTTCTGCACGCAACGCACGCATAAGAACGGCATTGCAAAACCTTGTTGATAACATAGATTTTGACGACATTCTTATTAACGCTATGCGCAACCTTATGGTTTATGGCAACGACATTAGTAAATTAGTCGGAACTGGCAAAGATGGCATTACAAATGTGCAAAGTTTGCCAGTATCTCAAATTACAATGCTTGATGACAGAAGCAGAAGCGCAACAGCAGATGACAACGACCCAGTTATCAATGTTGAAAAATACTTCTTGCGTGAAGGCGAAACAACAATGCAAGAGTTCCCTGCCGATGAGGTTTTACACATACGCATGGATTACCGTTCTAATTGGTTCATAGACAACGAAACAAGAACAACCTATGGTATATGGGGTGCATCCCGTTTTACGGCTCTCAAGCAGGCTATAAGGGCAAAATACAACAGCATGAATAACCGCATTGCTCTTGAAGACGCAATGACAAAACAATACATTAGCATCGACATGGATGCAGTTAAGCATATCCAAAATCCCGATGAGCAAAGAGAGCGTTTGCTTTTCATTATGAATCAAGTCATTAGCACTATGGAATCGTTAAGAGGCGACCAAGTGCCAATTTTCCCCGATTATGTGAACATTAAACACATCGACCAAAGAACCGCTTTGCCGGACAGTTCCGGATTCCTCGACAATGTCAATGCAGACATTGCCGCAGTATTGCAAGTCCCAAGAACTGCCGCAGGTCAAGAGAAAGGTTCAACATTTGCCGCATCATACACTGCAAACCTGTGGGCGAGCAATGCAATTCGACGCATTCAAAATATCCTAAAACAATCAGTGAACGCACTATTTAGTGCGCATTTAGATTTATTGAGTATCGACCATACAATAAGAGACTTGCCAGTATTAACATTTGAGCCAGTTGATGAAGAAACACGCCTTGACAAAATGCGCAGAGCAACACTTGGTTATAGCAACGGAGTTCTTTCACTGAATCAATCACTTGATATTGTTTCACTGCCTGCCGAAGAACAAGGAGATGTGCGCAAAGATGCACCAACACCTCAAACAGAAACGCCGGATGAACCCGAAGAAGAACGGGATGAAGACGACGATATGCCAAGAGAAGGTGAAATGTGATGGCAGATGATGTTATCTCATTTAGAATAGATGCAGTAGAAGAAGATGTTCGAGATTTGAAACAACTTTCTGCGCAAATTGTAAAATCACAAACAAGCACAGATGCACGCCTTGCAGGTCTTGAAGGCGAGTTAAAAGTCCAAAATCAAGTTCTTAAAGAAGGGTTTGATTTACTGCGCAAAGTTATGTTCACAGGTATTGGTATTATCAGTATCGTTCTCACCGGAACATCGGCCATGTAAGTCTGTTTGATAAAAGGATTGATAAAACAGTTAAACTGTGGTAAATACTATGAGTCAAAAGTCTTTTAACGACCGGATGGTTTCATCCACCGTCAAACCTGCAATTTATCTGTGGTTGCTTGCTTGTGGTTCAGTAGTCGGCATGGGTATTTTGAAACCCGATGTAGTCTTGAATAACCTTGATGGTTTTATTGCTCTTATTGCTATTATTGGCGGTGTAGCCGCACCTGCACTTTCAACAGTTCTGCGCATGTGGGAATCCGAACAAACTCAAGAAGTCGATAATATCCCGACTGAACTAAAGCATCAACGAGAGCGTGATTCCGCAGAAAAAGACCATAAAATTGAACTTGAAAGAATTGCGCAAAACCATATCAATGAAATGAAGACTTCTGCGCAAAAACACAGTCAAGATATGGATAAAGTCAGAACTGCGCACAGCGAAGTAATGGATAATAAAAAGAAGGCTTGATTGTTTTGTTAATGCAATCAAAAATGGAAGACTACTTGTTCCGTAGTCCCGAAGGCGCAATTAAAAAATCAAAAGAAATTGGTTTTAATGGAGAAATCCATGAATCAACACTTGCAGACGGAAGTAAATTATATTCTCCTGCAAAAACAGAAGACGAGTTCATTAAGTGGTATCGAAAGAACGACCCCGACGCAGAAGAAGAGTTGGGCGCAACAGTTCAAGCACTTCAATACGGAAAACCAAAGAAAAACGACCCACGCAAAACTCCTGCTAAACCAAGTGAGCGCAGAAAGGGTTCTAAGAAAAATAAAAAGGACTCTGCAAGCAAACCCAACAATTCAATTAAAGTAAGCAAGGAAACCGAGGCTCGTCTGCGCAAAATGATGACCGAACATAACAAAAAGGTTTCAAGCAAAGGTAAAGGCTCAAAAGCAAGCATGGGTCGTCTAAAGTCTGTATATCGCAGAGGCGCAGGCGCATTTTCCCGTTCACACGCACCCAACATGTCAAGAGGCGGTTGGGGTATCGCAAGAGTAAAAGCATTCTTGTATTTACTGCGCAACGGCAGACCTTCAAACCCAAACTACAAACAAGACAACGACCTTCTCCCTAAATCTCATCCAAGAGCAAGTGTTGATGAAGAGTATGAAGATTGGGACAACGAAGCATTCACTGCCGCAGAGTATCAAGGTAAAAAGGTCACACTTAACAAACCATTCCGTATGCCTAAAGGCAACTCAAAGAAGTTCGGTGTTTATACTAAGAATGACAAAGGTAATGTCGTTATTGTTCGTTTTGGCGACCCTAAAATGGAAATACGCCGTGATGATGACGACGCACGCAGAAATTACCGTAGCCGAATGGGATGCGATACTCCAAGAGTCGGCCCAAAATGGAAAGCGAACTACTGGTCTTGTAAAATGTGGGAAAAAGGAAAGTCTGTTAAAGATTATACAAGTAGCGAGTTTAATAAAACAGACGATACGATGGAAACAGTTATGGGCGGTTGCGGCTGTGGTGGCGAATGTGGTTCTGTTGAAGCGGCAGAACCAACTCCAAAAGACGATGAAACACATGACGCATATATGAGTCGTTGTCAAGAAATGGGCTACTCCGAAGAAGAATGTATGGAAGCACATAAAGACCATGATTTCAAAGAAGAAGTTGAAGGCTACGGCGGCGGCGGAAGTGGCGGCGGCGGCGGCTATGACAACTCTTGCAGAACTGGCTACAAAATGGAAGGCGGCAAATGCGTTAAGGCTACATTTCAATTAGATGTTGAAATTAGTGTTGATGACATGGTCGTTCAAGCCGATACAGGCGAATACATTATTGCAATATCCGGAATCGCATTTCATCAAGGAACAAACAAGAATGGTTGGGAAATTACAAGAGCAGGGGCAAACCTTGCAGTATCTCAAATGATTGGTGCAGATTTAACACTAAATCATCCTAAATCCGAAAACGGTAGATTTACCCGTAATATGACAGGGGGTATTGACGAAGCAGTAGTCGGTTTTGTCACCGAAGCAACCACTGTTGATAAAATGGGTGGAAACTGGGAGGTTCGATTCAAAGCAGAAGTTCACCGCAAAGAATTGTTTGAATCCCTTGAATCCGGACTTTGGCTAAGAGAAGGCTATGGCGTTTCTATTGGCGGAAGTGGAGTTCCCGATGAAATGATGGAAGCAGAAGATGGAAGAATGATTATGAAGTTTGAAACAGATTTTACTTTCGACCATCTCGCAATTGTTCATCGACCTGCATATTCCGGCGCAAAGATTCAAAGCGTTGAGAAGGTAAAAATGGCAGAATCCGCAGAATCCTTTAATAGTCATCAAGAGTCTCTTCCGAATATCGCAAAGGAGAGTCTTGAAATGTCCGATGAAGAAATTATTATCGCATCCGAAGAAGAGGTTGTCGTAGAGACACCTGTTGCAGAGGAAACACCAACTATTGATTACGCCGCAGAAATTGAAGCACTAAAGGCTTCTCTTGCAGACCGTGATGCAAAACTTGAATCTATTGAAGCCGCAGAAAAGGCAGTTGCAGAAGAAGCACGCCTTGCTCTTGTCGAAAAAGCAACTGAACTTGGAATTGCAGGCGTTGCAGACCTTCCTTCGGAAACCATTGAAACAATCATGGCTTCCTTTGAGGCTAAAATGCCAGTAGCAGAAGTAGCATCCCCTGTCAAGGAGATGACCCCTGTTGCATCCAATGTTGAGGCTACTGTCCGAACTCCTGTCGAGTCCGAAGAAGTCGTCGCAAATTACCTTAACCGCAAGTTGGTTAAGACACCAGTTTCCCTCTATGCAAAGGCATGGAACGCATGGGCTGGCGCATGGAATCAAACTCTATCCGCCGCAGAACGAAATAGTTCGGGTGCGCCAACTTTTGAAGAGGCACGAAGTAAAAATCTAATTTGAATGGTGATTTAAGATGACTGATAAACAAGAAATACGCAACGCAATTTTGAAGACAGGAACGACAGTCGTAGGTGCAGGCTATTTGCTCACCAACGACTCAACGAACAATACTCTTGACCTCGTCACATGGGGAGAACTTGTCATGGGAGTCTCCGCAGGAGAATCCGAGCGAGACTCAACTGGACTTGTGACTGCCGCAGGCGCAACTGTTGGATTCCGACCTCTTGGCGGAGTTATGATGGTTGCTTCAAAGGCTTCTCAAACTTGGACTACTGGACTTCCAGTTTATGCAGATGACGGCGGGCTTGTTGCAGATGGCGACGACTCCGGCGGTTCAACTGCTGGTAAAATCATCGGTTATTACATCGGTGAAGGCGCAACCGGCGGTGCGGCAGGAGACTTGATTCCTGTTATGACCGGCGTTGGCGGTGCTAACTGAAACTAAAAAATAATGGAGATGAATAATATGCCAAATGAAACCCTTGAACAAATCTTGACTATCGAAGCCGCCGCAGGCCCATTCGGACAATCCGATGCAGTGCTTGAACAAACTCTTCGTGACTTTATCGAACTTCAATCTACTACAATTTCAGTAGGAACAAAAGTTGTTGGTGTGCGCTCTGTGCCATACCTTGAGTTCACCTTCTACACTGGTGCAGAAGGAACATTTACCTATCCTCTTGCAGATAACGCAGTGACAGACCCGACCAAAATCGGAACTGCTTCATACAGCGTGCATTTGAAGAAGGGACAAGGTCGATGTATCTTCCTCGACTCTACTCTACTTCGTGGAGAGACTTTCGAGAATCTCGACCGACAACAAATGGCAATTGTGCGCAATCGTGCAACTGTTATCGACAACCTCATTATCTCTGCTCTTATCGCAGGCGCAGGACAAAGTGTTGCTGTTGCAAGTGGTTCGGAATGGGACACTACAAGCGAAGACGCAGAAGGAAACATTTTGACTGCTATGGATAAAATCTTCGAGAACGGTCGTGTTTCCGGTGACGAACCATTGGCTCTCATCGTTCCTTCAAAGCATCGCAATGTGCTTTTGAACACCACGCTTTACGGAAATGTTGTTGAATCACTTCAAGAACACCTTTCTCGAATGGCAAACTTGACAATCTATTACAGCCGTGACGCTGGACTTGCAGACACTTGCCTCCTTCTAATTCCGGGCGCAGAAACCGCAGAGTTCCTTCAATACAACGGTGACGGATTCATGGAAACCGAATTGACCCGAATCCCCGGAGTCGGCTATGATTGGATGCTAACTGGCTACATGGCTTGTATCGTTCACGAAATGCAAGACGGACAAACCGCAGGCAGTGGTAAGAACAACCGCATTTGTAAGATTACGAACATCTCTGCTTGATGCGAGGTGTTTTAATTGAGCGATAGAGCCGATTTTCTCTGCAAATACGCAGAAAAGCGTCTTGGTCGTTCCTTATCGGATGATGAGGCAAAGTTAATCTCTGCCGAAACAAGCCGAAGGGCGGTTCAAGACTTATGCGATGGGTTTAAAAAACCAGTAGCAAAGGCTGTTGTTAAGACTTCTAAACCTAAACCAAAGGTGGTAAAGGATGAAGAGTAAAGCGGCAGTCGCTAAGGCACTTACGGAAAAGGGTATTCCTCTTCCCGAAGAAGACACTTTCGATGCTCTAATGCACCGTTTTAATTCTTGGGAAGCAAAGCGAGGATTTTTATTCCGTCGAATTAGGTCTCGACACTTTGCAAGACAACAACTCCCTCTTGAAATCCCTCTTGGCACTGTAATTTTTGTCCCTGCAAGTCAATTTGCACGCAAAATTATGAAGACTGGCGCAATGTTCCCATTGGGTCGAGCAGAATACAACCCCGACCTTCATACTTTAATTGATGTTCCTAAGACAGAAACCCTTGAAGAACCAAAGGTTGAGAAGCCAAAACCAAAGGCTAAGAAGGCTACACCAAAGAAGAAAAGCAGTGAAAAGGTGAAGAAGAATGGCAATAACAAGTCCAACGGTAGCAACAATTCGTGATTTGCTTAACAGACCGAGAGGACTGAATGAAGCAACTATTGCCGAATACACTACAATTCGCACTGCGCAGATTACTCGTATGCGCAGAAGTTCAACGCTTTATGGCGTTTCCGAAACTGGCGCAGTCACCGATACTGAATGTGAATCGGCAATTAAGTTCCTTGTATGCGTAGATTGTCTGCGTGTAATGATTGATACCATACCATCGTATGTGCCGGAAGCAGAGCAGAGAAGAACGGACATTAGACTTGGTTCTCAACTTAAATCGTTTGAGACTCAAGCACAAATCCTTCTAAGTCAAATTGCCGAAAAAGCCGGTTCTGCTTTCGTTATAGATAGTAGCAACAGTCGGCAGGTGTGATTTTGACAGCATATACTTGGTCGGCTTCGGGCGCAGGCAACGCAAATGTTGCAGGTAATTGGACTCCTAATGGAGTCCCTGCATCCACTGATACTGTTTCTTTTTCTTCAACAAGCGTAGTAAATTGTAATTGGAACATTACCACAGTAAGCAGTATGGTAATTGGTGAAAGTTATACTGGTTTAATTGACTTTGCGCAGAATGCAACAATTAAAACCGGATTATCAATTGAAAGCGAAGGTAGAATAAAAAGTAGTTCTACTGCAATGATTTCATTTGACGGAACTCCCGCACATAACAGCAATAAAACATTTGTCTTAAATAAATGCGCAAACCCTTTTGATAGTGCTACATCAAGAAGTAAATTAACATACAAGTTCCCTTCTACTCCTTCTTTAAAACTTGACGCAGGGATATATCCGCATATACAATGTCATGGTGGCTTTAGACCCGAATATACTGCGCCTTCATTTACGGCAAACAAATACACAGTAAAATTATTGTCTTTATCTGTTCATTCAAATTGCACGCCAACATCGGCAACGCCAACAGCAGATGATAGACTGATGAATTGGATTATTGAAGATGTAGTAGATGCTTACTCCGGCGCAAACCAATTTGTTTCGGGAACAGCATTATTACACGACATGGGGTATGGGACATGGACTTTCCAAGCAAAGGCGGGTGGATGGAGTCTCCCCGTAAGTGGAAACCCACTACAAGCATTTGGAGGTAGCACATTTACTTGGAGAAAAATGATTATTGCCTCAACTAAGGGGGGTAATGGCTCTTTTGTCAGTCTTCCTCATGGTTCAATACTTTCACTTAACGATTTAACAATTAACTCCGGCGCAGGTATGAAGGGAGATGATTCACGGGGCGCAACAATACATCTTGTCAATCGACCAACAATAAAAGGAACATGGGGTTTTTATCCTATTGCAGATGGAATCTATTATTACAAAGGACTTTACAATCTCAATGTTGCATTTGGAGGAACGGGTTTGACATCAGTTGCTTCGGGCAGAATCCCCTTTGGGAGTAATCCGCAGGCACTAAACACTTCTTCGCAATTGACTTTTGCAGGCAATACTTTGCACGCAGACCACGCAATTAAATTGACAGAAGGTGCAGACCACCCATTTGACCCGACCGGCACAGGAACAGGTCTTCTTTGGGTTAAAATTAACGGAACTAACGCAAATACTCTTATTTTTACTGATGATACCGGCGCAGACACAGTTCTTGGGTCGGGCGGAGGTTCGGGTGACATTACCGCCGTGACTATTCAAACCGATTCGGGTTCGGGTTCTAAAGCCACAGATACAGAAGGCTCGGCAGACTTTTCCCTATTGGGTGCAAACGGCGTTGGAATTACAAACAGTGGTGCTACGATTACAGCCGTTGCCGTTCCCGCAGAAATAGACCACGACGCACTAAGCAACTTTGTAGCAAATGAACATCTTGATTGGACTACTGACAGAGGTTCAACAAATATACATGCCGGTAATTATACCGATACTAATACACAGTTAAGCAACGCACAAGTAAGAACGGCTGTTGAAGCCGCAACCGATTCAAATGTATTTACCGATGCAGACCACACTAAACTTAACGGTGTTGAGGCAACTGCAACAAAAGACCATATTCAAGGAGGCCAACAAAATGATATAGCAACGGGTTGGTGGACTTTTGCCGTTGTTAAAGGAAGAAATCAGAGTGTGGCTCAAAGAGCGCAAGCGCAATTTTACATTACTGATTCCGACAGTGGAAGACACAGAACGGCACAT
>TARA_R110002096_G_scaffold24664_3_pt1 | contig 18427 bp, 15 predicted proteins | sample TARA_R110002096 | Tara Oceans TARA_R110002096 (sample SAMEA4397295) | marine metagenome | biome: Polar Biome; feature: [DCM] deep chlorophyll maximum layer (ENVO:01000326); material: water (ENVO:00002006), including particulate matter (ENVO:01000060) such as... | depth 35 m
TTTCTGGACCAGATAGTTCTCCTCCATCGTGCAGCGGGACGAGGACACGAAGCCCAGGCCGTCGTTGCCGTGGCGGTCCACGACGCCTTGCAGTCCAGCGGCTGCCGCGGCGAGCGCCTCGTCCCACGTGGCTTCCTGGAGGTCCCCGTTCGCGTCGCGCACCAGCGGCGTCGTCAAACGGTCCTCGTGATGCACGAAGTCGTAGGCGAAACGGCCCTTGACGCACAAGTTGCCGTCGTTGGTGGTGGATCCCGGGGGCGGGCTGGTGACCTTGACGACGCGGCCGTGACCCTCGCGCGCGTTTGGGTCGACGTTCAGGTCCAGTTGGCAGCCGACGCCGCAGAAGTTGCACGTCGAGCGCACCTTGGTGAGTTCGCGTTCGGGCTTGTCCTTGCGCACCAAAGGCTTCTTCTCGCCCATCGCGCCGGTGGGGCAGACGTCGATGCAGCCGCCGCACAGCTCGCACGTCGTGTCGAGCAGGCCCAGCGCATCGACCGTCGAGATCGTCGTCTGGATACCGCGGTTCGCCAGCGTGATGGCCTGGACGCCCTCGACCTCGTCGCAATAACGCGTGCAACGCGCGCACAGGATGCACGTGTCCTCGTCGAAGTGGATGTACGGGTTCGTGTCGGTCGGGCGGCCGGAGCGCTGCAACGGCATACGACCCCAATCGGTCGGCGCCGCGAACTGCTCGGCCATGTCGAGCAGCTGATCGGGCGCGCCCTTCTCGGACGTCTCGCGATCGGTCGGGTGGTCGGTCAGGTACAGGCTGAGCAGCGTCTGGCGATGGCGCTCGACCTTGGGGCTCTCCGAAGTGATGACCATGCCGTCGGCGGCCTTCGTCGCGCACGCAGGGGGCATGCGGCGCCAACCGTCGACCTCGACCAGGCACGTGCGGCACGCGCCCGCCGGTTCGAGGCGCGGGTCGTGACACAAGGTCGGGATGTCGACGCCCGCGCGTTTCGCGACGTCCAGGATCGTCTCGCCCGCCGCGAACGGAAGTTCGCGGCCCTGGAGAGTGACCTTGCCGGCGTGTCCGTTGGCTGGGTTCATTGCGCGAACTCCTCGGGGAAGTGCTGGAGCGCCGTGGTCAACGGCAGAGGAGCGGCTTGACCGAGGCCGCAGATCGAACCTTCGTTCATCTGCCACGCGGCGTCCGCCACGTGTTGCAAGGCGTTCGGGTCGCCGCCTTCGGAGACGTGCTGGCGCAGGCTGTGATGCAGGTAGGCGGTGCCGATGCGACACGGGGCGCACTGGCCGCAGCTCTCGTCCTCGAAGAAGCGCAGTTGATGCAGTACGGCCCAGCGCATGTCGACGGTGTCGTTCAACACGACGACGCCGGCCGAACCGAGCATCGAGCCGAGGGCGCCGAGGCCCTTGAAGGTCAACGGCTCCGTGCGCCGGGAGGCCGGCAGGAATCCCGAACTGGCGCCTCCGGGGCTGAACGCCTTGAGCTCGCCGACGTAGCCGCCCGCGGCTTCCACCAACTCGTCGAGCGAGACGCCCAACGGCAACTCGTACGTTCCTGGATTCGCGACGTGTCCGCTGACGCAGTACAGCTTGCTGCCCGCCTCGCCGCGACCGAGGTTTCGGAACCACTCGCCGCCGCGCTTCAGGATCGACGGCACGCAGGCGATCGTCTCGACGTTGTGGATCAACGTCGGCTTGCCCCACAGTCCGTTCTGGGTGGGGAAGGGCGGCTTCAGGCGTGGCATGCCGCGTTTGCCTTCAACGGCTTCGAGAAGCGCCGTCTCTTCGCCGCAGATGTAAGCGCCCTGGCCTTCGTGCATGTGGAAGGTCAAGCCGTCGATCTTGCCCGCGGCGCGGAACGCGTCGATGGACGCCTGCAGCGAGGCGATCGGCAGCGCGAACTCGCCGCGCAAGTACAGATAGATGTCGGTGGCGCCGACCGCGCGCGCGGCGATCGCGAGGCCCTCGGCGACCAGGTCGGGACGGCTGAGCAACAGCTCGCGGTCCTTGAACGTCCCGGGCTCGCCCTCGTCGGCGTTGAGCACCAGGTACTTGGGTTCGGCGGCTTCGGCGCGCACGCCCTTCCACTTGATGTGGGCGGGGAAGCCGGCGCCTCCGCGGCCTTGGAGCCCGGACTCCTCGATGGCTGCGATGATCGCGTCCGGTCCCATTTCGGCCGCGCGGTCCAGCCCGGAACCGGAGTGGTCCATCGGCAGGTGCAGGCCGATGGCGAGCGTGTTCGGGTCCGCGTCCACGGGGCCCGACGTGCCACGCCAGGCCTGTTCGTCGGGCGCGGCGGCCGAGCGCAGAGCGGTCCAGTCGTCGCCAGCCGCGGCGATGTCGTTCGAGGTCACGGACGGCAGCACGACGCGATCGCGCAGGACGGCGGGCGCGGCGTCGCAGGCGGCCAAGCAGGAGCAGCCCTCGGCGGGGAGCCCGGCGTCTTTGACCTGCTTCAGGAGCGTCTCGGCACCCTTCAGCTGACAGGACAGGCCCGTGCAGACGCGGATCTTCTTGTCCGGCCGCGCGAGCAGGTGATAGAAGCTGCCGACGCCGTAGACGTTGCCCTCGGGCACGCCGGTCTCGGCGGCGACGGCGCGGACGGTGCCCTCGCCCAGGCCACCCTTGGCTTGCAGGCTCTCGGGGACAGCGGCGTCGTTGCGTTCGGTCAAAGGGAATCTCCAGGTCGCCGCGTGGGGGACGCGCGGCCAGCGCCCATGATACCCGCACGGGGTTGGCCTGCGTCCAATCGACGCCGGCGGAGGGCGGGGTCGACCCGGATTCCGCGCCGATCCCGATGACCTGGAGCCTCCGGGATCAGCCTTCGCCAGCCAGCAGCGCCGCCGGGATCTTGCGCCGTCCGGCGAAGCCCTCGCGCACGGGGTGGTACCACGTGATCGAGTCCTCGTCGCTGCGCCAGCACAGGTAGACGTCCTCGTCCTCGATCTTGGCGGGGAAATCGACCAAACCCTGTTCGAAGCCGGCGTCCTTGTAGTCGCAGCCGATCGCGTGGAGCTCCTTCAGGAGGGCGTGCAGGTCGCGTTCCAGATCGCTGATCTGAAGGCGCACGTCCCGATCCTCGGGTTCGCGCACCAGCTTTCGCAGCCGCTGGCCCTTCTCGAGGATGTCGGCCACGATCCGCTGGACGAGGGGCAAGGTGCGGTTGGCTTCGAGCGGTGTGAACAGACGGGTCATCCGTGCAGGATCGTCTCCACGCGCGCCGCGTACAAGGATTAGGCTGGGTACGTTCCGATGATGACACCCTGGTTCCCCGATCTCCGTGGCGACGATCGCTCGCCCGACGCCCTGCTCGGCGGCGAGTTGACGTTGCCCTGGGTCATGGCGGCGTACCCGCGCGGCTTCTTCCCGTGGCCGATGGAGGGTGAACCTCTGGCCTGGTGGTGCCCGCGCGTGCGGATGATCTTCGAGCCCGAGGAGATGCACCTCTCGCGTTCGCTGCGCAAGACCCTGCGTCGCGAGCGCTATCGCGTGACCCTCGACACGGCCTTCGACGACGTCATCGCAGGCTGTCGCGACAAGCGCGGCCCCGACCGCGACGGCACGTGGATCACGGGCGAGATGGTCGCGATCTACACGGAACTGCATCGCATGGGGCTGGCCCATTCGGTCGAGGCCTGGGACGGCGAGACCCTGGTCGCGGGCGTGTACGGCCTCGCCATCGGCGGCACGTTCTACGGCGAATCGATGTACGCGGACAGCACCGACGCCTCCAAGGTCGCCCTCGTCAGCCTCGGTGCCCAGCTCGACCTGTGGGGCTTCGATCAGTTCGATTGTCAGGTGCCGAACGATCACCTGATCTCGATGGGGGGCGTGCCCCTGATCCGCAGCGCGTTCCTCGATCGCCTCGCCCCTTCGGTCCAGCGGCCTTCGCGCACCGGTACGTGGCGGATCGACGCGGATGCCGTGCGGGAGCACTTGCTGGCCAGGCCCCGGTTCGAGCCTTGAGGGGCGCCCTCTTTTGCATCGGCCCAGCCGGTGATACCCTCAACGGGCGATGACCCCTTCCAACGGCATGACTCCCCACGCGTCCCACGGCTCGCCCTCCAGCATGGCGGGCGAGACTCCTGGTGTGCAGGTGCTCGAGCGGCCCCGCACGGATCTCGCGCCCCTGTCGGCGGTCGTCTGTCACGACGATCCGCACACCACGTTCGAGTTCGTCATTCAGGTTCTGCGGGGCGTGTTTCGACTGCCTCCCGCGCGGGCCCAGGAATTGACGATCCGCATCGACGCGGCGGGTGCTGCGGTCATCGGCCGCTATCCGAAAGAGGTGGCCGAGCGAAAGGTCCAGCGCGCGACGGCCTTGGCGCGGGCGAACGCCTATCCGCTGACCTTCTCGGTCGAAGCGGACGACTGAGAACTCGTCCGGCGCCCCCTTGCATGGGGGCTGATCCTTGGGTGCGTGCGTGTTCCTCCGGTCGGTCGTCCAGGAACGGGGCTGGGCCGTTATCCTGGTCGCCCGCCGACCCTTCCGAGGTTCCCATGACCGCCACCGATCCTGCCGCGACGACTCCGATGACCTTGACCCCTGGCCCGCAGCTGCCGCCGACCGGACCCGAGCGCACGTGCAAGACGTGGGGTGCGGAAGCCGCGTTGCGCATGTTGTTGAACAACTTGCACGCGGACGTGGCCGAGCGGCCCGAGGACCTCGTCGTCTACGGCGGAACGGGCAAGGCCGCGCGCGACTGGCCTTCGCTGAACGCGATCGTCCGCACGCTGCAACGGCTCGAGCCGGACGAGACGCTGTTGGTCCAATCGGGCAAGCCGGTCGGCGTGATGCGCACGCACGAACGGGCGCCGCGCGTGTTGATCGCGAACTCGAACCTGGTGGGCGAGTGGGCGACCTGGGAGCACTTCCGCAAGCTCGAGGACGCCGGGAAGATGATGTACGGCCAGATGACCGCGGGGTCCTGGATCTACATCGGCACCCAGGGGATCCTGCAAGGCACGTACGAGACCTTCGCAGCCTCCGCCGCGCGCCACTTCGGTGGCACGCTGAAGGGACGCCTCGTCGTCACCGCGGGACTCGGCGGCATGGGCGGCGCGCAGCCGTTGGCCGCGACCATGAACGGCGGTACGTGTCTGGTGGCCGAGATCGACGAGACGCGCATCGACTTCCGACTGCGGACGAAGTACGTGGACGAGAAGATCCAGGGCATCGATGCGGCGATCGACCGCGCGCTCGAGCTGAAGGCCGCCGGTGAGGCCATCTCGATCGGCGTTCTGTGCAACGCGACCGAACTGCTCGCGCGCTTGATCGAACGCGACATCACGCCCGACGTCCTGACCGACCAGACCAGCGCGCACGATCCGTTGGGTGGCTATGTGCCCGACGGCATGACGCTCGAGGCTGCCTTGGCGCTGCGCACGTCGGACCCGAAGCGTTACGAGGCCGAGTCCTTCCGCACGATGGTGCGCCACTGCGAGCAGATGATCGAGCTGCAGAAGCGCGGTTCCGACACCTTCGACTACGGCAACAACCTGCGCGGTCACGCGAAGCAGGCCGGCCTCACGAACGCCTTCGACTTCGAGGGCTTCGTCCCCAAGTACATCCGCCCGTTGTTCTGCGAGGGCAAGGGCCCGTTCCGCTGGGCGGCGCTGTCGGGCGACCCGGCCGACATCGCGGTGACCGACCAGATCATCCTGGACCTGTTCCCGGACGACGAGCCGCTCGCCCGCTGGATCCGCCTCGCCCGCGAGCGCGTTGCGTTCCAGGGTCTGCCGGCCCGCATCTGCTGGTTGGGCTACGGCGATCGCGCCAAGGCGGGGTTGGCCTTCAACGAAGCCGTACGCGACGGCCGCATCTCGGCTCCGCTCGCGATCGGTCGCGATCACCTGGACTGCGGCTCGGTCGCGTCCCCCAACCGCGAGACGGAAGGCATGAAAGACGGCACCGATGCCGTTGCCGACTGGCCGCTGCTGAACTGCATGGTCAACGTCGCTGGCGGCGCGTCCTGGGTCTCGTTCCACCACGGCGGAGGCGTTGGCATGGGCTACTCGTTGCACGCCGGCCAGGTCTGCGTCGCGGACGGAACGGATGCGGCGGACGAAGCCCTCGAGCGCGTCCTGACGAACGACCCGGGCATGGGCGTGATTCGTCACGTCGACGCCGGCTACGAGGAAGCCGAGGCCTGCGCCAAGTCGCATGGCGTCGACATTCCGATGATGGACTGAGCGCACCGACGATCGCCCAAGTGTCGACCAACGCCAAGCGCCGCGCGCGGAGAGAACTCTCCGCGCGCGGCGCTTCGCTTGGAACCCGATTTCAGCTGCGCGCGGGCGTGCCGGCCATCTGGCGATAGGCCGACACGAACATCATCATGGCGACCGGCAGCGTCACCAGGATTCCGATGAGCAACGCCAGAGCTCCGGCCATGTAGATGATGGAGGCCAGGAAGCCCAGCAGGAACACCTTGAGCATGTTGCCCCTGGTAGCGTTCCAGGACGCGGAGAGGGACTCCATGACTCCCATGTCGCGGTCGATCGAGAAGAGGTAGGCAAAGTACAAGCGGAGAGGAACGACGAAGATCCACAGGAGGTACACCGTCACCCCGACCGCGATCATTTCGGGTTCGCCGGTCATGGCGAGCACGAAATAGATGATGGCCCCAGGGAGTGCAGACAGAGCCGTGAGGAATCCGATGCCGAAGTATCGAACGAAGGCCTTGCCGAAGATGGAGAAGCCCCCGAACAGGTCCCCGATCTCCGCTCGACCGTCATGCAGGTTGAGACCGAACTGCGCGATGCCCCACAACAACGCGGGCCCCAGGAGAATGGCGACCAGGTTGAGCAGGATGGCTGCCGGTCCAAGCACCATCGCCGTGCCCATGAAGACGACGGCGAAGGCGATGTAGAGCCCGATCAGGACGACACGGCCCCGAGCACAGGGCCAAGGTTCTGAATGACGTTCTGCCAGGCCGTGGACAGGCACAGGCCGATGTCGAACGTGCCCTTGGCTTGCATGGTTGCACCGTTCGGCGTGGACGCGATGTCCGACTGCGGCGCTGCTTAGGGGTCTTGTGTCATGGGGGGGTCGCCTTGGTCCTGAACTCAGCTGGCCGGCGTTCCCGTGCACTGGCGATACGAGGACACGGACATGAACTGCGTGACGGGAATCGCCACGAAGATGCCGACGATGAGGGCCAGCAAGCCGAGGAACGTCACGACCACCATCATCAGGGAGAGGAGAAACAACTTGAGCCAGTTCCCTTGGGTGGCGCTCCACGAGGCCTTGACCGCATCCATGGGCGCAAGGTCTCGATCCACCACGTAGAAGCCCGCCCATAGCAAGCGCACGCCGACGATCAACTGGAAGACCAGGTTGATCAGGGAACCGATGAGCGTGATCCCAGGGCTTTCCATGAACATGCCGATGTATTGGATCGACGCGCCAACGACGAAGATCACCAACATCAAGAGCATGAAGAGCAGCATCCTTCCCAGGATGTGCCCGTAGTTGCTGAATCCCGAGAACAGGTCTCCGAAATCGCACCTGCCGTCATGCGTGTTCAACAGGAACTTGCTCGCGCCCCAGGCCAGTACCGGGATGCCCAGGAAGATGCCGATGATGGTCACGTACATCAGCGACGACACGATCAGGCCCACGAACGTGACACCGAGCACGGGGCCCAAGTTCGAGATGGTGTTCTTCCAGCCGTCGGACATGGCCAGGCCGATGTCGAACGTGCCGGTACCCGGCGAGCCCGGACCGCTCGGTGAGTCTTGGATGTTGGACTGCGGGGCTGCGTAAGGATCTTGAGTCATGGGGGGATTCTCCTGGGGGGTCGCAGGAGTCTCCGGATTCCGGGCCCCTATGTCCAATCCCGAACGCACGGTCGGGAAAGTCCCAAGTCCCGAACCCCGTTCCCCGCCGTGGCCCTCAGCGTGCGCCGTACTCGGCGCGATACCCGGCGATCCGCTCGACGAGGGCATCGTCGAGGACGACCCGGCCATCGATCTCGCGGCCGTGCAGGTGCTCGACGACCTCGTCCATGTTGACGATGGCGCGCGTCGGCATCGCGAACTGTTCGCCGACCTCGGCCAGCGCCGAGCGGTCGCCCGTGCCTCGTTCCTGGCGGTCCACCGACACGATCAGGCCGGCCAGCTGGATGTCCGCCGCGCCGCGCAGGATCGGCACCGTCTCGCGGATCGAGGTGCCCGCGGTGGTGACGTCCTCGACGATCAGGATGCGGTCGCCGTCGTTCAGCGGTGCGCCGACCAGCGAGCCGCCTTCACCGTGATCCTTGGCTTCCTTGCGGTTGAAGCAGAAGCCGACCGGCCGCCCCTTTGCGGCGAGCGCGATCGAGGTCGTCGCCACCAGCGGAATCCCCTTGTAGGCGGGACCGAACAGCGTGTCGACGCCATCGGGCCATTCCCGCTGGATCGCGGCGGCGTAGTACGTGCCCAGCTTGGCGAGCTGTTCGCCCGTCCGGTAGCGCCCCGTGTTGATGAAGAACGGCGTCTTGCGCCCGCTCTTGGTCGTGAAGTCGCCGAAAGTTAGAACCTCCGAGCGCACCATGAAGTCGATGAAGTCGCGTTTGAAGTCGTCCAAGTGTGGTCCTCGGCGGGCAGTCTAGCGACCTGCTGCGGTGGGGGGACGCCAACCCGTCGGAACCGCGACCATCCGATAGATACGGCGCCGCGAGGTGCCGTCGAAGATGGGGTTCCACCACTCCCACACGATCTCGCCGTGAGCGTCGACCTCGATGGCCCGCCCCCGTTCGGATTCGGCGATCAGCGTCGTGCCACCGGGTAGGCGCTGGGCGGACCCACGCGTCTTGGACCAGAGGTCGTCCGCGTAGCTCCACGTGACGTCCATGCTCAAGGGGTCGAGCTCGATGACGCGGGAGCTGCCCCGGTGCCAGCCGTTGTCGAACACCAGGATGCGTCCGGTCGGCAGGAAGCGCGGCGTGTGCGGGAAGTCGAGGACGCCCGGGCCGCCGTGCCAGCGAATCGCACCCGTCTTCGGATCCACGATCACCAAGAGGTCGGCGTTGCGCAGAGCGAGCAGCAAACCGCCCGCCGCGAAGCGCTCGTCGCGCTCTCCCAACTCCGATGCGGGCAGGACCTGGATCGAGTTCAGGTGGAACCGGTCGTAGACCTGGTCGTCCGATGCGTTGGACGCGAGCGACGTGTCGAGGGTTGCATCGAGGGGGGACTCCGGTGCGATCGCCAACAGTTCGGCACGTTGGAGGAACGTGTCGAAGACGAGCGAGACCTCGCCCGTGGGGGACAGGTGTTGCACCTCGTCGAAGCGCACCCTGCGACCTCGCCACTCGCGCTCGGTATGGGTGGCGACCAGCAGCGAGTCGTTCGCCGTCGCGCACACCTCGTGATGGGCCGGCAGGGTGACCTGCCAGCTCACGTCACCGTGTTCGTCGAAACGCGTGACGCCCTGGTCCACGCTGAGCGCGGCCAGACCTCCGTTCGGCAGGACGGCGACCGTCTCGACCTGATCGTGGTCGGGGACGACGTAGGTGAACCGCGTCGTCCCTCGGCGATCGAGGACGAGCACGCGACTGCGTTCGTCGGTGACCACCACCCAGGGACCGTCCCGGTCCTGACCTACGCGGACCCCTTGCAGGCGCGTGTCCGCGTCCTCGTCCAGCCCGGCGTACCCGGTGGCACGCAGGTCCTGCACCTCGCTCGCATTCGCACCCGAAACGGAGTCCTGCCCACCGCCCGAGCCCGGCGACCCCGCATCACTCCCGCAACCCAGGAGCGCGAGGAGAAGCAGCGACAGGGACGATGACCGTGGAAGGGCCGACCTGTGTCCTAGAGGCTGAGCTTCCAACCGAGCAGGAGCGACCATTCGCGTTGCAGGGCCGGACCGTCGAGGCGTTGGTCGATGGGCACACCGATCTCGAGCTCGAGACGATTGGCCGCCGGCGCCGTGCGGGCATCCAGGTCCCAGATGATCCCGCCGATCAGGTTCAGGCGGCTACCGCCCTGGAATCCGGAGTCCTCCAAGGGACTGTTGGTCAGGTTGAGTCCAGCGGCATTGCCCTGGATGTCACCCCACCATTGGGCGTTGAGGCGCAGCATTCCGGTGAGTTCCTGGCTGAGCTCGCGCGAGGCCCAGAAGTCCGCGTCGAACTCGCGACTGATGGCCCAGTCGTCGGAGTTCTTGCCGATGGGGAATCGTCCCCAGGCGCGCGCGCCCATCGACCAACCGTCCTGGAGTCTCACCCAGCCCGCGGAGGGGAGGATGTCGAACGTGCCGCCGCCGAGCTGCATCGCGTAAGGCAAGAGCGCGTTGGCCACGGCTCCGTAGGTGTCGCGCCCATCGAACTCGCCGGTGGGGAGCGTCACACCGATGCTGAAGTTGACGCGCTGGGACTCGTCCTCGTGGAACAGGTAGTTGCCACCGAGGCGCACGTCCCCGAGGCCACTGGTCTTCGAGGTCGACGTGCCGCCACCATTGATGTCGGCATCGAGTTCTTTCTCGACGACGGGGAGCACGCCCCAGATCGTCCAGCGTTCGTTGAATCCGTGGACGTACTCGAACTCGGCGCGGTTCACCGTCATCGAGGTCGGGGCGACCGTGAACCCAGCCGCGAACGCTTGAGCCGAAGTGACGTCACGTCGACTGTTGCCAAGGCCGTCGAAGGACGTTCGCGACAAGCGCACACGCAGCGCGGACGTTCCGGCCGGCAGGTTCTCCTCGCTCATCGCGATCCCGATGGGCGGCTCGCCGTCACGACGCGTGCGATCGAACATCGAGAGCCCGGAGTCCTCGAACGTGTACACGTCCGGATCGTCTCCGTCCTGGAGGATCGGATCCATGGACGGGTCCAACGACGGATCCAGCGTGGGATCCGGAGCCGGGTCCAGATCGTCCTGCGCGTACAGGTCCGAGGTCAGGCCCGAGGACAGGCTCAGCGGAAGAGCCAGAAGCAGACCCAGGAACTGGCCAGAGGGGCGGCTCGGAGCGAAGTGGCGCGTCACGTTGCGAGAAATCGGCATGGGAGGAGCGAGTGGAGGGAGCGGACCCGCGGAAAGCAGGTCCCCGGATCTTAGTCAGGCACCCGAGATGCGACGAGCCCGCATTTACGGAATGCGCGACATACGTGCCTAGCGGGCACCGGATTCGCGTGGATTCGGCCCGGACGTACGAACGCCCCCCGGCGTGGCGAACCATGACCGGGGGGCGTGAAGCGTGGCGCGGTCATGGACCGCACCTGAGTTGCTGGAGGACGGGGGACTAGCGGTCGTCGCCGCCGTCACCTTCGTGATCCTCGCCACCGTGCTCGTGGTCCTCGACTTCGTGGTCCTCGATGATGGGCTCGTCCTCGATCTCCATTTCGTACTCGTACTCGTACATCTCGGGCTCCCAGGCTTGGCTGCTCCCGAACGAGTTGTTGCTCTCCGCGATGCCCAGGAAGACGAGCGGAAGCAACATGCCCAGCCCGCTCGAGGACAGGAATCCCGTGAAGCCGGTCAGCTGGACGCACATGGAGCGATCGCCGACGCCGCGGACCACGAGGTCCTCGCCTTCGACGCTGGTGATGTTGACCATCGCGCGCGCGCCTTTCATCAGATCGCCGTACGCCGGAAGGATCGGGCCCGGGTCACGCACGGCGCCGTGCGGGGAGCGCACGCCGTTGCCGATCGCCGTGAAGAGCATGTTCGACCAGAAGTAACCGTCGGCCAGGAGCGCCGGCGTGTCCATGAAGTCGAGGCCGATGACGTTCTCGAGCGAGCCCGGCATCTGGGCCAGGAAGTTGGCGTTGTTGAGCAGGCTCGTCGTCGGCTTCATCGCCTGACGCACGGCACCCACCGTCGCCTGGGGCGAAGCACCGAAGAAGATGTGGTTGCCCGCGATCGCGTACGTCGGCTCGATCGGAACCGGCAGACCCGGGAAGCTGAGGCTCTGGTACTGGATGCCCTGGTTCGACCAGGCACGCGAGGTGAGGTAGCCCTCGGCCTCCGCCTGCCCGAACCCGACGATCATTTCGTTGACGCGATCGAGGATGGGGGCGATGCCGTCGGGGTCCGCGAGCTCCATGAAGAAGACCATCGAAGCCAGGCTGCCGCCGCCGGTCGAGTCCGACGCGTAGACGCCCATCTCGGTGCCGATGTGGTCGAGGATGTCCTTGCGGATGTCGAGGCCGATCATCTGGCCGGCCATCCCGATCGGATCGTCGATGCCTTCGCTTTCGAGCGCCATGCCGGCGAGCTCGTTCACCCATTCGGCGCAGCTGGAGACGTCGAACATGAAGGCTGAGGCCCACTTCGCATCGGCCGGAATCAGGCGCAGCGTGTTCTCGGTGACGAACTGTTCGGAGACGAGACCGTTGTGACCGAGGAACTTGCCGTAGCCCGGCATCTGGAACGTGCTGTACGAGCGCGTGTCGTCGCTGCCGGACGCCATGTGGAACTGGATCTGGTCGAGGCCGATCATGTCCATGATGTCGGTGACCATCTGGAACTCGGGATCGTCGTAGGCCTCCTGGGGGACCATCTGGTCGAACATGAAGCCGAGCATCGTGCCGTAGTCCATGCGCATGACCATCTGGGGCTTCACGCCGGCCGGGAGACCCGTGTTGCCGGCGACGAACGGTGCGTCGTCAGGTTCTCCGAACGCCACGACGAAGTCGTTGCCGCGCGGGCCGAACAGGACCGGGGGCATGCCGGGCTCGAGCTGAAGCGGGATCATCCCGTCCTCGGGCTCACCGAACGGCGCACCGGTGCCGGACAGCATTTCGTACAGGCGACCGTGGAACGTGTTCGCAGCTTCGGCGCTGCCCATGTGCAGGTTGAGTTGCGCGCGCACCGGGATCGGGACCATGGTCTCGTCCAGATGAACGGTCAGGGTCTTCGATCCCGACAGGACCTCGGTCAGCATCGGGACGACCTGGGGCGGCATGTCCCAGCCGGGGATCTCGTTGCCGAGTTCCATCAAGCGAGCGGGGAGCATCTTGAACGCGGCCAGAAGGGCGGCGTCCTTGGGATCCGAGAGCATGTCCTCCATGTCCACCATGTGGAGCGCCAGGACTTCTTGGCCCCCCGACTGACGAGAGGCCCGTTCGGCCTTGGGCTCGGTCGAGGGAGCGGTCTCCCGAGCGGGGGAGTCCTGGGAGGCGAGAGCGTCTTGGGGAGCGAGCGATGCGAGCAGTCCGGCCGGCTGAGGAGCCAGGGCGAGTGCGAGCGGTGCGATGAGGATCATGGCGATGGTGTGAGGCTGGAAAGGAGGTGGAAGACCGTGCCTACGTCGGTCGTGAGCCCGCATTCTCGGGCATTTCCGGAACGCATGGGGCTTGAGGGCGGCAGGATAGGATCCCCGTTCGGAGCCGGCTAGAGGAGATCCCCTCCCCCGACCCCGTAGGAGCGGAAAAACGCGCATCATCGCTCCTTCCGGAACTCGCGGCCCACACGGTCACGACCCTCAAACGCTCTCGTAACCGAGGAACAACCAGCGTGGAACCGAAGCTCGATCCCACCTCTGAACCGAAACCAGGGACCTCCAGTGGACCTTCCCCCGGACAGGGTGGGACCCCGGATGGCGACCGCCCCGACCTCACGGTCCAGGAGCGGAGCGCCTTGCCCGGACGGGATGCGGCCGCTCTGGACCGTTTCTACGAAGTCTATTTCGACCGCATCTACGGGTACGTCCGACGCTTGCTCCGCGAAGAGCACCTGGCGGAGGACCTCACCCAGGACATCTTCATGCACCTGCACCGCTCCTTCCCGAGCTATGACCCCGAGCGCGAACTGAGGCCTTGGGTCTTCACGATCGCGACGAACAAGGTGCGTGACTATTGGAGATCCCGTCGGCATCGGGATCGTCGCCGCGAGATCGGTGTCGACGACGAAGAGGGGGGCGCCTTCGCCGTCGCGGGCGACCGAGGACCGGGCGAGCTGATCGAGGTCGGTGAGCTGAGCGACCACGTCGCCGCCGCCATCGCTCAACTGCCCGACTCGATGAAGTCGGCCTTCGTGATGCGCTACTACGAGGGACTCAGCTTCGCCGAGATCGGGGATGCCCTCGGCCGTGGTGAGGTCGCGATCCGCAAGCGCTATTCGCGTGCGCTCTCCGAGCTGCGCGAACTGTTGACACCGTACGTGGGGCCGGAGGTCTCGGGCGAAGGGGCATGAACGACTCCATGCAACACGACCCGCTCGAACCCGAACCGGTCATCGAGCCGCGCTTGGCGCAGGCTCTCGATGCGCATGCTGTTCGAGCACCGCGCGCCGAGTTCCGCGCTGCGCTGAAGACCCAATTCCTGAACGGGGCGCATGTCGCCGAGGACGCGGATCCGCAAGCGGACGCGGCCCTGGCTGCCGGCCTGGACGCACCGAACGTGCCTCACGCCCGCGCCGAGTTCCGGGAGTCGCTGAGGACGCAGTTCCTCGACGCGCCCGTCGAGACTTCGGTGGCTTCGGAGTCGAGCGCGGACCACAAGCTGGCTCGCAAGTCCGCCGCTCGCCGGTCGACGACGAAACCCCGGGGACAGCGCACCTCGGCGTCGAAGCCGTCCAGCCGTCGCCGCGGTGAACTCGCTCCCAGCCCGGCTCAGGGCTCCCGCAGGAAACTCCAGTTGTCGATGGTGGGTCTCGTCGCAGCGGCGGCCATCGTGCTGCTCGTCCTGCGCCCCTGGCAGTCCGCTTCGTCGCAACCGAACCCGACCCGACCCGGGTACGGCGTGGTCGCAGGTGGCGGCGAGTTCGTGGACCATTGGTTCGTCGATCCGACCAGCTACGTCTCGGGCGAGGTCGTGATCGACGGCGTGCTGCAGCCCAAGGACGTGACGCCCGCGGAGCTGTCCGCGCGCATCGCGAACGCCAAGACGATCGGCACGCAAGGCTCGAACTTGCGTGTGCAGTTCGGCGATTGGTTCGTGATCGGGCTGGACGGAGATTCCCTGCTGGACATCGGCGCCCTGCCCGACGATCCACGCGCAGGTGATTTCACCCTGGCCGCCAAGGGTGGGGGCTACCAGGTCCGCACCGGCCCCGCTTTCAAGGACGAGAGTCGCAAGTTGCGCTTCCGCACGAACGAGACCGAGGTCGACGTCGTCGGCACCATCTTCGGGATCAACTGCTTCGGCACGGGGACGTGCGTCTGTTGCATCGAGGGCCAGGTCCACGTCTCGCCGTGCGCCAAGGCTCTCGCTCCACGCGGAGTCGTCGCCGACCGGATGAGCTTCGTCTATGCCGATGAAGAGGAGCCCATGGACGGCGCGGCGCACGCCGAGCACGTCACGGCTCTGAAGGTCCTCCAGGCGTACGAGTTCCGCCCCTGCCCTCGCTGAGCGATGCCCGCAGCGAGGACCCCGCAGTCGTGGGCGCGGCCCACCCGCCCGATCCACCCTGCGGGTAAGCACTCGATCCGACGCCTCCTCGAAAATCCCCATCCGCGCTACCGTGTGGGGCATGCAAGACCGAGAGAGATCGCATCGTGGAATCGCCCGCTCGTCGTTCTGGGCACGCCTCGGCTGGCTGATCGGGCTGACCCCGCTGCTGGTCCTCGCGCCGAACACCTCACCCCATCCCGAGGAGTTCGATCCCCAGGAAGGTCACCTCGCTGAACGTGGACGGTGGACCGTGACGGGCGGCAACGCCTCGGGGTCCTCGGCGACGAAGACACCGCCCCTGCGCGGCCCGATCGAGGTGTCCTGGAGAACGAAGCTCAAAGGTGACGTCCACGGGGATCCGCTGGTCTGGGACGACCGCGTGCTCGTCGAGTTGGACATGGGCAAGAAGAAGCGCGCCCTCGTGACGCTCGACCTCGAGACGGGCGAGGAGCTGGACATCAGCTACTACAAGTCGGAACAGCCGTTGGGGCCCAGCATCTGGCGCGACCAGGTCGCCTTCCGCAGCGGGCCCGACAAGATCGAGATCAAGCGTTGGAGTCGGGAAGGGATCGGCAAGGGCTACGGTCATCGCGTCGAAGCGCCGGCCGGTCCGCCTCTGCTCTACGGGTCGGAGCTGTACATCACGTCGGGCGACGGCCTGACCCGTCTGGATCGATCCCGTCGGGAGGTCTGGACCACCCAGGGCGACTACCGAGGTCGACCGCGATTGCGCGGCGACAAGGTCTACGCCATTCGGGAAGGTACGTCCGGTGCCTTCGATGTCGTCGCCATCGATCGCGAGTCGGGAGACGCGGGGAACGATTCCTTGATGGGCAGCACGAAATCGGACCTGTCCGACGCCGACATCGCCGTGATGCATCACTACATCAGCGTTCACCCGACCGGGCCGATCACCGCGATCGGAAGTGGCGCGATGCCGGCGCGTGCGACGCTGCGACCGATCTTCAAGGACAACCTGCGTCGCAACGGATACATCCCGCGCAATCTGTTGCTCGGCTTTCCCGTCGAACATGGAGAGGGATACATCGCGCGCGGCATGAACGTCCGCACCATCCTCAGCAGTGAGGACCTGGAGAACCGCACGACGTCGTTCGAAGAAGGCAGCGCCGCGGCCCGCGTGCCGTGTCTGATCAGCGTGGACCCGACCTACTCCTGGGCGTTGAACGCGGCGGACGATCAGTACCACGTGAACTTCGCGCGCTACGAAGGCCACCCCTCGGTCGCACGCAACGTCCTGTTCCACGCGAACGCGGCCGTCGATCTGTCGACGATGCGCATCCTGTGGCAGACCGACCTGAACGCCACCCAGCGCATGGTTCCCGCCGAAGGGCACGTCCTGGTCGTTCACGACGGCAGTGAACTCTGTGCTCTCGGGCGCCCGCGGCCGGTCCAGGAGGAGGCGGAGCGTTTCGACCTGGACCAAGGCGGAGCGTTCGAGGGGGTGGCGGTGCTGGCCGGTGGCAAGGTCCTGGAGGCCAGCTTCACCGTCGACATCGAAGGCGATCGGTTGGCCGAGAATCTGGGTGATGGCAAGACGAAGGGCCACGGGCTCGGCGAAGTGTGGTGGTTGGAGCAGACCAACGGGACCGTTGTCTACGCTCCTTCGGCCAAGGCCGGTGTCAAAGCCGTGGGGCGTCTGGCGGATGCGGAGTCCGGCAAGGTCGCTCTTGAATTGGCGCAGGCCGCCGAGGACTCGCGCGATCCCGAGCTGATGTTCGAGATGTCCGATTGGGCCATCTCGCTCGGCATTCCCGAATCCAAATTGAAGAAGGTCGTGAAGACCGCCGAGGGATTCTCGAAGCGCCCCAAGCCGATCGACTCGAAGGTCGTCGACGAGGTGCGCGGCCGGACCCAGGAGGTCTCGGATGCCGCGGCGGCCGTGATCTGGGACCGCATCGCGAACCTCGCCGGCGAGGAGCCGACCCCGTTGCGCGTCGCCCTGCTGGAACTTCTGTTCGAGGTCGATCCCGATCACGAAGGAGGCGGGCAGGCGGTGCGTGACCTCCTGCCCGACGGGCTCGAGCCGTTCGAACCCTACGTCCCCGCGGACTGGCTGGCCGTGGCCGAGACGGTGCAGTACACGTCGCTCGAGATGGTCGACCTGAGCCTCGACAGTTGGGCCGCCGGCCGCGTCCAGAAGCGCGCGCGCAAGTGGCGCGACGACCTGGTCGGGCTCGAGAGCGACAACCTGCTGATCCTCTGTCCGCCGGCCCAACCCGGCTCCATCGCCAAGTGCATCTCCCTCGGCGAACTCGTGTGTGAACTGCTCGCCGAGATGACGGCCGAGGGACAGCAGGTCCGCGACCTCAAGGACGAGAAGCTCGTGATCGAGCTGTACGAGTCGCGCGACGAGTACATCGCGAAAGCCGGCGAGAATGGCGGCAACCCCGGACTGGCCTTCTCGGCCGGGCACTACACGCCCGCCGAGAACGTGACGCGCATGTACCTGCCCGAGGACGACAACGGCCTCGAGGAAGTCATGCGTACGTTCGCTCACGAAGCGACGCACCACTGGTTGACCGCTCGCTGCACCTTGTGGGACGAGGCCGACGACATCATGCAGCGCGCCTCCCAGCAGGAGGGGTTCTGGATCATCGAGGGCTTCGCGTCCTTCATGGAGGACTTCACCTACGACCTCGAAGCCCGCACCTGGAGCTCCAGCCCCGAGAACTCGTCGAACCTGGACTCGATCGCACGCGCCACCGCGACCCAGGTCGTGCCGTGGGAGGATCAACTGACGATGCCCCACGCGAAGTTCCTGTTCCTGCGCACCGACGACAAGTTCACGATGCTGCCGCGCAGTCAGTACCTGGGGCCGGGCCACAGCTTCAGCCAGACGAACTTCTTCTATGCCCAGGGCGCAGCGATCTGCCACTACCTGTGGGCGGCCGAGGACGGCAAGTACAAGGGCGATCTGATCGCGTACCTGACCCAGTACTACCGCACGCGCAAGGCCCACGACCTCGAGAAGCTCACCGGCCTGGAGCACAAGAAGCTGGGCGAGGCCATCCACGCCTGGTGCCGTTCGGTCGCGTCGTTGCGCGACTGACAGCAACAGGGATGGACGATGGTGGAGCCCGGCTAACCGGGAGTACCGCGTCAGTCACCTTCCTCCCGCCAAC
>TARA_R110002096_G_scaffold120749_9_pt1 | contig 18387 bp, 20 predicted proteins | sample TARA_R110002096 | Tara Oceans TARA_R110002096 (sample SAMEA4397295) | marine metagenome | biome: Polar Biome; feature: [DCM] deep chlorophyll maximum layer (ENVO:01000326); material: water (ENVO:00002006), including particulate matter (ENVO:01000060) such as... | depth 35 m
TTCCGATGCCTGTCATCAATTCTTGGACGCCGAAACTGTTGATCGCAGAGCCAAACCAGATCGGGGTCATGGTGCCATCCATAAAAGCGGCGTGATCGAATGCGGGCATTAATTCGCGGGCCATTTCGACCTCTTCTAAGAATTTTTGCAACAGATCAGTGGGCACGAGTTCGGCGAGTTTTGGATCATCGAGACCAGTGATTTTCACGCTTTCGGCGACCACATTACGGTCGGCGCGATCCATCAATTCAAGGCGATCATTGAGCATGTCATAACACCCCATGAACTCACGGCCGACCCCAATAGGCCAGCTGGCGGGGGTGACGTCGATGGCCAGGTTTTCCTGAATTTCATCAATAATATCAAATGTGTCACGGCTCTCGCGGTCCATTTTATTACAGAAAGTCAGGATCGGCATGTCGCGCATGCGACAGACTTCGAACAGTTTTTGGGTCTGGCTCTCGACACCTTTGGCACCGTCAATCACCATGACGGCGGCGTCAACAGCGGTGAGGGTACGATAGGTATCTTCGGAGAAGTCAGAGTGACCAGGGGTGTCGACCAGATTGAACCAATAGTCGCCAAATTCAAATGACATGGCAGAGGCGGATACGGAGATGCCGCGATCCTTTTCCATCTGCATAAAATCCGAACGTGTGCGGCGTGCCTCGCCTTTCGCACGCACCTGACCCGCCATCTGAATCGCGCCACCGTACAGGAGGAATTTCTCAGTCAGCGTGGTTTTTCCCGCATCGGGATGCGAGATGATCGCGAAGGTGCGACGGCGGTCAATTTCGGGCGGCAAAACAGTGCCTGTATCAGAGCGTTGGGTCATGGCGCTCGTATAGGTAAGGTTTGGGGAAAGGGCAAGAAAACAAGGTCTGTACCACGTCGGTATTTTGTCGGTATTACGTCGTGAAACGCACAGATAGGCAAAAGTTAACAGATCTGGGGCTGTACCGAATGTGTGACCCAAGATATCCGGATCAAAATGGTGATGACGTTGTGGTCGTGGATGACAGGGGAGTCGTTGGCGGTTAAAGTGCGAAAAAAAGGAGAGTGTTATGGATTTAGGGATTAAAGGTAAGCGGGCGTTGGTTTGTGCCAGCTCGAAGGGATTGGGGTTTGGCTGTGCAGAGGCGTTGGCGCAGGCGGGTGTGGATTTAGTGATTTGTGCGCGCACGGTTGGGCCGTTGGCAGAGGCGCAGGCAAGGTTGGAAGCGTACGGTGTTTCGGTGACCTCGGTTGCGGCGGATGTGACGTTGGATACAGGGCGCGCGGCGGTGTTGGAAGCGGCCGGAAATGTGGATATATTGGTGACCAATGCGGGTGGCCCGCCGCCCGGCAATTGGGCGGATTGGGAACGCGCGGATTTTATGGCGGCGATTGATGCGAATATGCTGACGCCGATTATGTTAATGAAGGCATTGCTACCCTATATGATTGAACAAAAATGGGGGCGGGTCGTCAATATCACCAGCCAGTATGTGAAAGGGCCAAGCGGAATTTTGGGTTTGAGCAATACGGCGCGTGCGGGGTTAACCGGTTATGTGGCGGGAACCAGCCGCGATGTGGCGAAACACGGCGTGACAATTAACAATCTGTTGCCCGGGATTCATGCGACGGATCGATCCGCGGCGCTGGATGGTGGTGCGGCCAAGGCGGCGGGGATTTCGATTGAGCAAGCGGTGGCAAACCGTTGTGCGAATGTCCCCGCTGGGCGGTATGGCACATCGGCTGAATTTGGCGCCACCTGCGCGTTTATGTGCAGTCAGCATGCGGGGTTTATGGTGGGGCAAAATGTATTGCTGGATGGTGGCTTTATTGGCTGTACCATGTAGGTCACAGCGGCGAAACTAGATCGGCAGAATTGCTTGATCTTGGCTCAGGGTGGCGGTAGATATAGCCCCTGAAAGTTGAGAATTCATGCGCGTTTACAAAGAAATTATGGCGGTTTTTTCCATTGGACCATTTATGTTGATCCAAGGATTAATGGTCCGCAAATATGCCGCCGAGTTGCCAGAGGCGACGGGTCCGCGAAACGGTGTTGTGGGCACAGGCGTGCCGTTGCGGGTGCTGATTATCGGCGACAGTTCGGCGGCTGGTGTTGGTGTGGCGACGCAGGATGATGCGATTGCAGGGCAGTTGGCTGCGCAATTAGCAGATCGTTTTCAGGTGACATGGGAGTTGGTGGCCAAAACAGGTGCGACGACGAAATCGCACACGCAAGCACTGATCGAACAGGTTGGTGGTAAATTCGACGCGGCAATCATCTGTTTGGGTGTCAATGATGTGACGCACGGGGTAAACCTGAAGGCGTGGTTGAAACAGCAAGTGCGTTTGTATGAACTGTTGGAACAAAAGTTTGGCGTGGGCGAGATTTATGTGTCTGGTGTGCCGCCGATCAAGTATTTCCCGCTGTTACCACAGCCATTGAAGTGGTTTTTGGGACGACGCGCGGATCGGTTTGATCACTGGTTAGAAGATTTGGTTAAAAAACGTAAAAACTGTTATCACATCCCGATTGCATTCCCGCACGACACGTCATTGATGGCGTCCGACGGGTATCATCCCAAGGCCTGGGTTTATGCACAGTGGGCGGGTTGGATTGTCGACAAAATCGACGAGCATCGGGCGCGGTTTTAGGGCGCGCAAGTGGCGAATTTGATTTGTTCGACAGCGCGTGGCGTGGAAAATCATGTGGCCAATGATCCCTTCAGCGAGGTCGATCACGGTGTTGTTAGAAACATTAGCTATCATTCGAAGCGCTATCTGCTAAACGCAATCAAAGACATTGTGGGGGTTATTTATGTCATTGATAGCAAGTCCGTGGGCGTTGGTTTTATTTGTGGTTGCCATTAGCCTGTTCAGTTTGGCGATGTCACGCCGTTCTGTGAGTGTTGAAGGATTTTTTGGCGGTAGCAGCGCGGGGGTTGAGCCCGGGTTGTGGACATTGGTTTTGTCGCAAGTGACGACGTGGATTTTTGCGCGATCACTGATGAATTCCGCCATATTGGGGTATTTTTATGGGATGCCCGGGACGTTGGCTTATGCCACGTATTACCTGTCGTTTTTGACCGGTGGTTTCATTGTTTCGCGCTTGCGGGCGGAACATGCGGGGTCGGTTCAGGATTGGTTAGGCGATCATTTTGGCACGCTTGGGCATTGGACATATAACATCGTTGTGGCGTTACGATTGTTATCCGAAGTATTTGCGAATTTGATTGTTGTCGGGTTGATTTTCGCGGCTGCGTTCCCCGCTTACGCACAGGCGGATACGATTGCGATTGTGGCATTGGCATTGGTTGGATTGGTGTATTCTGCGCGGGGTGGATTACAGGCGAGTTTGCGCACGGATGTGTTGCAAATGGTGATCTTCATAGTCGTGTTTGTGGCTGCATTTGGGATCATGATTTCGGCTTCTGATTTTTCGTTTGGCGCGGTGATGGGGGCGCAAGGTGTGCATGAACAAGGTACGCGGCCGGGTTGGGTTTTGGTTGTGGTGGCGTTGTTACAGGTGTTGTCATATCCCGCGCATGATCCCGTCATGATGGACCGTGGATTTATTGCGGAACGTGGGCGTACCAGCCAGAGTTTTGGATTGGCGTTTGTGATTTCGACGGTGTGCATTTTTGGGTTTGGGATGTTTGGGATTCAAGCGGGATTATTGGGCAATGCCTATGAGAATCAACTACTTGGAACGTGGAACGGGATGTTTGGACCGTTTGTATATTTCCTGTTGATGTGTTCGTTATTGGTGTCTGCGGTCAGCACATTGGATAGCGCCTTGGCGTCGTCAGCGCGGTTGGTGATTGACGAGTTTGGCGTGGGTGCGCGCAGTGTGGCCAATGGGCGTTGGGCGATGGTTTTGTTTATGGTTGGTGGCACGTTGTTGACGTTATTCCCAAACAAAACGTTGTTTGATGCGGTGGCGGTCACGGGGACGGCGTCGATGTTTTTGACACCAGTGATGGCAGTGACATTTTTGGGCGGAGTGGTGCCGCGCTGGGCGTACGCGATTGCGTGGGTTGCGGCGATTGTTGGGGCAGTTGCCTATATGTATCGTGGCACGGAATTGGTGACGCGGTTGGTGCCAGGTTTGCACAAATATGATCAGTTATTGAGCATTGCAATTTACGTGCTGGCCGTCGGTTTTGCCGCATGTATTTTGGGTGCGATGATGAATCGGCGTGTTGCGAAATAGGAAATTCACTGTTAAGCCCGATTCATACCTGATAAATTCAGTCGGGTTGTAAGCCAGAGGCCGCCTTGGACGATCAATCGATACAGTTGGAATTGCGCAATATTGTGCGCCACTTTGATGGGCGTGTGGTGGTGGATGGGCTTTCCCTGACATTGCGCGCGGGCGAGGTGACGTGTTTGTTGGGACCTTCGGGTTGTGGCAAGTCGACAACACTGCGGATTGCGGCAGGTGTGGATCGCCAAGATGGTGGTGATGTTTTTGTAGCGGGAAAACTGTCCAGTGGCGATGATTATCATGCCCCACCCGAAGCACGCGGCATTGGGTTGATGTTCCAAGATTTTGCGTTGTTTCCCCATTTAGATGTGATGCGCAATGTGTGTTTCGGCCTGACGGGATCGCGGGCGGAAAAATTAGCGCGTGGGCGTGATATGTTGGATCGGGTCGGTATGTTGGACATGGCGGATCAGTATCCTCATCAGTTGTCAGGTGGCGAGCAACAGCGGGTGGCATTGGCGCGTGCCTTGGCGCCCAGTCCACGGGTTTTGTTGATGGATGAGCCGTTTTCAGGCTTGGACAATCGTTTGCGCGATGATGTGCGCGATGGGACATTGGCGTTGCTTAAGGCCGAGGGTACGGCGGTGTTGTTGGTGACCCACGAGCCGGAAGAAGCAATGCGCATGGCGGATCAGATTGCATTGATGCGCGCCGGACGTGTGGTGCAAATCGGTGCGCCGTATAATATTTATAATAACCCTGCGGATTTGAAAGCAGCGGCGTTTTTCAGTGATGTAAATGTGATTTCGGGCGAGTGTCAGGGGGCGTTGACGAATACGCCTTTTGGTGCGTTTTTGACGCCCGGATATGACGATGGTACGCAGGTTGATATTGTGATCCGGCCACAGCATTTAAAGATTGATTTTGACCGTGGTGGGCGTGGCCCAAATCCAACCCCCCAAGAAGGTACCCCAGCACGCGGTGTTGTGGTTCGCGCACGGTTTATGGGGCAAAATTCGTTGGTGGAGTTTGCAATGGATTATGAGGATGTTTGTTTAAGCGTCACGGTGCCGGGGGTGTTTTTACCCAAGCCAGACACGGTTTTATGGCTGTCGGTGCGGCGTGATCGCTGTTTTGTTTTTCAAAGTGATTAAAATGTGACTTTCGTCACGCTTTTTGAGTTTGGATTACAATATCATTAAAATGATTCAATTGTTTGGTGGCTGTTGAATTCCTGTTTGAATGATCGGGCAGGTTATCCGGGGGGACAGCCGTTGTGGCGATAACAACACCAGAAGATTTTCAACGATTCCATCGCAAAAACCTTGATGAAGTTTCGCAAATTAACGCGGAATTTGGTCTGCGGGATGGTATTGGTGGTTTAATGGCGAAACGTCGTGCCAATTATGCGCTGGAATTGCGGGTGAACGCGGATGCCGCGCAATATGGATTGCAATACAATTTGGAAGGGCGGTTTTTGAATATGGGTGACATGCCCGCCGTATTCACCAAATGGGCCGAGCCGAAACCATAACCCGTTGGATCATTAATTTGGGCGATTTACGTGTTTTTAAGTCGCAGGGTACGATTTCAATTTGAACTTTGGTTAAAAACAACTAAGTGTTGATCGGGAACGTAATTATGGGTCTTTGGCTCAGTACTATGGAGAATACAGATGTACACAACACTAACACCTCTTTTCATCCAAAACATTGGAATGCCCGGCTTGTTGCTGATTGGCATCGTGGTTTTGGTGATGTTCGGCCGTGGGAAAATTTCCACGATGATGGGAGAAGTCGGCAAAGGCATTACGGCGTTTAAAAAAGGCGTATCTGAAGGCAAAGAAGAAATGGAAACATCATTAGAAGATGCATCCGAAGCTGCCAAAGATGTGACGCCTGACGCCAAGCCTAAATCAACCAAAAAAAAATCATAAGATTGAAATCTGATGCTTGATATTGGCATGTCCGAGATGGTGGTCATCGGGATTGTGGCGTTGATCGTCGTCGGTCCCAAGGACCTGCCGCAGATGTTTCGTAAACTGGGTAATTTTGTGGGCAAGGCCCGTGGAATGGCGCGCGATTTTCAAAATGCGATGCACGAGGCAGCGGATCAAAGTGGTGTGAATGACATCAAATCCAGTTTTGACCAAGCGACCAGCCTGAAAGATTTAGGTTTGGATAATTTGGGTGCAAGCGAGAAATATTCAGCCGATTTGAAACCAGCGGCAGATGTGCCCTCGGTGAAACCACCCAAGTCTGTGGCCAAGTCTGCCTCGAAAAAGGCGGCGGCCAAAAAGCCAGCGACCAAGGCGGCGGCGAAAACCAGTGCGGCGGCAAAAAAACCAGTTACAAAGAAGGCCGCGACCAAGAAGCCAGCCGCAAAAAAGCCAGCGGCGAAGAAAGCCACCTAAATGAGTGATTCCAAAAAAACGGACGATGATGTCGAGGCCAGCGCCGCGCCATTGATCGAGCATTTGACCGAGTTGCGCACGCGACTGATTTATTCCGTGGTGGCATTTGTGATTGCCATGTTGGCGGTATTTGTGGTGTCCGAACAGTTATTGGAATTTCTGGCCGAACCCATTCGTAAGATTTTGGTCGAGCGCGGACAGGATGCGCGTCTGATTTTTACAGCGCCGCAAGAGAAGTTTTTCGTGATGTTTCGCATTTCGGTGATCGGTGGGTTGATGGTATCGTTCCCGGTGATTGCGTATCAGCTGTGGCGGTTTGTGGCGCCCGGTCTGTATAAAAACGAGAAGGGTGCGTTTTTGCCGTTTATTATTGCGTCGCCTGCGTTGTTTTTGTTGGGCGCGGCGTTTGCGCAATATGTGGTGACCCCGCTGGCGATGCGGTTTTTCATCGGTTTTGGCGATATTTTACCATCCGTTACCAACCTGTTGACCAGTGGTAGCGTGGGCGAAGTCGCCGATCCAAATGCGTCGGAAGAATTGAAAACATATTTCCTAGGTTCAATCAGCGAGTCGTTGGATTTAGCGTTGAAGTTCATTTTTGCCTTTGGTTTGTGTTTCCAATTACCGGTATTGTTGACGCTGTTGGGCATGGCAGGGATCGTTTCCAGCCAAGGTCTGCGTGATATGCGCAAATATGCGGTGGTGGGTATTTTGGTTGTGGCTGCGATTGTGACGCCACCCGATGTGATTACCCAAGTTATTCTGTTTAGCGTTGTTTACCTGTTGTACGAGATTTCAATCTGGTTGGTGCAAATGGTCGAGAAGAAGAAAGAGGATCGACTGCGCGAAGAGGGGTATTATGACGACGAAGTGGAAGACGAAGAGTGAGCGAAAAAGACCTTAGTCGTATCGCAAATGCGCTGGAGCGGTTAGCACCTGCGCCGCTGTCTGCCCCCGATTTTAACATCTGTGATGCGTTTGTTTGGCAAACGCATCCACAGGCCTTGGTGCCTGTTGAAAACGTTTCAAAAATAGATTTGGATCTGTTGCTGGGTGTGGATCATCCGCGTGATACGTTGCGCGCCAATACCGAACAGTTTGCGCGTGGATTGCCCGCGAATAATGCCCTGTTATGGGGCGCGCGAGGGATGGGTAAATCGTCCTTGGTCAAGGCGGTACATGCTGCCGTTGATGGGGTGAAGTTGATCGAAATTCAGCGCGAAGATTTGGCCACGATCGGCGCGTTGTTGAACCTGTTGCGTGGGGCGTCAGAGCGGTTTTTGTTATTCTGTGATGACCTGAGTTTTGATGGCGATGACACGGCGTATAAATCCCTGAAGGCGGTTTTGGATGGGGGCGTTACAGGGCGTCCAGAAAACGTGTTGTTTTATGCCACATCGAACCGTCGTCATTTGATGCCGCGCGATATGATCGAGAACGAGCGCCAGACGGGTGTGAACCCTGCGGAAGCGGTCGAGGAAAAGGTATCCCTGTCGGATCGGTTTGGGATTTGGTTAGGCTTTCACGCCTGTGATCAGGATACGTATTTGGCGATTATTCGCGGGTATTGTGATCGGTATGGTGTGGTGATTTCGGATGTGGACTTACGCGCAGAGGCGATTGAATGGCAAGCAACGCGCGGTGCGCGTTCAGGGCGTGTGGCGTGGCAGTATTTTGTGGATTTGGCCGGGCGCAAAGGCGTGCGGTTGACGTGAATGCCAAGGGACAGGTGGCAGGCCCGATGCTTGCGATTTATCGGGCCTGCGCAATTTTAAAAGTACGGTGTTGGATCGACGGCTTCGGTGCCTTTGCGGACTTCGAAGTGGACGAAGGGTGGAGAACCGCCTGCGACGATACCCACAGGAGAGCCTGCGTTGACTGTTTGGCCCTTTTTTAGCACCACGTTGGTGATGTTGGAATAGACCGTATACAGGTTGTTGGGGTGACGTAGCAGAAGGATTGTGGTGTCGCCGACAGATTTTGAGATCAGGGCGACGGTGCCTGTTGATGCGGCCTGAACCGTGGTGCCCGTTGCGGCAGCGATATCAATGCCCTCGTTTCCACCTGCTTTTTTCGAGAAACCACTGATAATCGAACCCGAGACGGGTTTTCTCATCCGTGCGTTGGCGTTGGCTGCAGGTTTAGCCGTTGTTACCGCAGGTTTTGCAACGGTGGGTTTTTTGACGGCCGCTGGTTGTGGTTTTGGTAATGCTTTGGTTGCTGATGTTGGGATCGGGCTGGGCGTGCCTGTTCCGGGGGTTGTGGTTGGCAGTGGGTTAACCGTTTCGGATGTTGTGGGGATCAACAGACGTTGACCATCGCGCACCGACAAATCAGGACCCAGGCCATTCCACGAGGCCAGCGCCGTCACGGACACATTGTACAGACGCGCGATCGTGTAAGCGGTTTCACCAGAGCGCACGGTGTGGCGCACAGGTTCATCGCCCGTTTGGGTGGATGGTGCCGAGGATGGGGCGCTGTCTAATGCGGATGATGCGATGTTTTCGATGGAGGAGTTTGTTGTTTCAGAGGCATATTCAAAGCCCTTGGGTAGGGACAAAATTTCGCCATCGCGAAGGGTGCCGTTGGTTTGTAACCCGTTAAACCGTGCCAAACGATCGGCGGAAATCCCCACACGGTTGGCCACGTCGGCCACTGTATCGCCGTTCTGTGCCACGGCCACCTGATAATTTGGGTAGGTTATGACGCCGTTTGCGTCTGCTGGTGGACGTGGGTCGGTTGTCCCTGCGACGGCGCTGGGTGGGCGGTCGATTTGATCGCCCAGTTTGCCCAAAGAGAAATCACCCTCGCAGGCGGTTAGGGTGAAACCCATGATGCCAATCGCCACGGATGTGCGTGTAATTTTGTTTATTTTCAATGACATGTGCCTGTCCTTTGTTTTTTACTGCCGTCGTTTCAATGCGGAATGCGTCGTGTAATATTCAAGCAAGCCCTGCCAGTAGAGGAACGAAGCGAACTTCTTGGAGTTCTTCGTAGTCCAAACCTGTGCTGTTTTTTGTTATTTTTATCAGCGTTTGAACCGTGCTGGATTGCCCCACCGGTAACACCATAATACCGCCCTCTTTGAGCTGCGCCAAGAGGTTTGCGGGGGGATCTTCGGCGGCTGCGGTTAAAATGATACGGTCAAAGGGTGCTTGGTGGGGCAGACCCAGTGTTCCGTCGCCCGTCATCACCGTGACATTGACCAATTCAAGGTCGGTCAGGGTCTTGTTTGCGGCGCGTGCAAGAGAGGCGAAACGTTCGATTGTATAGACGCGGCGTGCCAGTTGCGAGAGCACCGCCGCCTGAAAACCAGAGCCGGTGCCGATTTCCAAAACCTTGTCGCGTGGCCCTGCGTTTAAGGCTTGGGTCATTTTGCCAACGATCGAGGGTTGCGACAGGGTTTGACCCGATGCAATCGGTAATGCGGTGTCTTCGTAAGCGCGATCTTTGAACGTGCCTGTGGCGAAGGGTTCGCGTGGGATCAGTTCCATGGCGTGCAACACACGTTTGTCGCGCACCCCGTTGGCATGCAACATTAGCATGTAGCGCATTAAGTTTTCGGCGTTTGGGCTCATGTCTGACTCATGGGAGGCGTAACCTTTGGAGGATTGTTTGATCAGTGAGGTCGGTTGTACAGGGGGTGATGGCGATTTGATCCATCATGTTGGCATGAACGTCGGTGCCGATCCCTGTGTCTTGTTGTTGTTGGGGCGTGCCTTTGACGAACAACTGGCCGTCGATGTGTTTGGTGGTAAAGGGCGCGCCGGGGCGAAAACCCTGTGTGGTGAATTGGGTGCCTTGGACGTCGGCCGCCAAACATGGGGGGAAGTTGACGTTATAGTGGATGCGGGTGGCGTTATTGAGCCACAGGTCGCGATCCAGAATGGTCTGGATGGTTTGCAGGCCAAACGCGCGTGCGGCACTGAAGGTATCATGTTGGGCCAGTTTGGGGCCGTAAAATTGCGAGAGGGCGATGGCGGGGATGCCTTGGAGTGCCGCCTCGAGCGATGCGCCGACGGTGCCTGAATAAAAGGTGTTTTGACCCGCGTTATTACCACGATTGACGCCCGAGAGGACGAGATCGGGTTTTGAGCCCTCGTATATGCCGACGATGATGCAATCGGCAGGGGTGCCGTGGATCACCCATTTTCGAGGCTCGCGTTTTTCGAGCGTTACAGCACCCAAGTAAGTGATGGCGTGGCCGACGCCCGATTGTTCCACTGCGGGGGCGACGGTGTGGATGTTTTTGGCGTCTGTCAGACCCAGTGCGAGGTCATAAAGCACTGATAATCCGGGCGCGTCGATGCCATCGTCATTGGTGATAAGGATTTTCATATGCCGCGTTGCCTGATTTGTTTTGAATACGGTTAGCGCATGTGGGACTCTGTGGAAAGAGTCCGCGGTGAATTAATTGAGTTTGGGGTGGATGGGTTACAATTTTGGATGGTGGTGGCGGTCAGGGCGTGAATTGCCGCAATGCGGACCAAGCTGCCGTTTGCGGATCTGTATCAATGGTTTATTTTGGATTACAATTATTAGGCACATACCTCGGTATTGTCAGACGAAAATTAATAACTACAAAGGATTTAATCATGAGCACGCAAGCCGCATTTTGGGACAAAGCTGCCGCCAAATATGCTAAATCTCGCATCGCTGATCCAGCCGCTTACGAATATACGCTTGGTAGGACACGTACTTATTTGGCCCCAACGGATAAGGTACTTGAACTTGGTTGTGGCACAGGTTCCACTGCTTTGTTGTTAGCATCTCATGTTAGGCAAATAGTGGCTATGGATGTGTCGTCGAGCATGCTGGCTATTGCTCGCGAAAAAACAGAGAAGGCGGGCATCGAGAACTTGATCTTCGAAGAAAGTGCTGATGTACCGAAGCATGGCCAATACAATGTCGTAATGGGATATAGTATATTTCATTTAGTGCCTGACATGGAATCGCGCTTTGCACAGATCAATAAGTTACTGCCGAAAGGTGGGTACTTTATCTCTAAAACCGCGTGTCTTGGGCAAAGGGGGAGTGGTATTGGCGGCGCGTTGAAATCTCTAATGATCAGTATCGCTATTCCAGTGATGCAGTTGATTGGCAAGGCCCCCTACGTACGGAGCTTTTCCATAGAAGAGCTGAAGACAGCAGTGGTTAATGCAGGATTTGAAATTGTAGAAAGCGGCAATCACCCTAATGGGCCGCCTCCCGCACACTATATCGTCGCGCGTAAGGTTTAGTAAGGCAATAAGCAACCCAAGCTACTCAAGTCAAAGGCGACTGATCACTGTAACTTTGGGCTCTAAGCGGGCATTTAGTATTACCCTTGTATGCGTTGATATGTTTGAATTGATAAGGGCCAAAATGCAGTGCATTTCGGCCTTTTAGGTAATTAGACTAAGTAATGACGTTAGGCCGCCACTTAACCCAACAACCCATCCGCGTTAATTTTTGTTTTGCCGCCCATGTAGGGGTGCAAGACGTCTGGTAGGTTTACGGAACCATCCGCCTGTTGGCCGTTTTCGAGGACGGCGATCAGGCAACGACCTACGGCCAAGCCAGAACCGTTTAGGGTGTGGACGAATTCGGGTTTCTTTTCGCCGATGCGTTTGAAGCGGGCGTTCATGCGGCGTGATTGGAAGTCGCCGCATGTGGAACAGGACGAGATTTCGCGGTAGGTGTTTTGACCCGGTAACCACACCTCGATGTCATTTGTGCGCCGTGCACCGAAACCCATGTCGCCTGTGCAGAGTTTGACGGTGCGGTATGCGAGGCCGAGTTTTTCCAAGATACCCTGCGCACATGCGGTCATGCGATCGAGTTCAGCATCAGAATCCTCTGGCTTTACAATCGATACCATTTCGACCTTTTCGAATTGGTGTTGGCGCAGCATGCCAGATGTATCGCGCCCTGCAGAGCCTGCTTCGGAGCGGAAACATAGGGAGTGTGCAGTGTAGCGTAGCGGCAGGTTTTCGTCGTCCATCGTGGTGCCAGCGGGGATGCTGGTCAGGGTGACTTCGGATGTGGGGATCAGCCACCAGCCGTTTGTAGTTTGATAGCTGTCTTCGGCGAATTTGGGCAATTGGCCAGTGCCAAGCATGGTTTCATCGCGCACGATGACGGGTGCGTTCACCTCGGTCAGGCCATTTTCCGTGGTGTGTGTGTCCAGCATGAACTGCGCAAGGGCGCGGTGGGTGCGGGCGATAGCGCCTGACAGAATGACAAAGCGCGAGCCGGATATTTTTGCGGCGGTTTCGAAATCCATGCCGCGTGTGACGGATTTGATGTCGAAATGTTCAACAGGTGTGAAATCCAATGTGGGCGGTGTGCCCCATTTGTGAATCTCGACATTGTCGTTTTCATCCGCGCCGTCAGGCACATCGTCGTAGGGCAGGTTGGGGATGGTCATCAATAGGTCGTTGAGTTTGGCATCCATTTGTTTGGCTTCTTCGTCCAAGGCGGCGACTTGGGCTTTTTTGTCGGCAACCAATGCGCGCATGCGTTCGAATTCAGGTTCATTGCCCGATGCTTTGGCGGCACCGACCAGTTTAGAGGCGGAGTTGCGGTCAGCCAAGGCGGCCTCGGCTGCAGTGATTTTGGCGCGACGTTCGGTGTCGATGGCCAGAATGGCAGGGGACATTGGGTCAAGGCCACGGCGCGAAAGGGCGGCGTCAAAAGCGGCGGGGTTATCGCGGATTAAACGGATGTCATGCATGTCTGGCCTCGTGGTGTTTTGTTTGAATGGCTTATGCACCAAAATATGCGCGAGGTTAAGAGGATATTATGAAGCCGCTAGGTCGCTGAGCGTGGTTTTGATGGCTTCGATTAATTCAGGCGGGAAGCGGGTGTAGAAGAAATACAGAGCGGCAGCCAATTGGATCAAGGTGATGATTGCGAAATGGCGGCGAAACGCACGGGCGCGACCCTTGTGGTTATAGAGGCTCATGGCGCGGGACGCACCAAACGTGCCGCCAAGGGCAACAAGGGTCAAAAGGCGGCTTTCGGGTATGCGTGTTTTACCGTAAATCTTGTGCCGTTTATCCAGCCAAAACACCATCAGCGTTATCATGTTCAGCACCACAAGATAAGTAATCAGGATCATTGGTATGGACATAATATTACCGACAATTATAAATTTGAATTTTCAATTATCCGTCAGCTTATGAGGGATGTCCTTGCCAAGCAATAGGACAGGGGTTAGGTATCATCGGAAACTTATTATTGGGTGTGATTTTACACCTTTAAAGCGAGGAAGAAGATATGTTTGCAACTCCTGCGTATGCACAAGCAGCCGGTGGTGGTTTTGGTGGCACTTTGACACAGATGTTACCGTTGGTTTTGATTTTTGGGATCATGTATTTCCTGATGATTCGGCCACAGCAAAAGAAAATTAAACAGCACCAAGCAATGGTTGCCGCCCTGCGTAAAGGCGACCAAGTTGTGACGGCTGGTGGTTTGGTTGGTAAAGTGGTCAAAGTTGGCGCGGACAATCAAGTTGAAGTTGAAGTGGCGACAGGTGTGAAAGTGAAAGTTGTGCAAAATACAATTTCACAGGTTCTGAACAAAACTGAGCCTGCATAAGCCAATTATTTTGGGCGCATCTGTTGGGGTGCGCCCGTTTCGTTTTACGGCCTTAAATAATACGTAGGTATCTGCACATGTTGCAATTCTCTTTGACCAAAAAAATCATCATCTGGGGCGTTATTGCCTTGGGCTTTTTGTTTGCTATGCCCAATGGGTTTTACACCCGCGTTGAGACGGCAAACGATGCCAAGGTTTTGATGGCTGATGGTGTTAGAGATGCAAACACCGTAGCACAGGCCGCGCAGTGGCCCAATTATTTACCGAATACGTTGGTGAATTTGGGGCTGGATTTGCGTGGTGGTGCGCATCTGTTGGCGCGCGTGAAGGTCGAGCAGGTTTATGAAACCCGCATGGATGATTATTGGGCCAGCATTTTAACCGCCCTGCGCGGTGAACGGGCAACGATTGGTACCATTCGTCGTATTGATGCGGCAAATGATGAGGTGCGAGTGCGCATCAGTGAGCCGGCACAAATTGCCCGCGCGGTTGAATTGGTTTCGGAATTGGCACGCCCCGTTATCAGCCTGTCTGGTGCGGGATCCAATGACATTGATGTGACGTCAGAGGGCGCGGTTGTTGTTGTCACAATGTCGGATGCCGAAAAGATTGCCACAAATACACGCACCATGGATCAATCGTTGGAAATTGTGCGCCGTCGTGTGGACGAGGCAGGAACGCGTGAACCAACCATTCAGCGCCAAGGTGTGGATCGAATTTTGATCCAAGTTCCCGGCATTGGATCGGCCGAGGAATTGAAGGGCATTATTGGCAAAACTGCGAAGCTGACCTTCCATGCGGTTGTGACCCGCACCAGCGATGAAAATACGCCATTGGGCGCGCGTCAGGTTTTGTACCCGTCGCAGAATGAGCCAGGAATTTATTACGTGTTGGAAAAGACGCCTGTGATTACGGGTGATCAATTGAATGACGCGCAACCCGCGTTTGATCAGAACAATCGCCCTGCGGTGAATTTCCGGCTGAATACAACAGGTGCGCGGATTTTTGGACAGTATACGGCGGAAAATATTGGCAATCCGTTTGCCATTGTTTTGGATCAAGAGGTGGTGTCAGCCCCGACAATCCAAAGCCATATTCCAGGTGGGTCTGGTATTATTACGGGTCAGTTTAGTGTGGAACAAACCACGTTGATGTCGATCCAATTGCGTGCGGGTGCATTGCCAGCCGAGTTGGAATACCTCCAAGAAAGTACTGTGGGGCCCGATTTGGGACAGGACAGTATTGATGCGGGTACCTTGGCAGTTATCGTGGCCTTTGCGGCCGTTTTGATTTTCATGGCGTTGAGTTATGGGCGATTTGGCCTGTTCGCGAATGTCGCGTTGATTATTAACGTGGCGCTGATCTTTGCGATTCTGTCGATTATTGGTGCGACGCTGACTTTGCCCGGGATTGCGGGGATCGTTTTGACCGTTGGTATGGCAGTGGATGCCAATGTTTTGGTGTTTGAACGTATTCGCGAAGAATTGAAAAAGGCGCGATCCCCAATCAAGGCGATCGAGTTGGGATATGAGCGGGCGTTTAGTGCGATTATTGATGCCAATATAACCACGCTGATTGCGGCGATGATCCTGTTGGTGTTTGGATCAGGCCCCGTCAAAGGGTTTGCAATTACGCTGGGTATTGGGATTATAACATCTGTTTTCACAGCCATCTGGGTGACGCGATTGTTGATTTCGACTTGGATCAACGCAAAACGTCCCAAGACAATCGAAGTATAGGAGCGTTAACATGCGTTTAAAACTGGTTCCTTCTGAAACGAAGTTCGATTTTTTTAGGTTCAGCACAATGACCCTTGGGGCATCTGTGTTGGCGATGATTGTGTCGGTGTTTTTATTCTTTTCCATGGGATTGAATTTGGGTATTGATTTCAAAGGTGGCACGACAATCCGCACCGACGCGGCGACTGCTGTGGATGTGGGGGCATACCGCGCGGCGTTAGCGCCGTTGAATTTGGGCGATATTTCGGTGACGCAAATCGCCGATATTACCAAACCAGATTTAAATGCAGCGCAAATCCGATTTGAAGCTCAAAGTGGCGAAGAGGCGGCATCAGTTGAGGTTTTGGAGGCGGTTAAGGCGGCACTGAAGGCTGTCGATAGCACAATGACATTCCCCCAAACCGAGAGTGTAGGTCCAGAGGTTTCGGGCGAATTGGTGCAACAGGCGATTATTGCTGTGTTAGCGGCGATTGGGGCGGTTCTGTTTTATATCTGGCTGCGGTTCGAGTGGCAGTTTTCGGTAGGCGCGATTGCGGCGTTGGTGCATGATATTACCCTGACGATTGGGATTTTCAGCCTGTTGCAGATCAAATTTGATCTGGCGATTATTGCGGCACTTTTGACCATTGTTGGGTATTCCTTGAATGATACGGTGGTGGTGTTTGACCGCGTGCGTGAAAACCTGCGTAAGTTTAAAACCACGCCGTTTAAAGAGTTATTGAACATGTCGATCAATGAAACATTGTCGCGCACGGTGATGACGTCGGTCACGACATTGATCGCGTTGATCAGCCTGTTTGTGTTGGGTGGCGATGTGATCCGCGGGTTTGTTTTTGCGATGATTTGGGGTGTCATTGTGGGGACGTATTCATCGGTATTTGTGGCATCCGCAATCCTGTTACGCCTTGGGGTGAAACGCGATTGGGACAAGGTTAATGACGGCAAAGCAGGCACGCAGTTTGCGGGTATCGACGCCTGATGGAGACCGTTTGGCAAGCGCTGTCGTTTGACGGTTTGCCATTGTTGATTGTTGCGGTGTTTCTGGCGGGATTGGTGCGTGGGTTTGCAGGATTTGGGACGGCGATGGTGTTTGTTCCGATTGCCGCCACAGTCATCAGCCCCGTGTGGGCCATTATCATCATGATTACGTTTGATCTGTTTGGCCCCGTGGCGTTATTACCGCGTGCGTGGCGCGATGGTGAACCACGCGATGTTGGGTTGTTGGGGATTGGCGCCGTGATTGGCCTGTCGATTGGGATTTATTTCCTAACCCGAATGGAGCCAAATTCGTTCCGATGGCTGGTGTCGGGATTGTCGATGACGATGCTGGTGCTGTTGATCAGCGGCTGGCGGTATCGCAATCCGTTGAATGCGTTGATGACCTGTTTGGTAGGTTTTATCAGCGGATTGTTGACGGGGATTGCCGCATTGCCTGGTCCGCCTGTCATTTTGTCCTATATGAGCAGTCCACGCCGACCAGAGGTGATCCGTGGAAACACGATGCTGTATTTGTTTTTTGTTGATGTGCTGAGTATTATCATGTTCGGAATCAAGGGTTTATTGGTGGCACTGCCGGTGGCGATTGGGCTTATATTGGCGGTGCCTTATGCGATTGCGGGGTTGGTGGGCGCGCGGATGTTTGACCCGTCGAAGGAACATATTTATCGCCGTGTGGCATATGGGTTGATTGCGGGCAGTGCGATTTTGGGATTGCCGATTTGGGATGCGGGAGTGCAATAAGTTATGGAATTGAACGAAATCAAATTTACAGGACAGCCACCCGTCGATGGGTATGGCCCTGGATTTTTTCGCATTGATGGCAAAGTGATTGAAGGCGCGTTGATGCTGAGTGTTGATGGCATCACGCCGTGGGCGGGGGTGGATGATTTACAGCCCTTGATCGATGTGGTGGACAAAGCGGATGTGGTTTTCATCGGTATGGGCGCGAATATTGCGCCGTTACCCAAGGGAATAGCCACGAAGTTGGAAGAGGCGCGCGTCCCCTTTGAGGTGATGAGCAGTGCCAGTGCATGTCGGACATACAATGTATTGCTGTCCGAGGAGCGCCGTGTGGCCTTGGCGATTTTACCCGTTTAGGGGTTTCGCAATTGAATTGAACCTCTATATTGGCGGCAGAGATTTAACCCATAACTATGGAGGCCCGATATGGCTTTTACACTTCCTGATTTACCCTATGCCCATGATGCCCTTGCAAAGGGCGGCATGTCCGCCGAAACCATGGAATTCCACCATGATTTGCACCACAATGCCTATGTCACCAACGGCAACAAGCTGATTGAAGGCACAGAGTGGGACGGCAAGACGCTGGAAGAGATTACGGTTGGCACGTATGATGCGAAATCTGTGGCGCAAAACGGCATTTTTAATAACATTTCACAGCTGTGGAACCATAACCAATTTTGGGAAATGATGGGCCCAGAGGGACGTAAAATGCC
>TARA_R110002096_G_scaffold229223_4_pt1 | contig 18378 bp, 38 predicted proteins | sample TARA_R110002096 | Tara Oceans TARA_R110002096 (sample SAMEA4397295) | marine metagenome | biome: Polar Biome; feature: [DCM] deep chlorophyll maximum layer (ENVO:01000326); material: water (ENVO:00002006), including particulate matter (ENVO:01000060) such as... | depth 35 m
TTCTTTTGGTAATTTAAATTTAAACTTTTCTTTATAGTATTTCATCCAAGTTTGTGGTGTAATTAATGTTGTTTTTAGTTCTAAAGCAGCTAGTATTGCTAACCATTCTCCATAGTTAACTCCAAAAGTAAAGGCAGCTCTTGTAGCGTTTGAAGGTCTTGCCCAAACTTTTTCTATGTACGCACATGAGTCGTAAGGATTAAACCTATTAACTTCCTGTTTTACAATACTATACATATCATTTACGTTGTTAGGACATTTAACGACTTTATCTATACCTTCATGCCAAAAAGCTACTCCACCACTCTTGCCGGGATCTATACCTATAATCATTACCAATCCTTTCTTTCTGTGTATTTATGTTTTGGTTTTTGTTTCCACCATTCTTTACTTTGCCTATATAATCTTTTTTCTGTGGGTGTATCTACAAACTCTCCATCAAATATATTAATAATAGATGCAATAATGTCAGAACATTCTACTTCAACATAGTAAGGATCTCTATGCTTACATCCTTTATTTATAATGTTCAAAGGAATTTTTTTCGGCTTATTAAACCAATAACAATAATCATTATTATTTAATTTACAGCCGTGACAACTTATATGTTTGCTTTTTACTACCACTTGTTATCACTTATTATCTCCTTTTGCCATATCTGAGTTCATGTAAAATTTACATCTAGATCCGTTAAATCCCACTTTATGTGTTCCTATTTTACCATATCTACTTTTTGATACTATTATTTCGCTTTTATAAGGTGAATACTTTTCACTATCAAAGTTATGTCCATAGAATACAAACATAGCAGATTCCGCTGTTTGTTCTATTACGCCTGATTCTGCATAATCACTCATTCTTGGACGTGGATCTAATCTTTTTTCTATTTCTCTATTTAATTGTGATACAAGTATTGAACTACAATTCTCTGTTTTACATATCCACTTATATTCTTGCATTATCTTTTCAATTTCGAATCTTCTTCCTTCTTTTACTTTTGTTACATCTATTAATTGTATATAATCATCAATTACTACATCTGGTTTATGTTTTGAGATTTCTCTTAGTGAATCATCTAACGTTCTTACTCCATCATACATGATTAAATTTTCATATGATTTTTTAATATTCTCAGATATATTTGTAAACTCTGTCTTATCCATCTCAGATAGGTCATTTCGTCTAATATTACCGTATTCTAGGGACTTACTTTCCATAACTACCATCTTCTTCAACATCTCAGTATTACTCATTTCTCGATTAAATAACATGACTGTATATCCTTGATCTATCAGTCCTTTAATCATGTTAATTACAAGAGTAGTTTTTCCATGGCCTGGTCTACCTCCTAATACTGTTATTTCTTTTCTTGTCATTCCACCTGCGAACATATCAAGATGTGCTAAATTAAATGGTATAAGATTTGTGTCTTCTTCCACTACTTGCATCATCTCATTAACTAAGTCTTCCATCTTTCTTTCTTTTGATGGCTGTATCTCTCTTAATTCTGTTATTAGTTTACTATGTTTTTCCAATATACTGTTTACTTCTTTATAATCATCATAACTTGCGTTTACTAAGTGTTTAGCTGATATTGCTGTTTCTCTTTGTATATACTTTTCCCAAACAATTCTAGCATAATTCTCAACATTTGCCTTTGTTGGTACAAATTCTGCTAATCCTGTTAGGTAATATGCCATACTCTCTCCAGTTATATCTTGAACTTTATCAGTTAAAGTAACAAAATCTATTTCTATATTATCTTTATACAATTCCTTTAAGGCTTTCCATACAGATTTATTTTCTTTAGAATAAAAAGCTTCTTCATCTCTTATCCAAGCCATACCAACTTCTTGTTCTCTATCTCCACCTGATATCATACATCCTAATAATGCTTTTTCAGCTTCTTCTGAGTGTGGTAATATTTGTCCATTTTTTACTTGTTTTTCTTTCATTAGAACAACTCTCCTTGTGTTTCTGGTTCATAATTCATTATAATATATTCTTTACGTTCTTTTTCCCTAGCTTTATCTGTTGCTCCAGAATATTTCATTTTAATGATTTTAATATTATAGTTTTTATATAATTCTTTTACCTCTTCTCTATAATCATAACTGACCATAAACTTGCCACCAGCTTTATCAATTCTATTAACGCAATCTCTTAATCTTGTATGGTCTTCTATAGTAAAATTATTCATATAATAACTACCTTTTTCTGTTGCTACTATATATGGTGGATCAAGATACCAATAATCATTATCTTTTGGTTCATATTTATCAAATAAAGTCTCAAAATCTAAATTTTCTATTGTAGATCCACCTAAAAATGTTCTTGAATATTTAAATTCTTCATCCCAATTTTTATTCATATCTTTATTCATTGAAAATGGAGTATGTATTAATTTATTAAAACTATTTCTAATACAATAAAAATACTTAGCTGCTCTTTTTGGGTCTGGTATTTCAATCTCTTTATTTTCCTTAATTTCCTCTTTAAAATCTAAGAATAATTTACGAGATTTAGGAATCCAAAATAAATTATCTACTAACTCATCATGTTTATTCATAACACACATATATAGATTTACTATATTATTATCTATATCATTAAGAATACTCCATTTTGCTTTAGTTTTTCTAAAGAACATTGACAATCCACCTGCAAATACCTCTATATATCTATAGTGGGAAGGTATGAGAGGAACAAGAGTTTTGCTCAACTTATACTTCCCACCATAATAAGGTATAATTATAGGACAGTTATACCAATCTGAACTAGGCATTGGGAATTTCTTTCAAAGCCCATCCTTTAACTGCTTTATATATGTTATTTTCTAAAGTGTGTGTTGCTTCAGATTGTCTATTCATATTATGAGTTAATACATTGGTTCCTACATTAAACAGATCCCAAAATGTTCTTGGTTTATCTGCAATTAGTCTTTGAGTTATCATTTCATTTGCCTGTATAGGGAACATCTTAATTAAATTAACAATATGTTTTTCCTTGATCTGATTTTCGACAAGTATTGGAAACTCATCTTCAAATATAATCTTAGTTTTATTTATTGTTTCATCAATTACAGATTCAATATCATCTAGAGATACATTATATACACTATGTTTATTCTTATAGTTTTGTGCAACTACTCCTATAACCATACCATTAGCACATACTAATCTAAATGCACCTGCTAGTATATTTACACCTAAAGTACCATCATAACTGTTCCTTATAACAATTTCTGGTGTCATTTGATCGCCTTTACTAACACTAACTTTTACTTTAGGAAAATGCCATTTAACTGTAGTTCTTGCTCCATCTCCAAATAAAATAGCTTCTTTTAATACACCACCATTCTTTTTAATGATAGGATTAGCATAATCAAATATTTTCTTATTTGGTACTAATTTATATTCATCTGTCATACAACTAAGTATTTGACCAGTGTCTTCTCTTGTAATAAATTTATATCCAGTTGAATCTATTTCTTTTCCTTCTAGTGGAATCCCAATAGCTGGTACTTCCATTACTGGAAACATTGTATCTTTTAATGTTGTTGTTTGATTTATTGCCATTTTATTTCTCCTTTTCATGGTCTATTACAGGGGGCGTAGAACCTAACATTGCTCTCTCATTTTTCTTTAAAGCCCCCATATTTTTGCTTCTATTTTGTATCATAGTCCTTAAATAAGCGAATCCTTTTCCACTATGAAAATGTTTTGCTTGATAAAATTGTTCAATTCCCCAATCAATTACTTGATCTTCTATATCTTTTAAAGCAAATAAAAATCTCATATAAGACGATCTGTTTTCTGAAGGTACATTTGTTGTTATTAATCCACATATCCTATTTAAGTATCTTACTGTTTTCTTTCCTCTGTTTTTTAATAATTCTCTTAATTCAGTTGATATATCATATGGTTTATTTAAACTATATCCACAAGCAGGACATTTAGACGATAGTCGCATATTTATCCCATTTTTCTGTTTTAAGTATTTCAATTACTTCTTTACTTTTATTTCCATCATCTCCTACAGCTATATCTACAGCTTCTCTAATTTGCCATATTTTAAATTTATCTGAATCAAAGCATCGACATACTTTTATATGTTCTTTATTTTTTTTCATTTTTTTTCCTCATATCTTCTTTTAACTCTTTACCTGCTTGTAGAAATTGTTTTGCTGCAAATTTTGGATCTTTAAATCCTTTCTCTGCAAGAAACCCTTCAAGTTCTTCTTTATGTTCATTTTCTACAAGATGTGATAACCACGACATTTTACCCATTTTTATTCCCTTTCTTAGTTTTTTTATTATCTCTGGAGGTTGCATAATCCTCTCCTTTATAAAATAAGTTTTCAAATAGTTGTTCTTTATGATTATTAAGCATATGATCAAATATTTTTATATCTTTAGTCATAATTACTTTACAAAATGGACATTCTTCTCCATTTCCTATTGCTAACATCCCTAATGTTTTTACACCTTTATATCTGTTAAACATTTTTAGTATCTATTTTACTTTTTTCAGTATTTATTTCAGTATCAATTGGCAAATAATCTTGCGCAACTAACCAATTAACCATTGATTGAGCTATGTTTTTATTAATCATTCCCATTTCTTTATTAAAAGACTTAGCATTGCCTTCTTCTTCTTCATACTTTTCATTGAATTCATCTGCTGTTGTTGGTTCGTAATCCTTACTCCAATCTACTTCTATATCTCCTTTAGCTTGCATTGTCTGTTCTAATGCTTCAAATGATTTAGGATTTGCTCCATACATAGGATATAAATCTTTAAATAAATATTCCATGTCTTCTCTATTAGAAGGTTCTGCATGAGTGCCATATTTAGGATATGGATCATCTCTTTCTTCTAATTCTTTTAAATATTTTACTGCTATTGACAATGATTGAGATAATATATATTTACCTCTAACTGAGTTTTGAAATGATCTTGCGTGTTTTTCTCTTTTACTCTCCATTTTTATTCACCTTTAATGCGAATACTATTTTAACTGTATTTAAATTATTTACTATAGGATGAATGACTGCTTCATATTCCTCTGGTATTATGTGATTTGCTTTTAAAAAGCTAAGTGGCAATGTTAATCTACCTCTTTTATCTATTTTACATCTTGCTATATTCATGTTTATTCTCCTTGTTTAAAACTTTTAATTATTAATATTACCCATAGAATGAATGCCGATGCTATTAAAATCCACCCTAAGTCTATTGGACAAAACATTATATTTTATTCCACCAATTTTCTTGATTCATTAATTGTTTTAATCTTCTATGAGCAGATCCATTATTTTTAATTTTTTTATCTGCTAACAAACTTTTATACATCCTTATTAATCCTACTTTAGATATATGCTCATTAGTATTTTGTATTTTATATGCTTCTCTCATTATATACCTTCCACTTTTATTTTTATAATAATTTGGGGTAACAATCTGCGACCAACCAAATCACTGCATCGTTACCCCTTACAGAATAGAGCCATAACAAGAAGGTCACATACCATTAACTTCTTTGGCAATACCTATCCTATACTTTAGTTATTTCTTTTACTGATGTATTTGATGATATATATTTCTTGCCTAGTTCTTCACTGTTCTCTGACTTTGTTATTATTACATATGCGTCATGTTCGCAAGATATTAATACACCTCTAGTTGGCCCGGATTCTATTTGAAATAAAGAACCAATAGGTAGGTCTTTTAAATAAACACATCCCTTTGAAGGAGTATTCTTAAAGCTGTTCTTTAATGCTTTCTTTGTTAATCTTTTAATCTGAGCAGGAGTAACATTCTGCCGGGTTATTAGATCCCGATTTTTCCTCTGTTTTACCATTTATAGTTATCTCTCTTTCCTTCTCTATTAACTGGTTTGTTATATTTTCCAGATCTTTCCTTAATTTTTCATATGGTTTTTTCCATTGTCCGTTTTCCATGCATGGAACTACAGTAGATATTGACATATGGAGACTATTAACTAAAAGTTGAATTTCACTTTTACTAAATTTTACTTTAACAGATCCCTCCATTACAATATCTTTTCTTTTTTTATGTAAGGAGATGTCACGTACTTTTCCATTTTTTTCATTATCATCTTTGGTATATACCATTGTAATCCTTCTCCATAATTGTTTTCTTCCCCATTAAATATAGCTGCTTTAATTCCAATTTTCAAACTTATTTTCTTTACAGGATCTGAGAATATAAATTGTCTTACTTTATTTTCTTTAGCATATTCTAATAATCTCTTATCAAAACCTAATCCTTTGTTTTGCCATAATACTGCTTTACTAAAAGGGAACTCACGAACAATAGTGTTATTTATGTGCTTTCCTAAGAAAGTCTTTCTATTATTTACTGTTGTATATATTGCTTTCATTTTGAATCCTCTTGAGAGAGGGAGGGCGGCATCTCCGAGGTGTATAAGGGAGAGAGAGACGAGGAAGAATAAAGATCCAATGACCGCCCTCATCTCTAAGTTAAATTATTTTTTGTATATAATACAATGTCTTTATAAATATAGAATATAAAAGAGGACTTACAACAATTGTTTGCCTCTTTATATTCATTTTAACAAAGCCTAGAAAGGCACATCGCTTTCTAGTTCAGCAGGATCTAGTGTATTACCAGATTCCCACAAGGACACATTGTTTACCTTAAAAGTAGATCTTCGTTCTTGTTGATCATGTGGTAAGTGTTTTGTTTCAGATGTTACAAACTCGTGTCTTTTAACTGTAATAATAACAGGTTTTCCTATTACATCACTATCTTCTAATAAGACAAGTTTTTTAACTTTCTTTCCATCTGCTTTAACTTCTCCACAATCAACACCTAGGTTGTCAAGTAATTCAAAATATCTTCTGTTTTTACTTGATGAAGATCCTTCTGTAAAGATAAAATATCCATTATCTTGAAATATCTTATCTTTTAAGTGATCACATTTTGTTACTTCTTGTTCTCCATTACCATTAGTTACAGGTATTTTATTTCCACTTGTATCTACTTGATATTTATATCCTTCCATCTTCCATACTTTCTGTGTAGTAGATGAAACTTCTTCAGCTACTTTATATTCCATATTTACGACAATTGCTTCTCCAGCTCTAGTAGTAATTTCTTTACTATTTAAAGCTGTTATATGAGCAGGATATTCTCCTTCCTCAATCGGCATCCATTTATTAGCTGGATCATATGTAGCATCTAATGTTTTTGCCATTATTACTCCTTACTTTTTTGTTTTTGTTGTAGTGTACTTTTCTAACAATGTGTTAAACTCTGTAATGAATGATTCCATTTTCTTCGACTTAGTGGTGTTTTTACCACCTCTAAAATAAAGAGTAGGTTCTACATATACATTATCAGCAGTTTTCATAAATCTGCGTATCGTTGTACGTTCCTTACTTACCAAACCTTGATCTTGCATTTCAGATAAGGCTGCTTCAGACAAGACTCCACTATTTTTCAGAGTCTCAGCATCTTTTACTGTTATTTTACCCATTATTGTTCTCCTTTGTTTCTGTTATTGTGAAAGTATGAAATGATGGATTAATAGTTAATTGTTCTTTAGATATACCAGCCGTTTTAAATACCATCATTGGTTTACCATTTAAGAGCTTAGTTCCTTTATATATAACTGATCTAAACTCTTTACCATCATTCGTACCAACACTATAAGTTTTACCTTCATGTAATAAGCCATCATCATATGATTGATTTAAATCTTTCATGATTTATTTACCCCCATTTGTTTATTATATTCCTTATCTATTTCCTCCTCTGTAAAAATTTGTTTTGTATAATTCATACTATCTTCAAATTCTTTTACTTCACGTTTAATTTCTTCTGTTCTTTCTATAACCATATCATTTAATTTAGTACAAGCTTTTATTACATTAGTAAGAAATTGTAATTCTTTAAGTCTGTCTACCATTTAGTTTGCCTCTCTTTGTAATTTTGCTATTGATGAATTGTAATTGCCATTATGTATTGTTTTATCATTTACCAATTGCGTTATTTGTTTAAGTTTATCTTCACTTATTGATGCTGCTAATTCTATTATTTCATTTTTCTGATCATCTGATAATTCAAAGTCTTCAACTTGATTGCGATAAACATCATCTGCTATATTAAGATACATATTAAATGCTTTCTTAATACAATCTGTATTGGAAGCTTTAACATCATTTCCTATATCAACAAATCCTTCCACACCTCTTTTCTTCTGAATTCTATGAGCTGCGCACATATCACCTAGTCTCCATATACCTTCATCAAACCATTTTAATCTACCATGAACAACAAATGCTTCACTACCTAATACCTCAGTCTTTTGAATTGTCCAAGACCAACCTGGATATTCTTTATCAGCAACCTCTCTCATATATGAATATTCTACATATTCCATACCCATCTTCTTTTTAATAAACGGTGATGGCGTGTCTAAATTTGAAACCTTTTTATGTTTCTTTGTTATTGCCTCTCTTACTTGATCAACAGATAGCAATAGCCTCTTCTGCTCTTCATTATTTAACTCAACCATTAATTGATTCTGTTTTTTTGCCATTATCTTCTCCTTATGTTTTTAAATATTTTATTATTTAATATCATTTCTAGTAAATGCATTGCTAATAAAACTATCCCAAGACCTATAGCAAGATCTATTAACAAATACATTATCGGTAATAATATGTTGTTACTTAACCATTCTCCCATGATGCTCTCCTTAAAGTTTAAAGGGTAGACTAGGTGCCCCTGCCATATTAAACCTAGTTTATGTGGATATCCTTAGGTGCAATACTACCCTTTATTTCTTCTCTGCTAACTTACTTGGACAAATAGTATAAAATTGACAGTACCTACATTCCCAATCTTGAAAAGGTACTCCTTCCCAATAACCGGGAGCTAATTCTTCTTCGAAGTTTTCTTTACCACAATCTTCTAATATTTCGTTTAGCTTTACCCAATAGTCTAATGCTTTTTCTATCCATTCTGGACTTACTATTTGTTCTCTCATTGCGCTTGTATTTTTATTATACCATAATAGATACATATCAATTTTAGATATTTCATATTTTTTATTAATACCTAAGGCATATGTACCTAACTGTAATTTATAATTTGTATCTGAATTTGGTCTTCTGTTGTATTTTCTACCAAACTTTGTAGTCCACTTATAAGCTGCAACTGTTTTAATATCCCATAATTTAAAATTATTTTCATCTTTATTTAATAATCCTAAATCATATGTACCAACTACATCTAATTCATCTATCTTTATTTTATCTTCAGAATATAGTTGTTTAGATTTGTCTTTATTTGTTTTATTGTAATGTGAAACAGAATCTTCAATGTCCTTGTGAACAATAGTACCAAGTCGTAACAATCTATATGATTTAATGTCTTTCTTATCTTGAGGAAATCCAAATTTATTATATAATTGTTTTCTAAAACAGCTACCAGCTGCTGATGCGTGGAATTTGTTTTCATCTCTCTCTCTTTGTTCTTCAAGGTGTGTAAGATATGAATGATAGATATCTTCAATCATTTTACTCTCCTTTTAAGTCCCTAAATATAACAATACATAGGTTTAGAATCAATCATTATCTCTCTTTCTTTCGCTTTGAAAGTCATTTACAAACTTATCAACAATATAAATGTGCTCCTTAGTCTTCTCTAATTCTTTCATCTTATATTTGACATTAATAAAGTTTTGTTCAATATCACTGATCTTACTAATTAACGAGCCCAAATCTTTTTTAATTAAATTGATTTGTTCTATTATGTACTCCATTGAAACTTTTGACATTATTTTTCTCCTTTTTTAATAATATTTTACAAGTATCTAATACAATAACTACATCTCTTTCTCTATCAATAATATCAACTACTTTATCTGGATATTTATCGACTATTTCTCTTATATCTACTTTATTTAAACTATATTCACCTTGTGGAAGATCTTCGTATATACTCATTTTTACTCCTCTTTATTTAAAATATTATAAAATATTAAACCAATTATTGCTCCAGCAGATAATCCCATAAAAAAACCAAATAAATATAATATTTGTTCCATTCTTTTTCCCTTTTAGTTAATCAGGCTTGTCAATGTATCAATCTAAAACAATACGTTAGTTATTATTTATGATTAATATTCTACGTGTTAAATAGATAGACAAGCCTAATATAATTAAAGCTGCCGCAGTAGCGGATGATAGGAAGGAAGTAGCACTTATTATAATACCACGACAGCTTGAACACTTTATTTAATATTTTTATACTCAGCTTCTTGTTCTAATTGATAACTCTCATCAAACATATCTCCAATAGAATTTAATGTTTTCGCATCACTATCAGTAGAGTATTCACCGCATGATATTAAAAATCTTTGTTCAATCTTAAATAATTCATGCATATTTTTAAAGTAACGAACTGTGCTCTCTCCATTATTAAATTCAATACACACACTATTTACATTACTTTCTTCTGGATCATCACAATGATTCTTATAATTAAATATCATTGATCTAATATTATCTAAATTATACATATTTTCATGTACTCTTAACCACATATTTACTCCTTTTTTATTATTTATATTATATTTAATAATTGAGTTGTTATACCTAAAAGAAATCCAATCATACTTGCTAATATTATGAACATTCTAGAAGTATGAAGAGCTGATTCAATATCTTCTACATCTTTATTCTTTGATTTTAGCATTTTTAAATACATATTAATACAACATTCACAACTTTTATTTGAACAAACATACTTCATATTACCTCCTATTTTATTTTATTTATTAATAATTAAATCTTTGAGCAGTTTATACCAAGTATCTACAACATACATCTACGTGCATATTTATAGTACTCTAAGACAGATTACTCAGGTCTTTGCCTAGTTAAATGTGAACTAAAGCTATTCCATTGGAAGACTTACATAACCCACATCATAAAACATATTATGCGTTGATCTTTTGCCAACTGTAAATATGTTCTCTACATTCTAAACATAGACAATCATCTGGCTTTGGAACTTTATCAACCTGAGCTTCATAATCACAGTTTCTACAACCCCACCACGCTGGAGAGTTTATCATGCATTTAGCAATAGATTTCATAATAACACCAATATCACCGTCATTCTTAGCATGAATAACCTCACTACCATCAACGGGAACAACATCATGCCCTGAACGCTTTGCTGCTCGAACTCCATCATCATCTAGTTCAATTTCTTCCCAATCACTATTTGATCCAAACCTGATTAAATGTGTTTTCATACATTCATCTCCTCTTTCTTAGGTTGATATTTCTGATTATAATCTACTGAACAAGCACTAGATGATACTTGACAGTCTTCATAATGATCACTATTGATATAACTATCAACAGGTTCGATGTTATGCGGAATATATTTATAATATGTATTCATGCTACCTCCATTTATGTTTGTTATGATTTATTATTTGACATTATTTCTTACTTTAGAAACAAAATTATTATTATGCTTAACTGCATAGAAATGACTATTCTTCATGCTATCTCCTCATGTTTAATGTTTGTTATTGTTATTACCCAAGTTATTGTAAAAATGATATATATAATAGAATAAAGTGTATGCGCTGATCTAATACTATATAGCAGAGACCAGCACAACACAGTGTGTAAAAAAGGGGACAATTAAGCCCCCTAATCTTACTTCTTGAGTGAAGGCATCTTAATTGCTTCCTCTTCTTCAAGTAATGGTTCCCATTTGTGACGTAAGCATATATCATTAAGCAAATTTAAATCCACTAGAGATGCTCTAATAATATCATTCTTGCTTGGCATCTGACCTGTGAATCTGTTCCAGCTACGTTTAGTATCAGCTGCTATATGATCATTGATCATCTTACGTTCTAGCTCACTGGCCATATTTAAGAGTTCATCTCGTGTTAGTTGTTTAGACATATTGTTGCTCCTTTATGATTAATTGTTATTAAAATCTAATGAAATCAAAAATAACTAAAAATCGTATTACGAAAACCCCCGAATAGGGGGTATAGATGGTAAAAAGAGTGTATATCAAAATGGTGTAATTTTTTAAGTAAATAGAACTTGGGTAATTAATAGTTTGGTACTATTTGGCTTATGTATTACCTTTTAGGGTGGCAAGGGAGGGAATAAATAATAGGAGTAGATAAAAAAAATGGCTAAATATGCTAAAAACCGAACAAGAAAAAATCATTCCAAGGATAATACTAGCGTGGTTGGTGTCAACATTTATTATAATGCCAATACGACAAGTTTCACCAATGCTTTTTTATACAATATGTGCAATACTTCTTTGGGTGGCAATATACAAATTATTTATAATTAATGATTAAGTATGCAAAAGAAAACACTAAAAGAACGACAAGAAAAAATAAAGATAGAAACTCCGTATGGAACGATTGAATCTGATTCTGGTAATCATTTTCTTGATATTGCAACAATAGTTGTTATAATCTTAGTTTGTGCAATCTTAAAAATTAAAGGTCTAATGTGGCTAAAAAAGTTAATGAAATAATAAAAATTCTATTATATCAAGTATTATTTACTTTATTAGCATTAATTATATTGTCTTGTGAAGATAAATATTTAACAATAGAAAATAGAGTTATTGATGCAGAGAATAATATTCCTATATATTTTCAAGCAACAGCAGAACAAGACGGTTTAAATACATGGAGACCAGTCTTTACATACTATATATATCATATGAATGAAGGTGTACATGATGCTTATTTTCATGCATATATAATGATGAACGATTCTATAATATTTTCTGGAGTACAGCCTATTTCCATTGAAGGTGGGAAAACAATATGGGGTGAATATATTGCAGTAGGAGCAAATTTTTCACCAGAACTTATTGTTAATTCTACTCCTATGGCTTATGTAAGTGTTTCATATTAAATTAATAATGTTTAGTTTCTAAAATGGCTGATGAAATAAAAGAATTATCAAATTTACCAAGAGAAGAACAAGAATTTATATTAGAAAATTTATCACATGATTATAGTCCAATTGAAATTGATGGGAATACTTATATGATACCTCAAGAAGTAAACGATTTAATAGATAATTTAATTACTCAAGTCCAAGTTGCAAAAGAAATCCATTAAAGATAAAGTACACGTAGTATATGATAGTGTAGGAGAATTCCTAGATCACAATCCTACTGTGAATATAGTATTTGATTGGCGTAAAGGAAATGAAGGTGATTGGGTAATGGCTGATGATGGTGGAGTTATACAATTATTAAAAGTAAATAAAGAAGTAAAGCATCCCGGTGATTCAAAAAATTATAAATATGCAAATGGATGGGTAAGGACTGTTGTAGGTAGTTTTATCAATAAAGAAAATGTAAAAATGGATACTGATTTTGATTCACATCCAAATAGATATACTTTTAGTAAAAAAATTAAGAATACTAATAAAAGAGTTATTGATAGAAAAAAAGTAACAAAAAAAGAAAAAGAATTTGCTACAAATATTGTAGTAGGAATGGGAGCGGTAGATGCATATAAAAAAGCATATACTGAACTTTCAGAAAATAAAGCAAGAAAAAAAGCCACTATATTATTAAAACAGGAGAGGGTAATGAAGGAAATAGAAAAATCAGTATTAGATGTAGCAAAAAGTTTAGGTATTGACCATGAATATATTCTTGGAAAATTAAAAACTTTAGCTGATTATAGTGAAGATGATAATATTGTTTTACAATCCGCTAAAGAATTAGGTAAAATAGTTGGTACGTCTGGTAATACAATAAAACAAAAAGAAGTTGGATTGCTTGGAGTGTTTCAAGGGTTTTCTCCAGACGAATTAGAAGGAGCCACTAGAAATCAAAAACAAATATCAACTGGGGAGGAAAAATAATGGTATGTCCTAATTGTACAAGTATGTACGTCAAAAAAGATGGTAAAAAGAAAAGAACTAATTATGTCACTCAAAGATATAGATGTAATTCTTGTAAAAAATCTTTTTCTATACCATTAGAAACAGCATTAGAAAATGAATATCCATCTGTTCAACCAGGGGAAATATTTAAATATAAATCTAATGATAAATTAAGAGTTCATTGTTTAACCGATGTTCATGTAGGAGCTAATGAATTTGATTTTAAGAAATTCAAAGAAGCTGTTGATATGATTAAAAAAGATAAAAATTCTGTTTGGTTTGGAAATGGAGACTTATTAGAGCTTATACCTCCCGGTTATAAAGCAATAAATCAAAGAGGTCAGAGTATTCCACCTGATGAACAATATCTTGCTTTCTTAAAACTAGTACAACCAATAAAAGATAAATGTCTTTTTATTAGAGGCGGTAATCATGACTTTTTAAGAAGTTATACTATATTAGATTTTGATGTTTGTAAAACATTAGCTGCTGAATTAAATGTTCCATATTATTGTTATCCCGGTTATTCTCAATTTGATATTGGTGGAACTATTTGGAATATAGTATCTGGTCATGGTAAGAGTGGAGCTAAAAATGGAGACTTGGAATTAGATAAACTTTCGGCTGTTTATACTGACGGAGATGTTTTTATATTAGGCCACAATCATCAACTGTATTGTAAGCCTGTTGATTCCATAAGAATTATAGATGGAGAAGAAGCTTTAAGAAGAAGATGGTATGCTAGGGGTGGATCTTTTTTAAGATACGCTGATTACGCTAGATATACAATGTATGCTGTTGTAAGAACAGGATGGATAACTACTGAATTAACAAAGGAGGGAATAAAATGTTGGGAAAATTAATGAACAATGTTCCAAATAAAATTGAACTACCTCTCGATGTTGCAATAAATGATTTAAAGAAATATAAAAAGGAATTTCCTTTTAATCTTTATTCATTAACATCTCAACAAGTAAATAGCTTAAAAAGAATGTTTGCAATTATAGAAGGTATGGAAATTCCAGAAAAAATGACAAAAGAGTGAATGTAAATACTCAAAATATTAATAAAGCTGAAGAAATTTTACGATTAGCTAGTAATGATTTAATAGCTTTTGGTAAGTTGTTTCTACCAGATGATTTTATGCGAAGTAAAACTCCATTCTTTCATTATGAAATTGCTGATACAATTGATAATAAAGAAGTAAAACAAGTTGCAATAATAATACCTAGAGGACATGGTAAAACTGTATTAACTAAAGCTTCCATGTTAAAAGATTTTCTCTTTTGTGATAAAGAAGATTTTCTATTTTATGCTTGGGTATCGGCAACACAAAAACTTAGTGTCGGAAATATGGATTATATTAAACATCATATTGAATATAATGATAAGATTAAATATTACTTTGGAAATATGAGAGGTAATAAATGGACAGAGGAAGATATTGAATTAACTAATGGATGTAAACTAATTAGTAAATCTAATGTGTCTGGTATTAGAGGTGGAGCAAAGTTACACAAAAGATATGATTTAATAGTATTGGATGATTTTGAACATGAAGCAAATACAATCACAAGAGAGGCAAGAGATAAGAATGCGAATCTTGTCACAGCTGTTGTTTATCCCGCTCTTGAGCCTCATACTGGTAGATTGCGTGTTAATGGCACTCCTGTACATTATGATTCCTTTATTAACAATCTTCTTACAAGTAGTAGTAAAGCTAAAAAAAGCAATGAAGATTTTGCTTGGAAAGTTATTACATATAAAGCTGTAACTAAAAATGGAGATCCTTTATGGGAATCTTTTTTTAATCAAAAGAAATTAGAGGAAAAGAAAAAGTTTTATTCTGATTCTGGTCAACCTCAAAAATATTATCAAGAATATATGATGGAAGTAATGAGCGATGAAGACGCTGTTTGGACAAGAAGAAATTTTAATTATTGGGATGGATATTATAAAAATGAAGATGGAATTAATTATATTGTAAGAGATGGAAACGATATACCAGTTAATACATTTATTGGATGCGATCCTGCTACGGATATTGATACAAAACATGCTGATTTTTCCGTAATAATGGTAATAGCAATAGATACAAATAATGAATTATATGTTTTAGAGTATGAAAGACATAGAAGTATTCCCACTGTTGGAAGTAAGTCATTGGATAATGGAGATATAATTGGAAAAAAAGGAGTCGTAGATTATATATTAGAATTACATCAAAAGTATAATTGCACATCTTCTACAGTTGAAGACGTAGCTATGAATAGAAGTATATTTCAAGCCTTAAATGATGAAAGAAGAAGATTGAATAGATACGATATAGCTGTTATTCCAGAGAAACCGGGAGGAACAAACAAGAGAAATCGTATTTACAGTGGTCTTTCAGCTCGATTCAGTACAGGAACTTTACATTTAAGAAAGAATATGTTTGATTTAATCAACGAAATAGTTACTTTTGGCCCGAAAATGGCTCATGACGATACCATTGAAAGTCTTTATTATTCTCAAGTGCATTCTTTTCCGCCAAATATGAAACGTAATAAAGAAAAAAAGGGATGGTTTAAGCCAAAAAAGAAATCTAAAAGTTGGATAATAGCTTAGGAGTGAAATATGCCAATAAAAAAAATAAAAAGAAAAATAAAAGAATTAAAAAAATCTAGAGCTGGTAAAAAAGCTGGTAGAAAAGCTGCTAAAAGCTTTAAAGGAGCAAATGTAGGTATTGGAGTTTCTGGAGAAAGATCTAAGAAAAAAAGTAAACTTTCTTCAGCGGCAAGTAAAGCAAAATCAGCTTTATCCCCTAGTCCAAAACTTAAATCAAAAATTAAAAAGAAAAACCTTGAAATGAAAGGTGCTCGAGCTGGTAGAAAAGCTGCTAAGGCTACAAAAGGAATGGTGGGATTTGGATCTGGAGAACAATCTTTAAAAAAATCTAAAAACAAACCATCTAGACTGAGTGAACATAAACGTCGTGCTGCTAAAGTTGGAGCAAAAGTTGGAACAAAAATTCGTAAAGGAGCTGTTGGAGTTAAGAAAACTAAAGGTGGAGATTATATTAAATACGAAAAAGGTTCAAAAGCCGCTGGAAGTTTTAGATCTGCATTTAAAAAAGGTTGCGCAAGCGGAGCTTCATCTTTTTCTTGGGATGGTCGCAAATATAGTTGTAAGAAAAAATAACTTTAGGAAGCTAATGTGATTAGTGTTGGCCAAATAAGATCTTTAGTAGAAAACACTTGTTTAGAAATGGGTGAGAAATTTGCTTCTAAAGATGCAATTGATTTAGTAGTATCAACTGGGATTGTAGAATCTCGGTATGAATACATTAGGCAAATGGGAAATGGCCCTGCCAGATCTTTTTGGCAAGTGGAGCCAGCTTCTGCTGTAGATAATTTAGCTCATTATCTTAAACATCGTAAAAACTTAATGGGAAAATGCGCAAAAGCTAGTTTAGTGGATTTAAAGTATTGGCAAATGTTTGATGAAGATTTATGGGCAGAAATATTAGAAAAAAATATAGCAGCTGGAATTATTCATTGTAGATTAAAATATTGGAGAGTACCTAAAAAAATGCCAAATACAATTGAAGAACAAGCTATCTATTGGAAAAAGTATTATAATACAGAAGGTGGAGCTGGAGACCCTCAACATTTCATTGAATCAGCAAAGAAATGGATAAAATAAAATGGCAAGAATGACAAATAAAAAAAGAGCTCAAATAAATAAACAACTTTGGGAAAGAGCTGCAAACACTCAAAGACAAAAATGGCAATCTTTAAGTCAAAAAGGATTTGATTTTTATTTAAACGAGCAATTATCTAAAAAAGAAGTAGACGCTTTAGAAGAATCTGGTATGCCTACATTTATTATTAATAGAGTAACTCCTATTGTTGAGATAATGAAATATTTTGTAACTGCTAATAATCCAAGATGGAAAGCAGTTGGAGCTACTGGAGATGATGTAGATACAGCTCAAGTTCATTCTGATATAGCAGATTATTGTTGGTATCTTTCAAATGGTAAATCATTATACAGTCAAGTTGTTTTAGATAGTTTAACTAAGGGAGTTGGATATTTTTTAGTAGATGTTGATAAAGACGCTGATCGTGGAATGGGTGAAGTAGAGTTTAAAAGAATTGACCCTTACGATGTTTATGTTGATCCAGCTAGTAGAGATTTTTTATTAAGAGATGCAAACTTTATTATTATAAGAAAAAACCTTTCAAGAAGTAGATTAATAAATATGCTTCCAGAACATGAAGCTAAGATTAAAAAAGTTTCTAGAAATTCAGAAATAGTATCTTACTCTCAAAGAGATACAGAAGATTCTTTTAGTATTCAACCAGATGATATAACAATGGGTATTAATACTGAAGCTGAAGATGATGATATTATTGCATACTATGAAACTTATTCA
>TARA_R110002096_G_scaffold102957_1_pt1 | contig 18331 bp, 8 predicted proteins | sample TARA_R110002096 | Tara Oceans TARA_R110002096 (sample SAMEA4397295) | marine metagenome | biome: Polar Biome; feature: [DCM] deep chlorophyll maximum layer (ENVO:01000326); material: water (ENVO:00002006), including particulate matter (ENVO:01000060) such as... | depth 35 m
GAGAAGGAGCGGGTTCACTTCTTCTTCTTTGCCTTGGCAGGCTTAGCTTCAGCCTTGACCGGCTTTGCATCAGGTACAACAATCTCAACTCGACGGTTGGCAGGGCCAACGTACTGAACAATAATCTTTGGCATCATAATCCCTTTCTTATCTGGCTTCTCTAAGTTCTTCTGCCTTTTTAGCAGCGCTCTTTGAATCTCTTAATGCACCTACAGCTTTTGACCGTGCTTCTTCAAGGCTCTTCCGCAGATTGTTAACTTCTATTTTAGATCTTCGAACATCCGGACTGCTAGCCTGCTGCTCTTTTGTGCGGCCTCTCTTGAATCCTTCTAGCTCTGAAACAGCCCGGTAGAAATCAGTATAAGCTTCGACTAGTCGAGAATGGGACAGGTTGGTCATCGACTTTAGGGCGACTAGCCTTTCCCTTTCAAGGCCTCGAGTCACTTTGATCTTGGCCTCAAGGGGCACAAGCATTTGCCGCTTGAAGGCGGCTAATGCTATGCGAGACTGGTTGTTTACCTGGTCGCCGCCGCTGATCTTTCTTTGCCGCAGGTATAAGCGGGAGAAAGCTTTGAACCAGTTGCCTACCATGAAATCCATTTGGTCTTGGGGGTCCATATCCTCAAAGTTCAACTGACCAGTTTCTTCCAGGTCCCTAACCATAGGGGAGAAGGAGCTAAACACAGGGTCTTTAAGTTCTGTCATGCCCATCATTGGGGCGGCAGTTCGGACAGCGTTCCAGTCATCGACCCCGATAAGAGAGCCCCCGATGTGCCCGAAGGCAGCCTTCATATCTCCCCATCCTTTATCCTGGTTGCCTTGCTTAGGCAGCGCCTGAATGATTGATCGCATGAACAGGTTTCCTGATAGGCCAGCTATACGAACGACGTCATTCTTCTCTAGCACCTTACCCTCAGCTGCCAAGCGCATAAAGTACTCTACATTTTTGTTTGACTTGACCCTATCCCCACCAATCCACGTTGCCATTTGCGCCTGCATGGCGAAAACGTTTCTCATCAGCAGAAGGCTAGCCTCAAAGATGTTAGCGTTATTCCACCGCCAAACACCTATAGTGTTATTCTTCTGGGAACTTCTTATCATTGCGGCCGTAGTGCCGCCGGCTTCCATATTGAATCGGGTCATCTCATCTAGATCATTATTCAAGGGATGGGAGAACTGGTTCATGTTGAGCCCCCACGCTAAGACTCTCATCCTTTGAGCGGCCATCTGCTTGGCCCTATAGGCTGTTAGCTTGGGGCTGTTAGTAAAGCCGCTACTTCCAGTAAGTCCGTCTCCGAACACAGCAGAGAAGATACCTTTCTTCACACCGGGAACGTCAATAGACAGGTAAGGGAAGCTAAGGAACGGTGTAACGAAGGCACCAAAAGCACCCCATCCCCCGCTTCGAGCTGACTTGATAAACCGAGGCACCTCTTTGTAGTTGAAGATACGCCCGGCTACTTTCCTCATAGCATAAGAGGCCTTTACCTTAGCCAGCTCGCTCCTCTTAAGCTCTCTTGTTCCTCTATAAAACCCTGTGCCATCTACGCTGTTAGCCATCTTCCCTTTAGTCAGGATGCTCATGCCCTTTTTGCCCGTTGGTAGCACGATCATTGCATCGTGCTCCATCAAAGCCATCTCTCTACTGATCTCGATGTGCTCTCTCACGGCCTCAGCGACACGAGGGCCGTTGTCTTCTAGTTGGTATATCTTCCGTCGGAGGTTGCGGTAAGCGTCGAGGTGTGTGGCGGTCCCCTTCGCAACGGCTGCGACCTTCTTGCCTGCTGGGGTGTAGCCCTTAGCCTTCAATCCTAGAGCGATCACAGGCCCAGCCTTAGCGGCCTCAACAGATCCCCAGTCCATACCCTCGAGAGCACCGTACTTACTGAGGTCATTGTATGCGGAGAGCCGTTCCCTGTGTTTCTTACCGTACTTCTGGGTAAACTCTTTTGGGTTATTATTGAACTCGTTGAATAGGTACATCTCATGGGCAACACGGGAATAGAAAGTGGTAGGCAACTCGCCTGTCAGCAAGCCTGTTACTAATGAATGGCCTAATCCATTACCAAGGTTTGTCATTAGGGATTCGTAGGTAACATTTCCTTTCATCCCTGATATAAGATTCGAAAATCTTCCTTGGTCTTGAGCGAGCCTAGCGTTGTACAGCATAGAGTCTAGGTACTCTGGGTTGAAACTAGCGTTGAACACCTGGTCCGAATAGCCTTCGTTGTAAGTGTAGTCCAAAGTCTCGTTGTACTTCTCATTGAGCATCCCAGGCTCCGTAGACTGGCGCTTCTTCGCTTCTCCTGGGGTGCTAGTGTACTCTCCGTCAGGGTCAATGACCTCCTTGAATAAAGAGTTGAGCTGCTCTGCCCCTTCAATCTTTGACCTGTATTCATACTTGTCTAAGGCGTCAGCGATCTTCTGAAGCGGGCCATCCTGCTCGAGCATGACTCTTCTTATCTGTTTCTCGGTAAGGTTAACGTACCCTTTGTTCTCGGCGAAGCGAGCAGACAGAATCTCCGTTTTCATTGCCTCGACAATGAAAGCTCGGTTCGTTCTCATCACATCAGCGAGGTCCTTCATGGAGATAGGCTCAGGAGAAAACTCTTTAACCTCAACACCATCTACAATTTTAACTGTTTCCTGCCTGAGCCGGTTGAATAGGCCTAAAGGCAGCGCCTCCTGATAAAGGAGGCGGTGCACTGCTATGCGTGCGGCTGCCTGGAGGGGCGAGGAGTCACGGGTAATGCCTAGTCGGGACATCTCGCCATTGATGATCTTGTTTTGGGCAAGCACCTGCACCTGGGCAGCAAACTGATTGCCCAACTCAATAAAGGCTTCCTTCTGGATGGCATCAATATCTTTGTTCTTCCCATTCTTCTTCAGGTCGCCGAGCGCCTCGAAGAAGGCATCCTTAACATTAATGCGCCCACTCCATACGTCACCCTTGAAGTTGAAATCATCGGGCAGTGTGCGTTGCGCTACCTCGATAATGCCCATTGCGCTTTCAGGACCTGGCAAATCCAAGGAGTACTCAGCCATTCTTTCCCGGCCTTTGAATGGGGATCTGAACTGGTCGAGGTATGTATTGACTTGTTTCTCTAGGTTCTTCTTGAATGTCTTCGTCAGAGTAACACCGTCAGCTTCGATCTTGCTTAGGATCTTCTCATACACAAGTGCTCTGGCCTTATTGGAGGCGAGCATCGTAAGTCCCTGCGTCCAGACATCAGAGAACCCGGCGGTAATAGCCTCTGCCTTTACCTTACTTAGTCCCCAAGCATCCTGCCTAAACATCTTCAACTTTTTAGTTAGGTCTTTCACTACCCAGGTGGGGACAACAGCTCTGTCTACTCTTTTATAGTCACGCTCTTTGACAACCCCTTTAGCTTTGGGTGTCGGGGCAGGCTCTGGTTTAGCAGCCACCTTTGGCTGTTGCACCGGCTGCTGCACTGGCGGCGGTTCTGGCGTTGCCTCTTTGATAGCTGCAACAGATGTCTCGATACGGTTGCGCTCAGCCTTGCGATTAACACCCACTTCTTTAGCGATGTGCTCCACGCCTGCACTGGCAGCTCGGGCCTCGTCAGCAGCAACTACCTTCTTAGCTATAGCACTAAGGGCCGTCTGCTCATGGCTTGGTAGGTTCTTTTCAAAGGCCTTCTTCTCAAGCTCTAGGATGTCGGTGTACCTTAGGATCTGTAAGCCATCCTCTAGCGACCTCGGTTTATTCTTCCCATCCCTGGTGTTGCGACCAACGAAGTCTGCCTCGCGATTGTTCTTCTTGGCCCTATTAACTTTAGCTTTGAGATCCCTAACCAGCCTAACAAACTCGGGCGTTACGCCCGAAACGTCTTTGCCTTCCCATATATTGCGGGCTTGGACAGTCGCCTTAGACGCCCTACTCTTGGGATCCTTTAGAGACGCCTGCTTTGCTAGCTCGATAGAAGAGTTGAGAGTCTCCATTAGCCTAGAAACTTCCTTCGCTACTGTCTGCCCTGTTTCAGCGGCACGATTGATAGCAGCGGTACCGATCCTAGACAGGACAGCTTTCTCTCCTTCTTTCCTTACCTCACCGAGAGCTGACATAAAGTCAGACTCTTTGTAGTCACGGGAAGAGCGCTTATCCCGGCGCCCTTCATAAAGATCATCTAAGATGTTATTCTTAATATCGTTAAGAGCGGACAGGCGCTGGCCTGGGGTAAGCCCTTTGGTCTTCTCTATCTTAGTGATGTCGGCAGTGAGCTGGTCAGCAAAGGTTTTCCCAGCGCCTTCGATCAAGCCTTGCCATGGGATAGGCGGGCTATTGGCAAGCGACTCCTTAGGTTTTTCACCTTTGATGTATCCCTCGATCTGCTCATGCCAGTTACGATACCGGATAGGGTCATCTGTTCTGGGCATCCCGCCTGGCTTGTCTGGCATACCGAACTTGGGAGAGATATGAGGGTCCTTGCCCTTTATCATCGCTTTCCATTGAGCCTGCTTGAACTCAAACGATATCTTGTCATCTTTGAATAGCCGGCGGGCATGCTTATGCATGAACCCGCTGCGTACTGTGTTCGGCTGTTTAGTTATCCTAGTGAACTCATCAGTGTACCACTTCTCTGTCTTTGATACAGCCTCGGGCTTTGCGGCTAGATCTTCTTTGATGGCCTTCTTGCTTTGAGCCTTCGCTCCTACCTTCTTAATATCGCCCCTCTTAAAGGACTCTATTAACTGATCTTTACTAAGGGAAGAGAGCCCATGCCGATCCAGCTCCACGATAAGAGCAACCGCTTCTTTCTTGAGGAAAGAATCGGTGCGCTTATTGTTTTTTAACAGAGGTATTGGGGTGTCTGGGGGGAACATATAGCCGCTAGGTAGGTGTGTGACTGTCCATTCTGGCTTAGACTTAGTGGCCCTTAAGCTTTTGTGAACAGCAAAGTTCCCCAGCACCAGGGCTTTTGTATTAAACCCCATGCCCTCTTTTGTTTCACCTTTCCGAATAAGCTTGACCTGCTTTATCGTGACATCTTTCTCTACAGGCTTTCTTGCTTTCTTTAGTCTTGGTTTCACAGCCACTGACTTACTCTGTACTGATACCTGGTCAGGGCTAATGTAGAACTTGCCTGGCTTGTAGTCAGCGTAGCCTTCGGGCCTGTTGTTACTTACACTGTACTTCCCAGCTGGGGGGTTCTTCCTTAGGTTTTGCCCGGTAGAAACATCACGCTTCTGGATGTAGAGCTTCACCTTCTTATCAGAGGTATAGCCCTCATCGTAAAAGGATCTCTTGTTTCTCCCAGGGAAAGCCTCCATCCTCATGTTATCTCTGGAGAACTCGATATAAGGGCCATGGTCCCCATACACAACTCGGTCATAACCAGTAGCAAGCACCTCACCATTCTTATCAGTAAAGACGGTGCTCTTATTTCCCTGCTCGGTTAAGTCTGGATGCTCCTTGCGGACCCTAGCTGCGTCACGCTTTCTATTGGGAGAGTCAATGGTTGTCTTGGCGCCCCTTGCCTCAGCCTTGGATTCCTTACCTTCCCATAGGCTTTGTATCTTATCGTACACAGCAAGGCGCTTTGCCCTCCTGCTAGCAAGGGCTTCACCAGAAAACTCAGAGTCTTTTGTTTTGTCGAGTAGATTCTTGTTCTTGCTCTTAAGTCTATCAATGCTTTCCCTTGCTGCGTCCTCTCGGGCTAGCTCTTTAGGCGAGCGAGTGGTTGAGCTAGCTTTTGTTTCCTCGGCTTTTCTGTCAGCTGCCTCTCGGCCCTTGCGTTTAGAAACGAACTCTTGCTTCTCTTTGTTTGCTAGGGCTTCAGATCGCCCCTTCCCTCGGGATTCTTTTTTCCAACCCTTATCAGATGCTTTATCAAACTTCTTATCAATGGCGTCTAGAGGCTCGGCTCTTTCTTTCCGCATCGTTTCAGTGAGGTCTTTTGCTGACTGATCCGCATAAGAAAGGTCATCACTTCTGAACCCTGTAATATCTCCTGGGTCTGAAGGCTCTCTACCCATCTGCTCATAGTGGTCAGTCATCTCGGTGTTGCGGCCTTCGCGCTCGGTGAGAGTCTTATCTGACCGCTTGTATGGCCGGGCCATGTATTCGCCACTGCCGGCCACCTTACGAGGGAAGCCACCTTCTTTGACCAGGGTTGCTAATGGAGTCCCATCCACGATGGCACCATCCCATGTCATTGGGAACTCGGGGTCGACAGTCCGGGTTGCGGGAGTGTTATCCTCTCCCCAGGCGCCCCTTTCTTCAATGCGGCGTTTCCTCTGTAGGTTGATGGCCCCATCGACAGCAGAACGACCATAGTTCTTATACATGGCCTTCATCATGACCCCACCAGGCCCATCCTTGCCCCAGGACTCGTCGTACAGCCTGAGTTGCTCACCCTCGAGCATGCCAGCGAATACATCTTTCGCTGTATTCACAGCAGCACTGGCATTAGCACCTCGAAACTCAGTGGGTAAATCAGGATTCAGGAACTCCCTAGCAGCGACATCGATCATATCGTAGTTGTGGGTCTTCAGGAACATCTGCTCTAGCCTGGCCCGATTAGCCCACTGCATCTCTAGTTTAGCAGTGGGGTTGGGGATGCTGCCGCGCCCTGGGACAGGATCAGAAAACTGGAGGCCGAACTGGGCATCAGGTCCCATGCCCCATTCCGATACCATGGCTTCAGTTCCGCCCACCGCTTCGAACAGAGGTTTCGATTCAGCAAGGGCTTCCTTTATAACAGCAGCTGCTACAGCGTCGTTAGACACAAGGCGGTCTAGCTCCTTGCGGATCTCGAGCTTGAGTCGGACTGCTTCAGCGAGGACAATATCCCTAGTCAGGGATTGGTTATCAAGGACCTGAGCCGCTTCGGATATAATGCGAACCTTCTGCCCATCAGGCAGTTCCATCGTATACCGGTTAGTGTAGGCGGCTTGGTCAAAGCTCGGGGGTTGGGGAGAGACATCCCCTTCCCATCTGTCATTGATTGGGTCGTACCCTTTAGGGGGATTAGGGTCGGGGTCTATCGGAGCGCGGGCCTTGCTTTCTTTGGGTAAAGGCTCCCCCCCTTTAGGGGGGGGAGTCCTACCCGCAACAGGAGCAGGGGCAACAACAGTAGCGGCAACAGGAGCGACGGCAGGAGCGGCGGCAGCAGGAGTCGGAGTTGATGAGGTAGGCAGGTTAGCGTTCGGAGGGAGGATAACCTGGCCAGCAGGTAGCCCAGCAATAGTGTCTGATCCTAAAACGCCTTCGCCCTTTTGAATCCTCTCGGTGAACCTGGGAGAATCCAGTACAGATAGCTCGCCTACCTTCTGAGCCCCATATTGGTTTACTTGATCCAGTCCCAAAACAAACGCAGCCGCTGTTGACCTGGCCTCACTTGAAGCCTGTGCTACTGTAGACTCCGCTTGGCCTACCTGTTCAGCAAGCTCAAAGTCTGACTGTGCTTTGTCGGCACTTCTGCTGACTTGCTTTCTTGCTCCGTCTAGCAAGCCTCGATACCTGGAACTGTTTAAAATAACGCCGTGTAGAGAACCTGCTAAGGGATGAAGCAAGCCTAGTTGGGGGGCTCCACTCCATGCCCAGTACAAAGCGCCCTTGGCACCAGACTTGGCGAGATCAGCAATCTTCCTTTGCCTTACAGCGCCAGACACATCTTCAGAATACTTAGCCGCTTTTGTTCCTCCCTCTTTCACCACGAGGGAAGTATCTCTAATCTTTATGGGTAACTCTATATCACCAACAGCCTTGACTGCTTTGCCAATAGCAGAGCCAGCTACAGCAGAACCTATCCGGCCCCTTACGCCTTCGGCTTTTCTCATGAAGGCATCAAAGCTTGGGTCCGCAGCTCTCTTGTTGGCTATAGCCTTGCCAAGGGCAGTGTTCTTTCCAAGGCCTAATGCCCTCACCAGGCCGGGGCCAATGAACGCCGCCAGGATAGCTGGCTTCCTCGCCAGCTGAGGCAAGGGGATTCCCATTACCTTGTTGTCTTTGTCTACTTGCAAGGCCGCCACAGCTGTCCCTGCTAAGCCGCCAGTGAGCATCTTGCCGGCTTCCCATCGCTGCTGCCAAGGTGTGAGGCCTACTTGGTCGTCATCAAAGCCTGCTATCTGTGACAAGAACTCGATAGTACCAGCGCCCATAGCTAGGAAGTCTTCTTCCCAGCCTTGCATCATGCTGGCGTCCTTCTTTACAAGGGAGGCTATTTCATCTGTGAATATCTTATGAGCCTCAACAAACGTTCCGTAGGCTGGGAAGTCCTGCTTCCGCTTGAACTCATACTGGTCATCATACCCCTTCTCGAGGTCTTTGTACCACTGACTACCGCTATCCTTAAGTCTTCCCCAGAACTCTGGGTCAGCCCGGTAAAGCGGGCTCTTATCAAAGCCCTCATTGACGGTGTGGCCTAGGAAGTCACTTATGACTCCGCCTTCGAGACTACGGGTAGTGGGGAGGTTTTGGTCCTTAAGTATTTTAGGCTGATCAACCGTCACATTCTTTAGGAACTCACGGTCTTCAAGCTCTAGTTTCTTAGCGGATTCCTCGCCATTCTTCTCAGCCCAGTTGGCTAAGAACTTTTTCCGCACTTCATTCCTGTCCAGGAAATGATCGGACGTGCTTCGATAGTGGGCGTCCTCTGTGCCGGTGGCATCGCCAAAGGCGTAGTCTGCTACCTCAAGGAGACCTTCGGCAGCACCGAGGGGGATGGCCACGTTGCTCGCAACCTTTTCAGCCCAACTGTACTCTTCCTCCCGTTTCCGTGCATCACTACTCTGGTTATCGGCACGGGCCTTGGCGAGTTTCTCTTTCGCCCCGGCTACAAGGCCATAGGCGCTATTATCTTTAGGCTTTGGAACAGGCTTCGCCTCGTTCAGCCTAGCCGTGGCTATGCTCTCATTCCCGCGATCTTCTAAGCCTGTAGCCATGGGTCAGCTTCCTTTTTTAGGGGCTTTAGGAGTCGCTTTAGCTGCTACCTTTAAGGCCGCAGTGTGAGCATTGTATATCCCAAACTTCTTATCAAAAAGATAATCCCTAGTTTGACCGCTTGCGAAACCAGGCTCCAAAACTCCGTAGAGAGTTATGAACTTACCTTTTTTGGTTGGGTGTTTTACTTGTCTAGATCCATAAAGCCCCCGTCTTCTTACGTTCCCTTCTCCGGCATTGTACGCAGCGATGGCTTTCTTCATCCCATCTTTCGATCCTTTGAACGTCTTGATTAGATAAGCAATGTATTTGGCCGAAGCATCGAGAGCAACATCCGGCTTAAAGAGATCAGAGGCTTTAGCGTTTTTGCCGTTCATGTCTCGGAATGTCCCAGGCAGCATCTGAGCGATACCTATTGCATTAGAAGAAGAAACCGAGCTGGGCCTAAACCTGCTCTCTTTGTTGATCAGGGCTAAGAACAAAGCTTCAGGGACTTTGTGTTTAGCAGCGGCCTTGGCAGCCATCGCCTTCAGTTTTACAACGTCTTTCTTTCCGCCTTCGCCTTTCGGGACAGGGTTCGGCTTGTAAAGCTCACCTCTAGCCATGTCCTCCATCAAAACGTTTACTCGGTCTTCAGTGGGACGGATATCAAGGCTGTCGTCAATCTTCCCATCCTTACCTCTCCTCTTCATCGTTGCCATCGCTTTGACCTGGGCTCGAGTTAAGGACTTAGCCTTTATTGCTACTGGTCCAGAGGTTCGAGGGGCAGATGGCTCATTATCTCTTCTGTCGAGGAACGCCTTAAGATCGCCCTGAGTTGAGCGCTTCTTATCAAGGGCGTAGGCTTCCCGAGATTCCATTGGGCCAATAGTTTCTTTGCGCTCTAGCGCACGGGTAGCCGTGCGCTTTCTAGCGGCATCCCTTCGGATAATGTCCTTCTGCTTAGCCACCGAGTGTTCTTTCCCCTGGCGCATAAGCGGATGCCTCTCTCCAGAGGTAAGGGGCTTCTTCTTAAAGTCCCTTGCCGCTTCATAGCCAGGCAGGAACTTAGCGATAATCTCTTCAGGAACATTCTTCTTTCGAAGGTAAGCGGCTTTTGATTCCAGATTGCCAGCAGTCCGTGTCTCGGCCACCCCTCTATCGGTTAGCGATGGGTGCGTCGTCATCTGCTCATCCGGCATGCTCATCTCGCCAGAGAGCGGCTTGCCAGCAGCAGCATCAAACTTCTGTTGCTCAGTGAGAGGTGTTGATGGTCCCAGTTCAGACGGGGCGCCATCCGAACTGCTAACAGGAACAGTCCCTCCGGCTTTTTTGATTACCGTTTCGAGGTTTATCCTCTCGTTTGCCTCCCCGCTTGTTAGGGGTCTAGTGCCTTCAATAGCCGTTAGGTCGCCGAGGCGCTCCCTGCCCGCTCCGGCCTGTGCATTTTCTGCTGCCCCTTTGGCAGCATTAGCAGCGTTAGCGGCAGCGGCAGCCCGCCCCTCAGACTGGCCGAGGTAGGCTCGGAGATTGCCGTTAGCCTGGCTGATAGGCCCGCTCAGCTCTATCATCAAAGCTTCTATGCGATCTTGTTCTTTGGGGTCGCTGCCACTTGCTGATAGTATTCTCCATTTGTCTAGGATGTTAGAGTACTCTCCCACATCGGTCGCCGCTTGGTCTAGGTTTTCGTTATCAAGCATCCCAATAATAGAAAGCGCTCTTACGTTAAGGCCTTGGCGTATCTGGTTGGCGTCAGATGGTCGGTCCTCAGCTATTGCTAGTTTAATAGCCTCAGCCTCTTCTGCTGTTGGATTCACTGTAACAGTCAGGTTGTTCGTTTTCTTTCCTGAATCCGTCCATAGGCGGAGCTGCCCACCCGAAGCATCTACAAGGGCCTGGGCCTGTCCGTCCAAAAGATTACCCGGATCAAGGTTTTGGAGAAGAGGGTTACTAGCAATACCTGAACGAAGAAGCATGGCAGAGTTTAGGTCACTAATGATAGGCCTGTTGATCTTCTCTCTGGCCCTGACATCAGCGAGCTGCACTGGCCCTCGGCCCTTACCCTTGGCCTTTTGAGGCAACGGGCTTGCAGAGGCAAGCCGTTGATAATCCTGGCTTAGAAGCCTTGCTGGATCACGAGAAGGATCAGCAAGAAGACGGCCGCTGCCAGGCTTGTTCCACGCTTGACGCATCTTCTGATAGCCAGCCGCACGGTCTTGGGTATCTTTAGCGCTGACAACACCCTGCTGACCTGCTTCATAAGACGACCTATCGAGTACTGCTTGTTCATCAGCGTTAGTAGTAAGGTACTGTGTACCAAACATCCCTGTGTCTTTCCCCAGCTTAGGGGCGACAGTTATGAGATTACCCTTATCGTCTTTCTCACGGGTAGGCTTTCTCGCTCGGGATAGGGCAGCTCGGCCCCTCGAGAACCGAGACACGGCATCAGAGATGGTGCCACCAACACTATCGACAACATCTACGCCAACCTTCAGGCCTTCGGGTGTAGCAAAACGCTCACCGACCCGCTGGGTTTGTGTCGGAGCAAACTCGGCAGCTTCGAAGTTAGCCCTGAAGACTGAAGGGGGTAAGATTCTTGCCATTGTTTAGTCCCAACTAGAGTGGATACGCTCAGAGCCTGCACCACCAGACCTCAGGTATTTATCTTCGAGAGCGTTCGCTGCCTCTGGGCTCATAACACGAACTCGAGCAATCATCGCTCTGATTTTTCGCATAGCCCCAGCCTCGTCATCATCCCAAAATCCCTGCGAATCCTGAATAGCTTGCTCTGCCTCGGTCGTCCCCTCAGCAATAGCTGCTGAATAGTCAGAATCTCGATCACCTTGTTGAGCTGCATACTCCTGGGCTTCGACAGACTTCTGAGAGGCAACCTGCTCAGCTGCAATGATCCGCTCCGTATCTTGAGAGGCTTGACCAATGCCGGCCATCTGGGCCTCTCGGCCTACCTGACCAGCAGCCACCATAGCGCCACCACCTGACCCCATGCCAGATCCCATACCAGCCGCAGTTGCCTGGGAAGCGCCAAAGCGGATAGCTTTTTGGGAGTCAGCGGCTTGTGATCGAAGTTTGCCTACAGCCCCTCTTGCCGATGAAGCCCCGACTTGTTTCTGCCTGACAGCTTCTAGACGAAGAGCGTCCCTGCTTTTATACTGGTCTGCGCCTGATTTTTTGTCGGCAGCATTTTGCCGGTAGTTTCTTTGAGAGCTTCGATTAGCCATTTAAATCACCGTCTTCTTACAAATCAAATAGATCCAATGGCCACCATAGCCAATAATAGATTCTCTATTTGCCCACGTTGCAGGACTAACAGCCCCGTTAGAAATTTTCCACCGAATGTCTAGCACTTGCTCTCCCCCGCCTAGGGCGGGGGGAGCGCCGCCAACGTTACTACGGGCTACAGTTGCCGTATTGCCCGCAGCTGCAAAGATCGGCTTACCCTGAGCAGAGTACCCAGAACCTGGCGCAGTAGCCGCTCCAACAAGGGGGCAGTTAATAATGTCCCAAGAGTAACCTGCTGACTTTCCCGTTGTATCACTGTGGCTATGATCACCACGATCAATAAGGTTTGTGCCAATCGTAGCTGGTGTCCAGTTCACAAAAGCCACTTGCTCATGGCCTACATTGTCAGCGGCATGCCCCGACATAAGGCCCACGCCAACCTCATGAAGAAGGTTAGGAGCATTAGCCACCGATGGGCGAAGTGTTTCCTCGCCAGATCCACCAGTGTAGTTACAGGCAACAATAACATGATGAATAGATAGAGGGTGCTGTATAGGAATAAGCGCCCTGTCTACTGTGGCAAACTGGCCAGCCAAAGTAGAAGACCAAGGAAGGGAACTGAAAGGCAGGTCATTACCCCTTGCCAGCAAAGCCGCTGATAAGGCGGGGCCGCCCCCAACATGGGGCCAGCTGCCAAACATAGGGATAGAGATTATGTCATAGCAAGCGTCGTCAGCGAGGCCTTCTTTGTACTGAGAAAGACCAGCTCGATTATAGCCACCCCTAAAGCGGCGGTCGATAAAAGCGTCTATTAGTTTGAACCCAGTATTAACACCATCAACAGTGTCAGCCTCAATGGTTGTATTGGCTGCTGGGATAGACGCCGACTGGAGAGTAAAGTTGCGAGCAGATAAGGGAGTTTGATTTTGAGCAGCCGTGCCGATGTCCCTGGTTGTCAGCTTTGTCTTGAACTTTAGACTTATGAAAAGCGAAACAATGCAGTCACCAGTGGCAGCAGATCCTTTTGGGGTAACGTGAACTAAGTAGGAGTTACTACTGCTTAACGGTATCGAAATGCCTGACTGCACATGGGGATTCATTCTAGCATAAGGATTAAGAAGAGCTATTTCAGGCATCGAAAAGCTAAAGACCTCAGTCCCAAAGTTATCGTAGGTCGATTCATCGATAGCGTGGCTCTTGATAGAAAGGTCAAAAGCAACAGCCGTTCCTAAGACAGGGTTTCCAACAAAGGTTCCGCCAGTTGTGATAGGTTTAATCTGACCAGCTTCTGCTCTTGTGTCCTGGCTCACGGCGACTTCTACCAAGTCATACCCAGCAGCATCGTTTTTGTTTCCCCCAAAAGCTTCCTGAAAAGGAGGCAAGATAAAGGGGACTGTAATAGCAGATGTCTTTCCCAGGATAGGGCCGTTAAGCGTGTCGTTTGTTATTGGGAACGAAAAGTTAACCCTAAACGACCCTTCTTCTTTTTCGTACTGAGCAAGAGGAACGCCAGTCCCTGTCATAACCTGAAGGGAGGATGTAACGGGATCAAAGATATGCTCAACCAAGAGCTTTAACCCTCGTGTTAGTCTCTTAAAGCTAGTCACTTTGCAGCCTCTCCAAGAGAGTTAGGGTCATTGTCGGTATCATTGTTTGCCACGGCTTTGCCCCCCAAGGGGCAAGGCCGTCATCAGGAAGTATCAAAGAGAACCTTAAGCGGGAGAACGGGGGTACCGGGATTCTTAGGTTTGAATCCTTAATATGAAGAGTCGTTGAAAACCCGTTGCCCATTCCAGTTAAGGCCCCTGTATCTATTGCCGGGGACATGTCAGAACTAAAAGTAACAGCCCCTGTGCCGCTGCCCTGAACAAAGTAACTTGAAGCATCAAAGTTATACTTATGCCAAAGAACAGAGTTAGATATTTGAATGTTGGGATTGAAAGAGCTGTCCATTGTTATTTGCAAATGGATGTTATCAATAGGATTACCTGCTATTCTATTTGTTGGCGGAGCCGAGTCATAAACATAAGGGTTCACATAGTCTTTTGTGTAGGATGCAAGGATAGCATCGACAGCATCAATAATAACTGGATCTCTTCCTGTTGATAAGCCTGTCGTCCACGCTACCTGATGGGTCCCATAAAGACCCGAACTCGTAAACGGGGTCTGGTAGTCAAGTCGATTCCCTTTGGCTCTATAAGAGTTCATCAAAGAAGCGTTACCCGAATTGTAAATAGGCATATAAGGAAAGGGGTTATACCCGCCCGCTATGGGGAGGATATAACTAGCAAACGCTGTATCAGCAGCAGCTGTCCAGGGAAGATACTTTAAAACAACCTGAGACTGAAGCCAGCGATTAGCAAAATCACCATCAGGCACATTGTTAATATAGTTCTCAAGATCCTGAACAGCTCTTTCAAGACGGTTTCCATCAATCGTTGTGCCGTCTGAAAACTGCTCAGTAGTAAAGTGCCTGATAGATGCCATTAGGAAATCTCACCGCCTAGACTTGTCACAGTCCCGGAATGGGGTTGGGTAGTATAGTTAGCCCCTGTACCTACAAAGACCTCGCCTGCTAAGGCGTTTAAATCCTGTATAGCAACACCTGACGCTGTATCCATTGCCCCTGTTGGTAAGCTTGACTGGAAGACGCATCCAGAAAAGACGGCCTTAGCACCGGACTCGACAAGAACAAAGCAAGAGGTGGCCCCTGGAGCTAAAGATGAAACACCGTTTGATCTTCGCTGGAAAATACACCCACTGAATACAACTTTGGCCGGGCTACTAACAACAACAAGGTTAATGCTGTTTTCACTTGTAGGCGTCTGCTTGAAGAGAATACCCTCTATCCTAGACGAAGCCTTTATCTGGGCAACGCCTGTAACGATAGCCCCAGGGCTCCCCCAGAGGGAGCCAAGGGGCTTTGTAAGGGCTAAACCTTGATGCTCTCCGGGCCCTAGCAGGAACTCGTTATGAGACGGGCCCTTTTCCTCAAGGGCAAACCCAGCAAACACCTGCTCAATACTGCCCCGGTAAAAAGGAGCTGTCATACCATCGATGATTGACTCACCAAGATCGCCAATAACATCAAGAGCGCTAAAGCTAAAGAGGCTCATCGACCTGTCCGCCTTCTGGTCCCAGCGCGCCTAAAGACACCTGTAAGATTTCTTATGCTAAGGGCTTCTGCTTTGTCCTGAATGAAACCAAAGACCATATAGCTAATGCGCTGGCCCTTTACGCTATCGGAAGTAGCAATATCATCCGTCTGCTGATCGTCGATAAGATAGTCTCCGTAGATGTTACCACCCTGACTTCCCCACTTAGGATCACCAGAGAAGGTACGAGTTTTCATGTCGCCAGCAAGGTTCCTAAAACGTGACCTTATAGTACCCTTGTTCACAATCTTCTGGAGGTTATCATCATAGTCAACAACCTGAGAAGTGTACTCCTTAGAATCAGAACCAAGGATTACATTGTAAATACCCCAGAGCCACCCTGGAACAAGTCTGTTTGCTGAGAGGCCTCGGCCTTGCGAGTTCATTACAGCGTAAATCCCTCTAGCCTTTATCTGCCCACTGCCCTCAGAAACCTCGTTGGACTTATAGGCCCAATCAATACATTGAGCCTTAGCGTCGTTGTTGTGTGAGTTGGCCGCCCCGATAGACTGGCTTGTCCAAACTAAAGCCCCGACGATGGGGACAAGAGGAACACCGCCGAAAGAAACAATAGATCGAGTTGGAATAATACCCATCCCCATAACACTATTTGCGGTCTTCTTCTTGAAGCGAATATATATAAGGGGGTTTTTATTCTTCTGGTTGACGCTGAGAGCAGGCCAAGTTGTCCAGGTATTAGCTACCAATGAGCCGTTAAAGACCAGATGAATATAATCGCCTGTAGGGCTAGCTACCGCACCCGATGTAGCAGTATTATAAGTGCTTAGTCCGGGGGTTGACCCAAGTCGTTCAGTGGGGAACCTTACGTTTATAACGCTTGTCCCACTGGGCTCTGCATCCCATTCAGTATTATCAAACCGGAAAAGAAGTTCATACCCCGTCAATCCGCCTGCGTTTACAGGCGGGACAAGCTCTACGGGAAGCCAGTAATAAAGCTGCCCTGTTGTAGCATCCTCTTCCTCTACTGGCCTCTCAAAGTAGAAAGCTCCATTAGCGAAAGAAGAGTCCGGGGTAATGACTGGGATGTATTTATTACCACCAGACCTAAAGTCCTCTTGATAGCTTGAGCGATCCAGAGCCCCCCCATAACCAAGCTTAGAGATAACAAAGTTATAACCTTTAGAGGGGGAAGCTACTGGAGTAGTGGTTGCACCGGGGTAAGCATTTGGAGTGCTTCCTCCGACAAAGGAGAAGCTAGCATCTGGAATCTCGTCGTACATGGAACCAGAAACACAGAATATATCTTCAGTGGTAGCAAGCACCCAAGGCTCAACTAGATTGCTTGTGGTACTAACAATAGGTGCACCTGACACTGGGTCCCCATTTACTGAAGACTCCATAGGCCACCATGACCACAGCCCGCTAAAGGCCCAGCAGCCGTTGACGTTAGGGCAGCTCATAACAAGAGTTCTTTTGCTATGGTTGTAAGCTATAGATACTCTATCAGACCCAAAAGACAGAAGCGTTCTTGGCGGGTTAACGGTATCTATATTCACATACCCCAAGTTTGACTCATAGTAGCTTGTCATAGGGTTGGTCATCAGGCCGTTGCTTCCCCAGAAAGCTCGGATAGCTTCGGATAGTTCCTTTATATCGGTACCGGTCGAAGTAATAAAGACCCCGGAAGAGGCTACCCAAACAAGGCTATCCTCCATCATGGAGATAGCTTGCTGGCCAATACAACCAACGCTTTCACTTACTTTGATAGGCGGGCGCCCTTGTGAAACAATGGTGCCCTCGCTCGGGACGTATAGATATATCTCCCGGTCAGTAAAGATCAGAAGATTCCCTTTGAACTCATGCATTGCAGTAACCGTCCGAGAGGAAGGTACATTAATGAAGTTGTTGGCAATGATGTTATTTGGGCGGCCCTGGTCAGAAAACCATATCTCGTAATCTGTAGCATAAGCTATCCGACCTCTAAAGGAGGACGCAGCTACAACCTTTGAAATGTTACTTTCCGAAGCATACACAAAGCCATCTTCGAATATCCCATTTGTAAAGTGGATGCGCTCTATCAAGGCCGTTTCAGAATGGCCTGAAGACCAATTGAATAACGAGTCAATCTGCGTCTGCATGTTTCGGCTGACACCAAAGTCAGCAGGCCGATAGATAAAAACACCAGATGCCCCAGAGCCAAAGTAAAGAAATCCTCTTGACGAAAAGAAGAACCATTCAGAGTCGGAACTAGAAGGGATAAAAGCTGTGTTATCTTTATCGAAAGCTGTTTCATAACTTCCGTACCATTCACAAGGATAGTTACCTGAGTCAGTTAGATTATCCTGTTTAGAGCTAGTTGCCATTTCAGAGGTTTTATGAGTGAGCACCTCTTCCCATGATCGGTTTGTAGTTATGTCAAAGATTCGCGCAACAAGGTAACTGCCAACAAGACCGACTCGGGAATCGCCACCAAGTGACCCCACAGAAACTCGAGATGAAAACACAGAAACAACTTGCTGATGCCCAAAAGAAGTTTCGACAAGGCCGCTTCCTAGGTGTTTCTCATACCCAAACTTGTTCGTTGTAAAGTTTACAGCGGGTGAGTTTGACGAGTCAAAAGTGACATCACTCCCAAGGGTAGTATCTAGCTCAGCTAAAACACCCCAACCAGGACGGACAGATACAGACCCATCATTGAGCCACATATTTTGTGCCCAAACACCACGGACAAGGCCGTCTTGCTCAAGGCCTTTCTTCAGAAGTTCTCGCTCTTGTCCTGCTGTTGCCATGAGTTAAGTCCAGTTATCAGATTCACTAACGTATTGAGAGCCTTCTCGGTTTCGACCGGACTCAAGGAAGTTCTTTAGGTCAGCGACCTTTCTACTTGTTTCCTGAAGAAGAGGGACATTATCTGCACCATCTCTAATAGCATATCGGCTGTAGGCATACAGGGGAATCATATCATGGAAGCCATCAAGGTCGTCGATATAAGCAGCAGCTGCACTAAAGTCGACACCGTGAAAAGGGACGTACTCTAAACGGAAGCTGGCAGTTGCCGTGGAATAAGTAATCAACTTGCTGTTCACAAAGG
>TARA_R110002096_G_scaffold48333_9_pt1 | contig 18317 bp, 19 predicted proteins | sample TARA_R110002096 | Tara Oceans TARA_R110002096 (sample SAMEA4397295) | marine metagenome | biome: Polar Biome; feature: [DCM] deep chlorophyll maximum layer (ENVO:01000326); material: water (ENVO:00002006), including particulate matter (ENVO:01000060) such as... | depth 35 m
CCGTTCAATCTGACTTAATGCGGCGTCGAGCGCCTTCTGTTTATCCATATTTCCCTGTCCAACGAGTTTTAATTGTGTTGATGACATTGTCCGTCTCCTCTATATCCCATAGCCAGGGGAATGTTTCAATCACAGACAAATGTACATATTTTGTTCTTTTTGGCAAGAACATTTTTAATGCATTGAAATGAAATGATTATTTCAATTAGGTACAAGATATGTTCTCTTTAAATTATTTTTCAGAACAGAAAATCGACTCATCCGGCCAGCTCCCGGGTTCCGGATCAGTTACTTTCCAGAACCTCCTTCACCTGTTCCGCCAGCTGTTTCAGGCTGAACGGTTTGGGCAGGAAATGGAAATCCTCCTCTCCCGGTGTCTTGTCAAAAGCATCTTCCGCATAGCCGGAAATAAAGATCACCTTCAGATCCTTATTGATATCGCGGATTTTGCGCACCAGTGTCGGGCCGTCCATCAGGGGCATCACCACATCGCTGATCAACAGGTCGAGTTCATCCTCGATCTGTTTGAACATATCCATGGCGGCTTCCCCACTGTTGGCTTCATACACCTGATAGCCTTTGTTCTTGAGCGCCCGGGAGGCGAACATGCGTACGGCGTCCTCGTCTTCCACCAGCAGAATGGTGCCTTTTCCGGTGAGATCCCGTGCCGGCTTCTCTTCTTCCGGTTTCCCGCTGGCGACATCCTGGTCCAGCTGTTTGTCTTTCTCTACATAGACCGGCAGATAGATGCTGAACGTGGTGCCCTTCCCCACCTCACTGGTCGGGAAAATAAAGCCATCGGTCTGTTTGACAATTCCATATACCGTCGACAGGCCCAGCCCCGTACCCTTGCCGACTTCCTTCGTGCTAAAGAAGGGCTCGAAGATCTTACCGAGATGCTCCTTGGCAATGCCGCTGCCGGTGTCTTCCACTTCCAGCAGGATATATTCATTTTCCGGCATCACCTGATAGCGCTCGCTGAGCACCTTGGACTGAGCCAGACTGATGTTGCGGGTGCGAATCGATATCTTGCCCTTATTGTCCATGGCGTCGCGGGCATTCACACAAAGGTTGATGATCACCTGTTCCATCTGGCCCTGGTCAACCTTGACCCGCCCCAGGTCGCGTCCATGTTTCATTTCCAGTTCAATATTGTCGCCGATCAAACGCCCCAGCAGGTTTGACAATTCCGCCAGAACATCGGTGATGATCAAAACCTTGGGCCGCAGGGTCTGCTGCCGTGAAAACGCCAGCAGCTGCCGCACCAGATTGGCGGCCCGGTTGGCGTTCTGTTTGATCTGAATAATGTCGGAAAAAGATTGATCCCCCGGCCCATGCCGCACCAGCAGAAGGTCACTAAAGCCAATAATCGCCGTCAGCAAATTATTGAAATCATGGGCGATGCCACCCGCCAGTTGCCCGACCGCCTGCATTTTCTGCGACTGGGCAAATTGCAGTTCCAGGTTTTTCTGTTCGGTAGTATCGATCAGGTAAAGAATGGCCACCTGTTCCCGGTCGGCGAATTTATTCAATCGTGTGATATAGAACTGGCCATGCTTGTCTCCGACCCCCCTAAAGCCCACGTCTGAAATCGAACTCGCCTGCCCCGACTCCAATGTGCCCTCGATTTTCTCATAGAATTCCTGAAACTCGCCCTCATCAACAATATTTTTGAGATTACGGGCGTTCTTGATGTCCAGGTCCGTGACATATTCACGGAAAATCTGATTGCGTTCCAGCACATCGCCATTTTCCGCCACGATGGCGATGCCGATCGGGGATTCCCGGAAAAACCGGTCGATATTGATATTTTCCGTACTGACATCCTCGTCCGAATCCTCCGCCTGACATAAAGACACATGGCAGATCACCGCCGTGTCCCTCGCCTGGTCAGAGGCCAACTGTTTGACCAAGTCATGGCCCATCGGTAAAAATTCGAGGTAAAGCTCTTCGTCCCGTGCTGTCTTCATCAGAACCTTGCCCGACAAGTCCTGCGCAGACACCGTACAGAAGTCGGAAAGATACAATGACGTCGACATTTCGTCAGGTACTTCGCCGGTCAGCCAGTGCAATAAAATGCCATTGGCATAGGTAATTTCCCCCTTCGGCGTCAGGGCAATCAGACCACAATCACTGAAATCAAGAAAACGCCCCAACTGTGACAAGGTCAGGGCCCGGCTCCCAGGTTGCGCACGATCCAGGGGCACTTCTGACGTCTGCCCCGTAAACGTCCAGCTGACATAACCCTCATGACCGGTCTTCCGGCTGAGGGTCACCTCGGCATATCTGATTTCCTCATCACCGCAATGCAACTGCAGATGACGCACATCCTCGCTTTCCATCGCAAGGGCGGCCATGTCTTCCTTCACCTGCGTTACCTGATCTGCCGTCAGAAGCTCCACGGGAGAAAGAATATCCCGCCGAATCTGTTCTTTCAAAAACACCCGGTAAGGCGCATTGCAATAGATCAGATCCCCCTCCAGAGAAGTGATCGCCTGTGGTTGACCGATCCGGGTCACGGACAGGGATTCAGGACTTTGAGCGTTTCTGTCACGTCCGGTATAAAGTTTTGCCACGATCACGACGACGGCGATCAGCAGACAGCCCGCCCCCAGGAAATATCCCAAAGCCACATTATCCACCGCGACCCCGATCATCAGGCAGGCCAGCGCGGAGAGAACCCCGACCCCTCCCAGCGTAATTAAATAGGGATAATCGATTGTTTTTGCCTGAACTGAATTACTCATTTTTTCGCACTTTTCAAAACCTGTTTTGACCCCCAAAAATACTGCAAAGCTGTTGGAGACACTCCTGCAGCCTGATGCAATTTTTTGTTATTGTATGAAGATGCCATATTATTCAGTTGATTTCATTTATTTTTTTGACAGGCACCACAAATCTCCCTCGTTCCCCGGCCCCTGCCTCCCCTGGGAAGATCCTATAAGTCCGTCGGGCTGTAAACGGCGGCTTCGCCTTTGCGCAATCGCAGGATATACCCGACCACCTCGGCAACCGCCTTATAATGATCTTCCTGGATTTCCTCATCGACCTCCACAGTGGCAAACAGAGCCCGGGCAAGAGGCGGATTTTCCAGAATGGGAATATCATTTTCCACCGCGACCTCGCGGATTTTCAACGCAATATGATCCGCCCCCTTGGCCACCACGACCGGCACCTGCATCTTGTCGGCGTCGTATTTCAGGGCGATGGCGAAATGGGTCGGGTTGGTGACCACCACGTCCGCCTCCGGTACTGCCGCCATCATCCGGCTCCGGGCCCGCTCCATACGGATCTGCCTGAGCCGCGCCTTGACATGAGGATCACCGTCGGTCTGCTTCATCTCGTCCTTGATTTCCTGCTTGCTCATGCGCATTTTCTTGGTGAACTGAATTTTCTGGAACATAAAATCCAGCGCGGCGATCACCGCCATCACCGCGACAACCCCGCCCAGAATACGCAACACCATGACGTAAATAATATCCGTCACTCCGTCGAGGCCAAACGTCATCATCTGTTCAAGCCGGTCCCGTTCCGGCCAGACCAAAGTCAACACCACACTGCCAACAATGATCAACTTGATAACCGACTTGGTGATTTCAAAGAAGTTCTGCGCCGAAAACAATCTTTTAAACCCGGCCAGCGGTGAAATCTTATTGAGCTTCGGTTTGATCTTTTCCGCACTCAGAATGGGTTTATGCTGGATCACGGCCCCCGCCAGCGCCCCGATCAGGAGCAGAATTGCCGGCAAAAGCATATAATCAAAAACCTGACCCAGGAGATCGCCGCCATATTTAAGCAGATTATGGGCGCTCATCTCAACACTGTGAGCTTCACTGAATACCGTTTTCAAGACATCCCTGATGCCCCCCATGCTCGTCTTGGCCGAAACCATGATGATCACCGTCGCGGTAAACAGAATAAACCAGTGACGGACCTCCTGACTCTTGGCAACCTCACCTTTTTCCTGAGCATCCTGAAGCTTTTTGTCCGTCGGGTCTTCGGTTTTCTGGGATTCATCCTGATCGTCTGCCATCCAAGCCTCCCCTTACCCGACGCCGTAATTCAGAAAGACGCCAAGGCTATCCTCCATATGCTGCAGGAACCAGTTCATTCCGGCCGCCAGCATAATACTCAGCACGATAAAACCCGCCATAATATTCAGCGGCATAGCCACAAAGAAAACCTGCAACTGGGGCATCAGACGCGCCAGAATGCCAAGCCCGATATTAAAGATCAGGCCATACACAATGAAAGGCGATGCAATCTGTACCCCGAGCAGAAAAGAGTTAGCAACCGTACGGACCACGAGCTCGGCAAAATTGCCTATCTCAAGGTCCGTCCCGACAGGAAACAGTGTATAACTGTCATACATGGCCGAAATCATCATATGATGCAGGTTGGTGATAAAAATCAGCACCACCGCCATCAGGGTGAGGAAGGTCGACATTAATGCGCTCTGCGCCCCCTGGGCCGGGTCAAAGGCCTGGGCCATCGCAAGACCGGTCTGCATGGCGATGATCGTACCCGCCGTGTGGATCGCCGTCATAAGCAACCGGATCGCTGTCCCGATCAGCACCCCGATCAGAATTTCAAAAACAATCAATATTCCCAGCAAAATCGCTGAATCGGGAATGGCGGGCAACTTGGTCCGCACCAGGCTGTAGATCACAAAACTGATGGACAAGGCCAAAGCCAGTCGAATGCGTTGAGGAATGCCCGTCTCCCCCAGCGCCGGCAAGACCATAATCATGGCCCCCAATCTGGCGAAGACCAGAAAGAATGCAAAAACCTCTGCCGGCAGCATATCAACCAAGGGTCACTATCCGTTCCGCAATAAGCTGCATGAAATCAGCTAATGTTTGGCCCATATAGGGCATAAACAGATAAAGAGAGATAAAAATAGCGATGATCTTGGGCACAAAAGTCAGAGTCATTTCCTGAATTTGGGTCAAGGCCTGAAATAACGCAATGGCCAGCCCGACAAACAAAGCAACAAACATCACCGGCGCCGAGGTTTTGATCAACACCCATATTGCGTCCTTCGCAATATCTAATACATCCGCCCCATTCATGGCTGGTCTTTCTTGTCTTTATTTTTTTATCTTATCAGGAAGACAGCTATACCTTTAAATCGGCATTTTGATAATATCCTGATAAGCCGCGATCACCTTGTCCCGTACCGCAACCACCGTATCCAGAACCATTTCCGCATTTTGCACCGATGTGACTACATCCACAAGATCAGCGCTGCCATTCAGGGCCTCAAGTCCTATCTTCTCGCTCTTTCCAACCGCATCCGCCGTATCCGAAATTGTTGTTTTCAGCAACTCCGAAAAACTGCCGGGGCCGTCGCTGCCCGCGGACCCTGCCGGCGAGATGCTGCCAATCTTGTCAATACCGCTGCCTCCCGCGCCCTGGTTCTTCAGAACGTTGGCATAGGCATTTGCCGCATCCATCGCTTTGATATTCATAGTCTCTATCCTTCAGTCGTCATAACCATCGTCACCCGCTGTATCAGCGCAGCAGATCAATGGTCCGCATCACCATTTTCTTAGAAACCTCGATGGAATTGAGATTTGCTTCATAGGAACGTTGTGATTGTTTCATATCCATGGCTTCCACCAGTCCATTGACGTTCGGTGTCTTGACATAGCCATTTTCGTCCGCGCCAGGGTGGCCCGGTTCATACCGCATGCCAAAATCGGATTGGTCATAGGTCACCCCTTTGACGTTCACCCGGGTCACGCCCATTTCCCTGTCCAGCGTATTACTGAACGTCACCACTTTGCGGCGATAAGGATCAACCCCCGGCGCCGAGGCGACAGAACTCGCGTTGGCCAGGTTTTCCGAGATCACCCGCATGCGCGTACCCTGCGCCTTCATCCCGGCGGCGGAGATCATCATTGCTTTGGTTAAATCCATGGAATTATTCCTTATTCTCTGGTCTTTTTTATCTCTAAGTATCCTGAAATGCGCCTTAACCCTCAAGACCCCGCCATAGATTATGGCGGTTATTTCGGTTTACCAATGGCCGTCCGCAACATGGACACATGCTTACGGTACAGGTTCGTCGCCGTGGCATATTCCATTTGCGTGTCTGACATCTTGATCAGCTCGTCTTCGACGTTGACCGCATTGCCATCCGGCGACGCCATTTTAACGCTCGCTTCCTGGATGTTAATGTCATAGGCATTCCCCGCGCCGGCGCCAGACATATGCCGACTGTTCGTCGTGCTCATCCTGAGCCCGCCCGCTGCGCTGCTTTGGTCCACTTGTGCCTTGAAACTGATTTTCTTCAGGTCCTTAGGGACGTATCCCGGAGTATTGGCGTTGGCGACATTCTGTGCCAGGACCTTTTGTCGTTCCGTGAGCCAGTTCATTTTCTGACTTAGGGAACTGAAAAGTGAAAGTGATTTCAGGTCCATTTTATTCTATCCTAAATACCAGTTGCCGCCCGTTTTATAAGCCGCTCATACTTTGGTAAAATATACTATATGTCAAGCATACACCATAATCCTTCCATTGTGGAGCCGGAAAATTAACATTCTGTTAAGATTAAGCGGTAATGCTCAATATTTTAAATAACGCTTTAAACGTAACATCTTATAATTTAAGCTGACAAAATGCTCTGCGATTGATTATGATCGGGAAAACATAAATAAAATAGCGGGAGACGGAGAGCCCTGATGGCCACCGGCACCATACATGACAACAAGCGCCAAAAGGCCGTTGCCCTTACCCAGGGCGGCGATCGGTCTGATATTCCGCGCATTTCCGCCAGTGGCACCGGCAAGAATGCCGAAAAAATCCTGCAGATTGCCTTCGACAATGATGTCAAGGTGCGCACGGACGAAGATCTGGTCGAAATCCTGTCAGCCTTCGATGTGGACAGTTATATTCCCCTGGATGCGCTGCAGCCCGTGTCGGAAATCCTAAGTTATCTTTATAACGAAAACATCCGCCTTTCCGAAGAAAAACACCATACCCTGCCGTCGGGTAAAGAGGAACAATAGCCCCTATGACCGTCGCCCCACACCCCATATCTCCTTCACCTCGAAAGACTGCCTCATGGAATTAGGCGCTTATATGCAATTCATCGTGGCTCTGCTGTTCGTCATCGGCCTGATTTTCCTTTTCGCCTATGTCGCCAAGCGTTTCGGTTTGATGGCGCGCGTCACCATCGGCACCAAGGGAGCAACAGGAAAGCGTCTCAATGTGGTGGAAATTATGCCCCTTGACGCCCGGCGAAAACTGATATTGATCCGGCGGGATGATAAAGAACATCTGATCCTGCTCGGCGTGGAACATGATGTGGTGATTGAACAAAATATCCCCCTGCCCGACGGTGCAGGCGAACCCCAGGGCAGAAGTTAAAAGCATGATTCAGTTTGTCAAAAAGCATAAAGTCACCTTCGGCCTTCTGGCCCTGTCCCTGATCAGCTTTCTCACCATACTGATGGTTACCGGCGAAAAGGCCGCGGCCCAGGAGCTCTCGCTCAACTTGGGAGAAGAAGGTTCTTTATCCGGCCGGGTCGTGCAGTTGCTGATGTTAATGACGGTTCTCAGCCTCGCACCGGCAATCGTGATCGTCATGACCTCCTTCACCCGTATCGCCATTGTCTTCTCTCTGTTGCGCAGCGCCATGGGAACCCAGCAAACGCCCCCCAATGTGGTGCTGATCAGTCTCGCCCTGTTTCTGACGTCCTTTATCATGGCCCCCACCCTGAAACAGGCTTACGACACCGGTGTCGCCCCGCTGGTCGCCGAGGAGATTACGGAAGAAGTCGCGTTCGAAAATATTACGGCCCCTTTTCACGCCTTCATGATGAAGCATGTGCGGGAAAAAGATCTTTTGCTGTTTCTCGACCTGTCCAAACTGCCCGCGCCGGCCACCAAACCGGACACCCCGTTTCAGGTGCTGGTCCCCGCCTTTATCATCAGTGAGTTGCGGCGCGCCTTCGAGATAGGCTTCCTGCTCTTCGTGCCTTTCATCATCATCGACCTGATTGTTGCCTCGATCCTGATGTCCATGGGGATGATGATGCTGCCGCCAGTGATGATCTCCCTGCCCTTCAAGCTGATCTTTTTCGTGTTGGTTGATGGCTGGCACCTGGTTGCCGGCAGTCTGGTGCAAAGCTTCACCTAGCGACCGGAAATTACACCGCGCCGGTTATTTTATGCCATTGGCGCGCTGCAGTTCGCGGATAAAGGCGATGATCTTTGGAATATCTTCTGGTTTAATCGCGTCGATCACCGGCATGGGACCAAAATTCCAGTGGTGCGGTTCAACCCCGTGGGTCAGGGCCCGGGCCAGCGCGGTATCATCATGATGTCCCGGTCGGTAAAAGGGATGCAGCAACGGCGGCCCCATATCGGTGCCCAACGCCTGCGCCCCATGACATTGCACGCAATTTTCCCGAAAGAGCGCGTAGCCCTGCTGTGCCTCAGGAGAGAAGTCCGGTATATTGGCCTCCTGCGCCTGTGTATTTACCGCCCCTCCCAGAAACATCATCCCGCACAGAAAAAATATCTTTTTCATAGATCTTTCCTTTTAATCGCCCTGGACAATGGGTTGCGCCAATATCCACAGGCTCATCATGGTATAGCCGATCATCAGCAGGATCAGCGGCATTTGTCCGATGAGGGCCTTCTTTGTCGTTTGGGCATTGCGCAGCGCCATTACATGCGCCAGATAAACCGCATAGACATGCCCGATGACCACCGCGCCGACCGCCACCCACCAAGTGGCGCCAATCCCGATAATCCCCAGATCCAGTTGCCGCCCGCCGGTGCCAAGCAGGTCCCATCCCATATTGAAGGGGTCAGAAAACAAGGGAATGGCCAGTTGCCCCGCCACCAGTAAAAAGGTCAGGTAATGGGCGATGTGATAGGCGAAGCTGATCGGCACCAGCGTCAGGATGAACAATCCCGACCAATCCCGTGTCGATACACCGCTGTCGGTCAGGCGCGCCGACAACCCGCATATAATACGATAGCTGATAAAGAAAATCACCGGCGTGATCAGCAGCCCCAATGTTTCGAACAGAACCAGCAAGTCCATGCCTTCTTTTTGCAGAGCGAACAACATTTGAAAAAGTCTTGGCTGCGCCAACAGCCAATGGACGATCTCCGCCCATTTTTCCGTATCGCGAAAACCGTCAAAGGTCACGGTGGCCAGCAGGATCAGCAACAGGCTTGTCGCGGCCCGGTCCAGCGGCTCTCGCACCAGCAAGCCAACTCCGAAAGGTCTCACCCAAAGTCGATGCCCCGTACTATCGATCTCCGGACGCGCCACAATCGGCGCCATACGGGCGAGAAAACTAAAAATAATCGAGAAGACTTCGCCGCGCTTGAGCCACGTCTCGCGCCCGAATAAGAACATGCCCAGCCAGGTCAGCAGGCTATAGGCCAGGACTAAACAGGCGAGTGACGCCGGGCGCTCGGCAAAAGGCGCCACCTGCTCCAGCCAGGCAAACAGCCAGAAGAGGAATACGCCCGGCCAGCAGGATAATTTTCCAGGGTAGCCCAAACGACCACTATATGATCGGACGAGCGGAATTTTCTCGCCCCAGGCAAAAAGAATATTCCAGGGATTGACCAGCCGCCAGAGGTCGCCGATCAGGGCCTGGATATAGACCATGCCGACCCACCAGACCGACCAGACCAGAACCGGGGCCAGATTTCGCATGGGACTTTGCAGCCCGAGAAAACCGGCACCTATAATGAGAAGGAAGAGCGCCACACTGAACATCTGCAGTACGGGCACCATCAGATCCGCCGCCTGGCTCAGCATCTCGCGCCCTGGCCCCTGATAGCACCAGAAAAAGCCCGGTTTTTCGCTATGTTTCCGGGTGAGGAACAGGGCCGCAATAAGGAAAGACAGGCTTACGGCAAGTCCCGCGCCCAAAACATAATAATACAACGGAATTTCCAATTGATAGCGCGCGCCGAAACCATGCGCCAAGGCCGTCAGTGGCGTCAGACCGCCGCCCAGCATCAGCCACAACACGCCAATTTTAAAAGGCCGCCGTATTTCAAACAAAGCTATAAGCCAAGGTTTTTCTATCCCTCCGTGCGATTACTCTATTTTTTCAGCAACATTTACAACCCATAATGGCTTTACTACACATTTAATTAGTAAAATACCACAGAAACACCTATAATTGTATTACAAAATGTAACTTACCCAAACACACGCAAAACATACCAAGGATCGACGGATGAAACTCTTAGGACTCATATGTGCCGGCCTGGCGACTCTGGGCGGCATGACATCACCAGCACAGGCGGAAATTCTCGCCATGATGCTTTATGAAACAAAAAGTGCAGACAGTTTGAAAACACTGAAGCTGTCCGGCGTCGGGGAACGCAGGGAAGGCATCCTTATTATGGATGTGGATCCGGCTTCGGCGCAATTCGGCGCGGTGATGTGGGACATGCCGCTCGCCAATGACACAACATCACATCATATCTTCTACGACCGGACCATGACCAAGGGCTATATCACCGCCCTTACAAAAAGGGAGCTCGGCATTCTGGACATGACGAAAAACCCCTACCGGCGGACAACCATTCCCATGCCCGACTGCGGCATGGGCGAAGATGTGACCTTCAATGAAAATAATACCCGCTGGTATCTGACCTGCATGGATTCCTCAACCATCATCGTCGGCGATGTCAAAACCGACAAGGTCATTGAAGTCATTCAAACCCCCGGCGTTTATCCGCACGGGCTGGCGGTCAACAGCAAAATCAATCGCATTCTTGCCACCAGCACCGTTAAAGGGGATATGACAAATCCGGGTGAAACCATCATCGAAATTGACGCGACGACACATGAAATTCTGGGAAGCCACAAACTGTCCCTGAAGCCGTCCCCTTCCGGAGAAGCTCCCGTCGAAATCCTCTTTGTTCCGGGCGCAAAAAATCCGATCGCCTATATCACCAATATGTTTGGCAACACCCTTTGGACCGCCACATGGGACAAGGCCACCCGCACCTTCAAGACCGAACAGGTTTTTGATTTCGCAACGGAAAATGCCGGTGTACCGCTGGAGATTTATTTCAACAAAGCCGTCGATACCATGTATGTCACCTCCGCCAGCCCGGGGTTCCTGCATATTTTTGATGTATCCAAGGATAAAGGCCATCCGAAATTGATCAAAAGCATCAAAACGGGTCAGGGCTCGCACCATATCGCCTTCACCAAAGACGAAAAAATGGGCTTCGTGCAAAACAGCCTGCTCAATCTGCCGGGCATGTCCGAAGGCACCATCAATGTGGTGGATCTGAAAAACCAGGAAGTGATTTCCACGATCAATACCCTGGTTAAAATGGGCATGAACCCCAATGTGATTGTTCTGCTGCCAGAGAATAACGCCTTTGCCGGGCATTAAGCCGCTTTAAACACACCATCAGTCAAGGCCGCTCCTTTTCTATCATAGAATAAGGCGCGGCCTTTGTCATCTGCGACCTGATCGTTGCCTCAGACCTAATGCCCCCGAACCAGAGTACTGCCTTTTATAGCGCCTTATCGAGCGCCCACTCCTTCAGCGCTTCCAGAATGTGAAGCGCGCTTCGACCCTCCGTGCTGATGCGATAACTGACAGCGATGGGTTTTTCCTTCAGAACGGTGCGAATCACCAGCCCCTGACGTTCCATTTCTGTCAGCCGTTGATTGATCATCTTCTTGCTGGCCCCATCAAGTTGCCGGGTCAGTTCATTAAAACGCACCGGTTCATCTTTCAGGTGCCACAATATCGAAGCTTTCCATTTCCCCCCGAGAATGCGCATGCCTCTTTCTATCGGACATGGTACGCCACAGGGCTCTGCGGTAATGCCCGGCGTCTTCTTTTTTTCACTATATTCAGATCCCATACCCTTGTTCCTTCGTGCATTTCCTGCACATCCATACCAGGTTACTAAAAGTATACTGGTTGACTTTATATACCATAAATATCATTTACAAAACCATTGAATGAAATATCACAATTTTAAATGGAGCAGATGCAAATGAAAACCATATTGATTATATCCGGACAGGAAACCACCGGCGCCGCCAAAGGGAACTATAACCGGGGACTGGCCCGGGCCGCCCGCGATTTTCTGGCCCCTCACTTCACAATATTAACCACTGATGTCGAGGACAGCTATGACCCCCAAACTGAAATTGAGAAATTCAAACAGGCGGACGCGGTAATTTATCAATATCCGGTATTCTGGTTCACCGTCCCGTCGCGTCTCAAACATTATATTGATCAGGTCTACGCCTATGATGTTTTTTTTGGCCAGCCGGTGGACCGCTATGGCAGCGGCGGCTTGATGGAAGGCAAGAAAGTTATGCTGTCAACGACCTGGAATGCGCCTTCCGACGCCTTCAACGATACCACCGCCTTCTTTGAAGGTCTCTCGGTCGAAGAAGCTCTGCTCCCCATGCGCAAAACCCACACCTATTGCGGCTTTACCGAATTGCCGCATTTCTCTGTCCATGATATTGTCGTTAATCCGGATTTTGAGGCCGACAGGGCCCGTCTCGAAGATCATCTTCAGGCCGTCTTTAACTTGTAACCCAGGGCTTCAGGAAGGGAGAGGGAGCGCACAAATGCCCCTCCCTCTCCCTTCAACAGTTAAAAACTGTATGAGACCCCCATCCCTAAAGTCAGGTCATAATCTTTGTCAATGCCGGGGTTATCGGTGATCTTGCGATCAAGTCTGGTCACCTGGCCGAGCGCAAAAGCGCTCCAATGATCATCAAAGCGATGCACCAATGTTGCCCCGGCAAAATAATTCATCACTGCCGCCTCCGGTTCATAGACCGGCAGAACCGGCTTATCTGAATTCTCAACGTTGTCCGCAACCATTTTATTATGCTGGTCCTGCGTGACACCCCATACATAATTTGTCATCTTGCGGCTCATCCAGCTCACCCCGACCCGGGGGGAGAATATCCATTTATAGCGTTGATCATGAAATGTATAACTATACGTGCCGATAACTTCCTGACCGTTACTGGTGCCCGTCACATCCTGCAGGAACGTCGCATCGAATACCCCGAAATCGCTTCTCATTCCTGCTCTCAAACCAAGGTCGACTGTAAATTTCTGACGGGTTTCCCCGGCCCGGAAACGACCACTGCCCACCACATCCAGGAAAAATCCCGCTTTTTTCTCTTCTGCCGACGCCGTGATATGATACCCCCCTTCGATCCCTTACAGGAACAGTCCCTCACTCTCATAAGCCACATAGGGGATTGGTGTGACTGATGTGCCCTCGGCGGCAAAAGGCGACGAGTTCATCATCATACCTGCGCCCACGGACCACTTTCCCCCGCCCCTTTCTTCGGCAAGAGCCGCTCTCGGGGCACATACAACAAGTATACATAAAGCCATTTTCATGTTCAGTATCGCGGTAAAATTCTGCATAAATAAATCTTTGCCTGTTGAAGTCAAAAAGAGTTAGTCAATTTTCTATACGGGGTTTCAGCCTGCTCGGATCAAAAGAGTGGCGTTCTTTCCTGCAGATATGAATTCCCCCCGTCAGGCTCGGCGGCCCCGTGATCCAGAAAAGAAAGTAGAAGATTATCGCCCTGATAATATTCATTTCAGTCCTTTACTGCCCCTGTATATTTTGTCATTGTGCCTCCCGTATCATTGTTGCAAAAACAATAGATCAGGTAGGTCCTGTGAAGACGATAGGTAATATGAAAAAGTACCGGGAACAGACTCACTTTCGTGAAGATGCAGAATTCCTTCGCCAAAAAGGACGCGACGGGACAAACGTAAAATGACGTTACGTGAATTATATATCTTCTGGGTGTTTCAGGATCGCCTTATCGTCATCTACAGATCTGCATTTCTGTCTCTGTTTGGCCTGTTCCTGGCGGTTGTCAGCACGTATGACACATACGTCTTGCCTTTTATCTGGCGGACGCTCTGCTGGATCGGTTTCATGAATTATGGCGGCCTGTGGATGAGCCTCGCCGCCGGGCTGACTTTCCCCCGACTGATCGAACGACACCGCCGGGGCTGAAAGACCTGAAGTTTATTTGACCCGAATGACGTTTCGCAGAAGCGGTACCCAAATCAGAATGGATGGAAAAACCGGCTTCGCCCCTAGTTCTGTTCTACCGCGCCTGTAAATTCAGCCCGATAGGATTCCATGAAGGTCTCGCTGTCGAAGAAGCTCTTCTCCCCATGCGCAAAACCCACATTTATTGCGGCTTTACCGAATTGCCGCATGTCTTCGTCCATGACATTGTCGTTAATCCGGCTTTTGAGGCTGACAGGGCCCGTCTCGAAGATCATCTTCAGGCCGTCTTTAACTTGTACCCCAGAGCTTCAGGAAGGGAGAGGGAGCGTACAAATGCCTCCCTCTCCCGCCTGAAAGCAACCATCAGCCCTTAACTCAAGGTTATAACCAATAGTCATAACACTATTTGTTCACACAATTAATCTGCGGTACCCTTAATTTATTAACAGCTCTTGGGAGAAAAAAATGGCGTTAAAGACTAAAAATACAATCTTGGGTATATTATTATACAGCACATCTCACGCTTCAGCCGCCGTTATAGAAAGCGGTAGTTTTTATAGCGAGGTATTAGAATTGAAAAACCTCGCTTTTACTGAGGATTCAGGCAAATATGTTGCCCCAACCGTACAGGAAAGGGCCGATTTCCGACAACTGGCCATAAATCTCTATGACCATAACTGGGCAACAGCGGAAACCCAGGCCAACAATCTGGGCTATGATCTGGTAAAATTCTCAAACACGACCACCAACTCTGTTTATTGGGGCGTACGGGAACAGCTCGTCGATGGCGCACAGACCAAGGGCTGGGGATCATTCTTCATCAATGAGAACGCGGTAACCAATGTCACCATAGAGGTTCCTCATCCGGTATTTGATGGCAACACCCACCGATTGGGCGAAAGAGTCTTTGAACGCTCTGAAGCAAACGGCTTCATGCTTGCCGGTTCTCATCGGTCCGCCAACGGCTCTCAGACAGCCAATCCGACCAGCCTTGAATTTTCCATATTTCAGGAAGTTCATGAAATATGGAACGGCGGATATGGCGACAGCACAGCCTGGCAAATGCATGGATATGGGGCAACGACCAAGAGTTATTTCCCCGACGGTACGGACGCGGTCATGTCAGACGGCGCCGGTAATGTAACACCGGAATTGATTGCGTTGGATATTGCCCTCGAAGCCCTGCCGGATAATGTTTTCGGTCAAGCCTATGTCTATAATCAACTGGATACCGACAATCCTCTGAATGAACTGGTGAATGGTGTCGGTCAGAATGGCCATGATCCCTTCTGGCGGCTTCGGGCTTTTAACAATCCTCAGGGTCAATTCTCCCGGGATGCCGGGGGTACTTTTGTTCATATCGAAACGTCCACCCATATCCGGAGCGGTTCGACAAACCGCGAAACCTATTTGGCCAATGCCATTGTTTCAGCGATTAATACAACCTCGCAATCCAGTCCGGGCCATGTGACCAACGATATAATTCAAATCCCCACGGTCCCAGAACCAGGTCTTTTCGGACTGTTCTTTGCATCGGTTCTTAGTTTGTTTTATCTGAGACGACATAGGGCGACACTATAATCCGTCATCTGATCAATTCTGCTCTACCGCGTCGGTGAATTCGGCGCGGTAGGATTCCATAAAGGTTTCCAGCTTGGCGACACTGGCGATCGACCGGGTCAGCCGCCGCACATCAGTGTCCGTCGATTGTTGCTCCGCCGTAATCACTTCGAAAGTATCGCCATACAGGCCATCGTCCATATGCGATTTATAGCGGTCCCGCAGCACCTTGATCCCCGCCTTGTCATTGTTGATGGCATAGGCCACCGACAAGCGCAGCACCGCCAACCGCTCCTCCGGGGTCAGCACCGCATCCTGCTGATAGCGACCGCCAAGAAGACGGTTGCTGTGGGCGATGTATTTATCCCAGTTCTCGTCCTTCCAGTAGATGTCTGAACGCAGTTCTTCCGCCTCCGCCGTCCGGTAAGGTTCAACCATTACTTCGGCTTCTTCAAAGCGTTCAAGTTCAATCAGGGCACGAACTTCGATCATATTACGCCGGTCAACAATATCACGCGGAATCTGTGAATTCCGCGTGGCCCGCAAAATTCCCAGCGCCTTGTCCGGCTTTGAATCCAGCAGATATATCATCGCCAGTCGACTGGCGACCGCAGCCTGGGCCCCGCCTTTCAGGCGGAATTCAATCTGATGTTCCAGCAGTTCTTCGGCTTCTTCCAACAGATCAATGGACACCAGCCGATCCGCCAGCCGTCGCGCCATCTGGTCACCCTCAGCCCCAAGAGGAATAAGTTCACGGAATTCGGAGTAGAGCGCCACGGCCCGCACCGGTTCCATGCTGTCCGCCTTGCCGCTGAGAAACAGATCGCTGTAAATGCGGTTCATCTGCCGGGTCAGAACCGCAACCCGACGCTGGTTCTTGAAAAACGTCACCGCCAGTTTTAAGGTTTTCAGGCCGGTATAGAAATCATTTTGCGCCACATACAGATCCCCGAGCCGGGATAACAATTCAAGCTCGAAATCATCCCCACGCCAGGCAAACCGTAGCTTTTCAAGCTGGTCTATGGCTTCTGCATTGGTTATTTTCTCGCGTTCCAGATCAAGATTAACCAAATCAAGCTTGGCCCGCGCCGCCGTTTCACGTGCCCCCGCTTTGACAACCCCCTCAAGCGCCCCTTCCGCCCCCAAGGGATTACCGTTATCTCTCTCCAGCAAGGCCTGCCAGTAATCAACGTCCGTCATCTCGTCCGCATTCAGGGGCAATTCCCGCAAGACCGTCAAGGCAGATTCAACAAAATCCCGATCGGCCTGAGCATAGGCCGACTGAATGGCGGCAAAGAGAAAACGAATGCGATCCCGTGGTTCTTGCAGAGACAGGATATCGGCGCCTTTCAGGAAATCCTTCAGGGCCTGTTCATGGTCCCCCAGCCCGCTATGGGCCACCGCCCGCCAGAGAAAAGTACTTTCTTCTGCGATCAGGCTTTTGTGCGTCAACAACTTGGCGCCTTCGTCGAACCGGCGCATCAAAATATTGGCAACCCCCAGAACCGTCCTGAAAGATGGATTCTGCTGCAATGCGGCATCCTCGTCCTTCATAACGTTCAGGATACCATAGGCGCTTCGAACCCGCCCGTTTGCCAGATAGAACCGCGCCAGACGCCAGCGTTTTTCATTCCGATCATTGTTTGTCGCATTAGCCAGTTGATACAGAAGTTCATGTTTGTTGGCGTGATAATCATCATTATCGGCCAATGGCCCTTTCGCCCAGGACGGAAAATCTATCAACCTTTCCGGTTCACCGTTGCTCGCCACATCCAGACCAAGTTTGCTCGACAAATCCCCTTGAGAGATCGCCAGCCCATTCTGGTTCGATACGCTCACCCCGTTGCGATGCTTCAGGATTGAGAGGTTGTCAGCGATCAGTTGGACCGCGATCCCCTGAGCTGTTTCCAAGGCTTCAAATTCTGTATATTTGTGGGCCTGAATAACACCTTGTGACGAGGCGGCTACCGGCACAATGGCCAGGTCATCCCCGATAACCGGGTCTTCAATCACCATAACAGGGCCGCTGTTCTTCACAGAAAAGAAAAAATTCTCGCCAGGGGTATTGGCGATACGTTTATGACTGCCGGGAATGGGGATAGAGGGCACCACCCGTCCATCCTGCAGGTCGATTTGCCACCCGGTGCCGATCTTCTGGGCTTTGACATTCTGCCCCGGCGTAATGGCGTAAACCAGAACCGTCATAGAAGGATGTTCAATCTGCCGACCGGACAGAATCCGCTTCCCGATAAAACGGTCAAGCCTTGCCTGATCAACCGGCCGGTAATCCTCAAACACAACCCAAAGCGTGTTATAGCGGGTAAAAACCGCCGCGAGCTTGTCTGTTTCCCACGGATAACTCAACCGAATACGCTCGCCCCGAAACTGATTAACCCCAAGCTTTAAAGCGCCGGAATTCACGGGCCGTTGGTCTTGCGCTGCCTGTTGTGTCTCAGCCCCTCCCTGTGCCATTGGCGCAGCGGAAGGGACCAGAGCCTCTTGTTCTACAGCACCGGCCGGAGAGGTTTTTACCGCCGGATCAGACGAGTTCCGCTGATCCGGAAAAACGTCAAAGGCCACCTTCGTGCCATCACGAAAATGGCTAAGCTGCGCCGGGGCTGTTACCTTCAAGCGTACAATTAAACGCCCCTCTTCCACGCGAGAAGTCGGCGTTCCGACAAAACGCAAGGCCCTGTTCTCCAACGTGTTCCAGTTCGGGGTCGCTGTCC
>TARA_R110002096_G_scaffold76069_27_pt1 | contig 18316 bp, 22 predicted proteins | sample TARA_R110002096 | Tara Oceans TARA_R110002096 (sample SAMEA4397295) | marine metagenome | biome: Polar Biome; feature: [DCM] deep chlorophyll maximum layer (ENVO:01000326); material: water (ENVO:00002006), including particulate matter (ENVO:01000060) such as... | depth 35 m
GGGCGCTGTCACAAATATCGTTATGGCCATTGTGGGCCAGGGTCATATAACGCGCGCCACGGTTATAATAGTCTTCCACCAGATCAAGGTCCGTACCGATGACATACCCGTTTTCAATGCCGATCACCGCCACCTTGCGGCCAGAATCAATGATATCCCGCACCTCTTGCGGACTGAAAGCCAGGCCAATGCGGTCAGGATACAGTTCGTCCGTCATCCGGTGAATGGCGTCAAACTTGCGCAGGGCCAGGGCTTTTGCCGCCGCATAATTTTCCGGTGTCCGCTTGGTTTGTCCCACATAAACAATAAAAAAGGCCCCGTCCAGTCCCCCGGCGACCATTTTCGGCAGATCAACCTTCATGCTGGTCAGATGCCCCGGATCAAACGCGGGCTTATAAGTATAGTCAGATGAAATATCAACATGGCTGTCCAGCGTGATCACCCGGTCATGAATTTCCATGACATCCGATACCGATACTTTTTCAGTGTCCCCTTCACAGGCCGTCAATCCGGCAAGAACCAAAGCAGAAACCATCAACGTGTTAAATTTAAACTGTATCCCACAAGCCATGAGTTGCTTTCCCTGTTAAATATTATATTTTTCTGATATGAAAATACAACGAAAGCTTATCCTGTCACGACGGGTTGATCAAGCACTCTGCTGATCAGGGAATATTTTGCCGACAAAATATTGTAAAACCCTGGACCCCTCTGTAAAAGTTGATATATATCAATGTTTATAAAACAGCGATGGCTTACTTGTTCAAATATATAGAACACATTGCTCAATATCTTAAATATTACAGACGGGTTAGCCCGAATGTAGACGCGAAAAATGTTTAACATTTAAAGTGCAGGTTAAAAAAATGACAGCCCCCAGCTCTTCCCTGACTGCAAGTCTCCCCCCCACCGTCAATGGCCTCGCCAAAGGGCTTTCCGCCCTGGGTCTTGGTATTGCCGCCCTTTTATCCCTGATCATCGCGGCCAAGACAACCTCGACCCCCATGGCCATTCACGCCTATATCATGATCGTCTGCTTCGTGCTTGGCATTGTCGCAGTCCTCAATCTCGGGTTCAATACGGGCGGACGCGTAGCAGCGGAAAAATCACCTGGCGGCATATATTATAATGACTCGGTCATCAAGGCCGGCGTCATTGCCGCCGCCTTCTGGGGTGTGGCCGGCTTTCTCGCCGGGGACATCATCGCCTGGCAGCTGGCCTTTCCGGCCCTCAATTTCGATCTGCCGTGGCTCAATTTCGGACGTTTGCGGCCGCTGCATACCTCGGCTGTGATTTTCGCCTTTGGCGGCAACGTGTTGATCGCTACTTCCTTTTATGTGGTTCAACGCACCAGCAAAGCCCGCCTCGCCGGTGAAATTGCGCCGTGGTTTATTTTCTGGGGCTATCAGCTTTTCATCGTTCTGGCGGCCACGGGCTATCTGCTTGGCATTACCCAGGGCAAGGAATATGCCGAGCCTGAGTGGTATGTGGACATCTGGCTGACCATCGTCTGGGTGGTCTATCTTCTGGTTTTCCTCGGCACCCTGTGGCGGCGCAAGGAACCCCACATTTATGTGGCCAACTGGTTCTATCTCGCCTTTATCGTCACCGTCGCCATGCTGCATCTGGTCAACAACCTCGGCATGCCGATTTCCTTTGTCGAACCGCGCAGTTATTCCCTGTTTTCCGGTGTACAGAGCGCCCTGACACAATGGTGGTACGGCCATAACGCCGTTGGCTTCTTCCTTACCGCCGGCTTCCTCGGCATCATGTATTATTTCGTCCCCAAGCGGGCGGAGCGTCCGGTTTATTCTTACCGTCTGTCGATCGTGCATTTCTGGTCCCTGATTTTCCTGTACATCTGGGCCGGGCCGCATCATCTGCATTACACAGCCCTGCCGGACTGGGCCCAGACATTGGGCATGACCTTCTCCATCATCCTGTGGATGCCATCCTGGGGCGGCATGATCAACGGTCTGATGACCCTGAGCGGCGCCTGGGACAAACTGCGCACTGATCCGGTTCTTAAGATGCTGGTGGTTTCCGTTGCCTTCTACGGCATGAGCACCTTCGAAGGCCCCCTGATGTCGATCAAGGCGGTCAACGGCCTGAGCCATTATACCGACTGGACCATTGGCCATGTGCATTCCGGTGCTCTTGGCTGGGTGGCTTATGTCAGCTTCGGCGCCCTCTATTGCATGTTCCCCTGGTTGTGGAAACGCAAGGGCCTTTATTCCCTGAAACTGGTGAATATGCATTTCTGGATTTCCACTGTCGGCATCGTGCTTTACATCTGCGCCATGTGGGTATCCGGCATCATGCAGGGCCTGATGTGGCGCGCCTATGACAGTCTTGGCTTTCTGGAATATTCCTTCGTCGAAACCGTCGAAGCCATGCATCCCTACTATATCATCCGCGCCACAGGCGGTCTGTTGTTCGTAATCGGCAGCCTGATCATGGTTTATAATCTGTGGAAAACAGCCCAGGGTGCAGGAGACGCCGTCTCTGAAGCCCAGGCCGTCCCCGCAGAATAAGAAGAAGGAATTTTAGAAAATGTCATTCAAGCATGCAATCTTTGAAAAAAATTCCATCATTCTTTTGATCGGAATATTGATCACCGTCTCCATTGGTGGTCTGGTGGAAATCGCCCCGCTGTTCTATCTTGAGAACACCATCGAAAAGGTCAAGGGCATGCGCCCCTATACCCCGCTGGAACTTTCCGGGCGCAACATTTATATCCGGGAAGGTTGTTACAACTGCCATTCCCAGATGATCCGTTCGACCCGCGATGAAGTGGAACGTTACGGCCATTATTCCCTGGCTGCCGAAAGCATGTATGACCATCCCTTCCAGTGGGGGTCCAAACGCACCGGACCGGATCTGGCGCGGGTTGGCAATAAATTTTCCGACGAATGGCACCGGGAACATATGAAGGATCCCCGCGCCGTGGTGCCGGAATCCGTGATGCCCGGTTATCCTTTCCTGGCCGAAAACGACCTGCAATTCAATATGATCGAAGCAGACCTGAAAGCCAACCGCATGGTCGGCGTGCCTTACAGCGATGATCAGATCACCTTCGCCATGGCCGATCTGAAAGCGCAACTGGATGAAGACTCCGACGATTATGATGCTTTCATCGAACGCTATCCGGACGCCCATGTGCGCGATTTTGACGGCAATCCGGAAAAGATTTCCGAACTGGACGCCCTGATCGCCTACCTTCAGATGATGGGCACCCTGGTTGATTTCTCAATCTACAACGATAAAGAAAACAATCGATAGGAGCCGAAAAGATGACCCATCAAGAAGTTGCAAATTTCGCCGAAAGCTGGGGATTGATCATCCTCTTCAGTATGTTCGCCGTTGCCGTTGTCTACGCCCTGTGGCCTGCCAACAAATCAAAATTCACCGAAGCGGCAAGACGCCCGCTCGATGAAGATTAACCCGGCGGTATAAGGATTTAAAAATGTCACAAGAACCAGAATATGATGAAGTCACCGATACCTACACCACAGGACATGAGTGGGACGGGATCAAGGAACTGGATACCCCCATGCCGCGCTGGTGGTTATGGACCTTTTATGCCTGTATCGTCTGGGCGATCGGCTACTGGATCGCCATGCCGGCCTGGCCGATGGTCAGCGACTATACCAAAGGCATGTTGGGATATTCCCAGCGCGACGTGGTCAAGGCCCAACTTGACAGCGTGAAGGCAGACCGCAAGATTTCCGCAGAGAAACTGCTCGACGCCGATCTGGAAACCATCAAGAACACCCCTGCCCTGCTTGAATTCGCTCTGGCTGGCGGCAAGGCGGCCTTTGGCGATAACTGCGCCGCCTGTCATGGCACCGGCGCATCGGGAACCAAAGGGTATCCGAACCTTAACGACGATGACTGGCTGTGGGGGGGATCCCTTGACGAGATCCATCACACCCTTGCTGTCGGCGTACGCGCCGTGCATGAAGACACCCGAATCAGCGACATGCCGGCCTTCCTGAAAGACGAGATCCTCGACAAGAGCCAGATTCGCACTGTCGCCACCTATGTCAAATCCCTGTCTGACAGCAGCATAAGCGCGCCCGAAAACGGCGCGGTATTGTTCCAGGAAAATTGCGCCGCCTGTCACGGCGCCGATGGCGAGGGCAGCCGCGATTTCGGCGCCCCGAACCTGGCCGATGGCATCTGGCTTTACGGGGACGACATGGACACCCTGATCGCCACAATTTCCTATAGCCGCAAAGGCGTGATGCCCAGTTGGGAAAACCGCCTTGACGCCGCGACCATCAAGAGCCTGGCGATTTATGTTCACACCTTGGGAGGTGGAGAGTAAACTATAATAATTCCGTCGCCGGCGTTTTGCCGGGGAGGCCAAGGCCCCGGCGACAGAATTAACCGATAGGGTATTATTTAACATTTAAGGTACAGCACAATGGCTTATACGCCACCTGAGACGAACGCTCCCCAGTCCGCCAAATCTGAAAAAATCATTCCCCACCACAAGGTGAAACGCGCCAAAGTTGAAGCCGTCAACAAAGCGGAAAAACGGTCGTTATACGCCGCGCGAAAGAAAATTCACCCCAAACGCGCCACCGGCACATTCCGGACCATCAAATGGTGGGTGATGGCGGTGACCCTCAGCATCTATTATTTCTCTCCCTGGATCCGCTGGGACCGGGGTCCCGGCATCCCCGACCAGGCCATTCTGGTCGACATCACCAACAGCCGGTTTTATTTCTTCTTCATCGAAATCTGGCCTCAGGAAGTCTATTATATCACCGGACTGATGATACTCGCCGCCATTGGTCTGTTTCTGGTCACCAGCACGGCCGGGCGCATATGGTGCGGTTATACCTGCCCCCAGACCGTCTGGATTGACTTGTTTCTTGTGGTCGAACGCTTCTTCGAAGGTGACCGCAACGCCCGGATCAAGCTCGACAAGGCGCCCTGGTCGGCGTCCAAACTGGCCAAGCGCGTCGCCAAACATGCCGTCTGGATCGTCATCGCCGTCTGTACCGGCGGGGCCTGGGTCTTCTACATGAATGACGCCCCGACCCTGATCATGGATCTCTATCATTTTGACGCCCCGCTCACGACCTATTTCTGGATCTGTCTGCTGACCGCCACCACCTATCTCCTTGGCGGGTTCGCCCGGGAACAGGTCTGCACCTATATGTGTCCCTGGCCGCGTATCCAGGGCGTGATGATGGATGAAGAAACCTTGTCCGTCATGTATCGTCATGATCGCGGTGAACCCCGGGCGCCCCATAAAAAAGGCGACAGCTGGGACGGACGCGGCGATTGTGTGCAGTGCCGCCAATGTGTGGTCGTCTGCCCGGCCGGGATTGATATCCGCGACGGCATGCAGCTCGAATGCATTCAATGCTCGCTCTGTATTGACGCCTGCGACGAGGTCATGGAGAAAATCGGTCGTCCGAAAGGCCTGATTGCCTATGACAGTCTCGCCAATTTCGATCGCCGGGCCGAGAAAGAACCGGAAAAAATCCGCATCATCCGGCCGCGCACGCTGCTCTATACCATCCTGATGATTCTGATTGGCGGTTATATGCTGCACGGTCTGATGCATCGTGCCGATCTGGAGGTCAATATTCTCCGCGACCGCAATCCGCTGTTTGTCACCCTGTCTTCGGGCGATATCCGCAACGGCTATACCGTGAAGATCCTCAACAAGTCCCACGACATCCGGAAATTCACCCTGTCGGTGACCGGACTTGACCATTTTGACATGCGCGTGGAAGGCGTCACGGAACATACCGCCGACGGCCTGCCGATCATTGAAGTGAACCGGGACCGTCTGCGTTCCGTCAAGGTCTATCTCGCCGTGCCGAAAGAGGATCTGACCGACGACAGCCTGGACATTACCTTTATCGCAAAGGATATGACAAGCGACAGCATCAGTGAAAATTCAACCACCTTCAAGGGACCCAAAAAATGACGGCTTCTCCGGATAAACCCGTAAAACCCTTTACCGGTAAAAAAGCCCTGCTCTGGTTTGTCGGCTTTTTTCTGATCGTCTTCACCGTCAACGGGATCATGGCCTATATCGCACTGGGCACCTGGGGCGGGCTGGAAACCGATAACGCCTATCGCAAGGGACTGCATTATAATGACGCCATCGCCGCCTCCGAAGCCCAGGCGGCTTCGGGCTGGACCATTGATCTGGCCTACAGTCCTCAAAGCCTGACAGGAGATCGCCTTGATGTTCAGGTCACCTGGCCGGAAGGAGATCTGCCGCCGGCAAAAGTCATCGCCCAGATCAGCCGGGCGGTGACCGATATCCATGATCAGGAAATCACCCTCACCAAAAGCGGTGATCAGCTCTACAGCAGCCCCCTGACCCTGCCCGCTGCCGGGCAATGGAATATCTCCGTTCTTGTATTCCGTCCAGAGGGGGCTATATACCAGATGAGAGATAAAATTTTCATCCAAGCACAGAAGTAAACCATGACCGCCGCCGCCCCATATCCCGCCGCCCAGACCGCCTCTATAGAACATTTTCTGGTGGAAGGCCTGCATTGCCCGTCCTGTATCCGGGAAATCGAAGGCGCCTTGCAAAAGAAAGCCAGTGTCAAACAGGCCCGGGTTAATCTGACCACTCAACGGCTGGCGGTCGAATGGTCCGGCACCCACCCCGATACCTCCGCCAACAGTGATGATGTCATTGACACCCTGAAAGACCTCGGCTTCAAGGGCTACCTGTTCAAGGATGACCCCTCCGCCGCGGCGGGGGACAAGGAAGGGCGCTGGCTGCTGATCTGCCTGGGCATCGCCGGATTTGCCATGATGAATATCATGTTGTTGTCGATTTCCAGTTGGGATGGCAGCGAAATGGGCGACCAGACCCGCAACTTCTTCCACTGGATCTCGGCCCTGATCGCCCTGCCGGCCTCGGTCGTCGCCGGCATGCCGTTTTACAAATCCGCGTGGGGCGCGCTCAAGGCCCGCACCCTCAATATGGATGTGCCGATTTCACTGGCCGTGATCCTGTCGCTGGGCATGAGCGTCATGCAAACCCTGACCCACGGGGAAGACACCTATTACGATGCAGCAGTGATGCTGCTGTTTTTTCTGCTGATCGGGCGCTTTCTCGACAAGAAAATGCGCAATCACGCCCGCGCCACCGCCCATAACCTGATGAGCTATCGCCCCAACAAGGCGACCCTCGTGCGGGAAGACGGCGAGACCGAAAACTGTCCGATTGAGCTGCTCTGCACCGACCAGACCGTGCGGGTCGCCGCCGGAGAACGCATTCCTGTAGACGGCGTGATCCTCAGTGGCCTGTCGGAAGTGGACACCAGCCTGGTCACCGGTGAAACCCTGCCGGTCAAAGCCACCGTAGAAGACAAGGTCTTCGCCGGCACCACCAACATCAGCGGCGCGCTCGACATTCGCATTACGGCGCTCAGCGGCAAGACATTGCTTGATGAAATCATTGGTTTGATGGAAACCGCCGAACAGGGCCGGGCGAAATATGTCCGCCTCGCTGACAAGGCGGCGCAGATTTATGCGCCCGCCGTGCATCTTCTGGCGCTTTTCACCTTCCTCGGCTGGATGCTGCTCAGTACGGTCGGATGGCAACAGTCGCTGACCACGGCCATTGCCGTTCTGATCATCACCTGCCCCTGTGCGCTCGGCCTTGCCGTTCCGGTGGTGCAGATCGTCGCCTCGAGCCGTCTGTTTAAAAACGGCATTCTGGTCAAAGCCCCGGACGGCCTGGAACGGCTGGCGGAAGTGGACACCATCGCCTTTGACAAGACCGGCACCCTGACCCTGGGGCAGCCGGAAATCGCCAACGGCGATGACGTTGACCCCAAGGCGCTGGAACTGGCGGCAAGTCTGGCCAAGACCTCGACCCACCCCCTGTGCCGGGCTCTGATTGTCGCCTGCCATGAACGGGATATCCCCACCGTCGCCACCAGCAGCCCCCTGTTTGAAGAAGCCGGCATGGGCCTGCGCGCCACCCTTGACGGTAAAGAAGTGCGCCTGGGCAATCGCGACTGGTGTGCCGTGCCGCCGGACATGCAGGAAAATACCCGCTATAGCGAACTCTGGCTCAAGGTCGGGGACGAAACCCCGGTCTTCCTCGCCTTTCAGGACCGTCTGCGCAAGGATGCCGATCAGGTGGTCGCCTGGTTTCAGAAAAAAGGGTTTAATGTGCTTCTGCTGTCCGGTGACCGCCCCGATGTGGTCACCGACGTGGCAGGTAAACTCGGCATTACCGATTTCCTCGGCGCCGCAAAGCCCCAGGACAAAATTGATCGCCTGGAAACTCTCAAAGCGCAAGGCCACAAAATCCTGATGGTCGGTGACGGACTGAATGACGCGCCGGCGCTCGCCGCTGCCTATGTCTCCATCTCGCCATCCACCGCCGCCGATGTCAGTCAGAATGCCGCCGACTTTATTTTCCAGTCGCAAAGCCTTGATTCCATTGTCCGCGCCTATCAGGTGGCAAAATCCAGTCGCCGACTGGTCTTCATCAATTTCGCTCTCGCCGCATTGTATAACATGATTGCGGTGCCCTTTGCCGCCGCTGGCCTGCTGACCCCCCTGATTGCCGCCATCGCCATGTCCGCCTCCTCGATCGTGGTCACCGCCAATGCCCTGCGGCTCAATCTGGATAAATTATTCCACAGCAAAGGTAGCTCCTCTAATGGATAGTCTTATTTTCCTGATTCCAATCGCGCTTTTTCTCGGCCTGATCGGTCTCGGGGCCTTTCTCTGGTCCATGCGCACGGGTCAGTATGACGATCTTGACGGCGCCTCCTACCGCGCGTTGTTCGAAGAAGACGAGATCGAAAAAGACCAGGAAAAGGATAAAACTGGAAAATAGCGCCCGATCTTGCTATACTTTGCCGCAGAATTACCAGGGAATGTGACTAAATGAGAGCTTACAGAGGCGCTAAAATTGACGAAATATACCGCACCGCCGAAGGTCGGCAGTCGATCAGACTGGCGCAGCCGACCGGACGGGCACGGAAATTCGCCGGGAAGCGGTTGAAAATTACGGGGGAAGATATTGACCTTAACGCAATTGTCCAGAATATCATCGCCCGCAAAGCTGGCTGAATCCTCCCCTCTTTTATTCCATGTAACCGCCCATGGGTAGCATTGCTCTGCCCGCCGTAATCTTTATGCTGTCCCTGCTGCCGGGATATATTCTCATCAATGCCTATAACCGCGCCGAAGGGGCGCCGCTCAATTACGCCCCTTTCGCCGTCACCACCACCAAAGCCATCATCTATGCCGCCTTTTTCCATCTGGTCTGGTTCGCGATATGCCATGCCCTTCACGGCGTGGGCTTTATTCATCGCGTGGACATCAATAGCCTCGCCGCCCTGATGATGGGTCGGTATGATCATATCGATTTGCAGAATACAATGCAGCCCCTGCCCATCTTTCTTTATTTCATGTCACAATATTTGGTCGCCTTGCTGCTTGGCCACGTGACGCAATATTTTGTTCTGAAACATAACCTGGATTGGACCGAAGGCGAAAAACCCACCGCCTCCCAGAAAATACTCGCCTTCTTCTTTAGCTTCGACATGCCCTGGTTTAACCTCCTGAAAGGCCGGGATCAGAACATCCGTTCTGGTCGGATTACCGCCCTGGAAATCCGGGACTTACTGGGGGTACTCACAAGTAAGGACAAGTGGAAAGACTCGCTTCACACAATAGGCAAATATTTAAAAATTGAACATGCCATCACTGATATAATCAAGGTCTTGGAGGCCGAAAATCCGAATACCCACAAGAACACTCTCGCCGATTATATCCAGGTTTCCTGTGATGTGGTAACCGACATCAATAACGAAAGCTATATTCTCAAGGGCTATATCGACGATTTTTACTTTGATTCCAACGGTCTTCTTGACCGGATTATTCTGCGGGGCGCGTCAAAAAGGCGCTATCGGTCCCGTCTGCCCTTCACCCCCATACTCGGCGACCTTTTCGTCCTGAAATATGCCGATTTGAAATCCCTCAATATTCAGTATGAAAACCTGCTCTTGAATTATGCCGAACTGATTGCAGGCCTGTTGGCGGCGGACAAGGCTATCAGTCTCGAGGATCGTCCCCCCGAATAACATCACCATTCCCCCCTTCCCATTATGATCCCAATCGTTTACATAATAGATTGACACAAGGGAGATGACCATGACCACAGTGAAAATCGGAATTGTCGGCTGCGGCGGACGCATGGGCCAGGCGCTTGTCGGCGCGGTTCTGGATAATGATTCCGCCACCCTCAGTGGCGGCACAGAACGTCAGGGCAGTCCTCATATGGGCAAGCCTTTGCGCCATCCCGTGACTGGTCTTGAAACCCCTCTCACCGTTACCGAAGATGCGGAAGAGCTGTTCCGGATTTCCGATGTTGTGATTGATTTCACCTGCCCGACGGCAACGGTTCTGCATGCGGGGTATGCCGCGCAGCATAAAACAATCCATATCGCCGGCACCACCGGCATGACGCCGGACGAGGAAAAAGCCCTGCAGGCCGCCGCCGCGAAAACCCCGGTGGTCTATGCGTCGAATTTCTCGCTCGGGGTCAATCTTCTGTTTCATCTGACCCGACAGGCGGCCCGGCTGCTTGATGAGGATTTTGATATCGAAATTCTCGAAATGCATCACCGCCATAAGGTCGACGCCCCTTCCGGCACGGCCTTAAGCCTCGGCAAGGCTGCGGCCGAAGGACGCGGTGTCGATCTTGAAACGGTCGCCGATAAAGTCCGCGACGGCATCACCGGCGAACGCACCCGCGGTGATATCGGCTTCGCGACGTTGCGCGGCGGCAATGTGGCCGGCGAACACACCGTGAGTTTTAACGCCTATGACGAGCGGATTGAACTTACCCACAAGGCCGGAGACCGCGCCATCTTCGCCCGCGGCGCCGTCAAGGCGGCCCTCTGGGCGACCACGCAAGATCCCGGTCTTTATGACATGTTTGATGTGTTGGGCCTGCCGAAAGACTAGGAAGAGCGGAACCAGGGCCCCGCTCGTCCGAACGGCTTTAATGGTCGATTTCCTGATGCAGGTTGTTGACACCCCACATTTCGAAATAGCGGTTAATATCCAGATCAGCGCGAATAAACACCCGCGCCACCCGCTCAACCCCGAAAATATCCGGGAAGAAACTTAAATCATCGTCTGCGGTAAACTCAATTTCAACGGAACTTCCCTCGCCCGGCAACAATACGTCATCCGGCAGTGAATGCCAGCCAGTCCCCCCGACAGGCGTAGCAAATTGCGTGCCTTCAATAAACAAACGCGGATTGCGAAACACGATGTCCGGTTTGCCCACCAGGTTGGCGGAATAGGCGGTATTGCTGCCCGTGATGCGTAAGGTAAAGCGTTCGCCGACATTGATGTCGTTGCCCTGCTTTGCCACCAAACGGTGGGTCACCCGTAAGAAACTGCGTAGATTATCATATAAGGCCTCTGCACTCATAATATTCTCCTGCTTCTTTCTGCTGTTTGCGTTTCATGGCTCTCCTTTTCACCTGAACGGACTTGCCACCGTCACGACGCCCATGCGCCCTGGTAGGATTATAAAACAACAGCCGCTGCCCGCCACAAGGAGGGCACGTCACAGAATTAGCCTAAAATGAGAACTGTAGAAAAACCAAACCCTCGACAACGAGAGGGGCCAAGTTCCTGATAATAAGAACTTACAGGTATTATAATATAGGCATATACATCTTTTGTAAATAATCCAAATGGACTAATATTTTCATTCTGCTTTTCTTCCTCCCGAACAGAGGGTAAACTGCCCGTCCCAAAGGGAGGAAACATGAAAAAAGCTGATATTGTCGAATTTTTCCGGCGTCTTGAAGAACGCGATCCGGAACCTCAGGGGGAACTGGATTACACCAATCCCTATACCCTTCTGGTCGCCGTCGCCCTGTCGGCACAGGCCACGGATATCGGGGTCAACAAGGCCACCAAGGACCTGTTCAAGGTGGTCTCCACCCCTCAGGATATGCTGGATCTCGGCGAAACGCGCCTGAAGGATTACATCAAGACCATCGGGCTTTATAATACCAAGGCCAAGAATGTCATAAAGGCGGCGCAGATTCTGGTTGATGATTTTAACGGTGTGGTGCCGGAAAACAGAGAAGACCTGGAAAAGCTGCCCGGTGTCGGCCGCAAAACCGCCAATGTGGTGCTCAACATCGCCTTCGGTCAGCCCACCATCGCCGTCGATACCCACCTCTTCCGGGTTGGCAACCGCACCAGCATGGCGGCGGGCAAAACGCCTCTTGCTGTGGAGAAGAAACTGGAAAAGGCCATTCCCAAACAATATCTTCGCCACGCCCATCACTGGTTGATTTTGCACGGGCGCTATATCTGCAAGGCCCGCAAACCCAACTGCCCTATCTGCCCGGTCGAGGATCTCTGTTCATACAAGAAAAAAACCGTCCTCGACCCGCTATGAACCGGATTACTCCGGAACCGCCTTGCCACCGGGCGTTTGTGGCGCGGCAAGCAGATGGCTGTCAAGACAGGCATTCGGCGACACCGTCGGATTGTCAAGGGACAGCCCCACCCCCCGGGTATTGACATATTCAAGGCGATAATCATCATTGTCATTGGGGTAGAAATAGAGATGCATCACGCAATGATCATTGCGGTAGAGCCAGACCTCGGCGTCCTTTTCCTTCCGGACAAGCGACGCATCGCCGAGAATATCCCGCAATGTGCCCCGCGCCAGATTCATAATATTATCGATGACAAAGCGGGGCTCTGGCGCAATTTCAACTGGCGGCGGTGTCTGGGCCTCAATCACCACAGGTGCTGGCGGCGCGGTTTCCACCACGGGTGCGGGCGCCTTCTGACAGGCGGCAAGAAAGCCGACAGAAAGACATACAGCAAATACACGCATCAAATCACCGCGCTTTCTGCAAAGCGGGGCTGCTGCAACGACAAATGAAAGATATGGGTCAGGATCGCCGCCCCGAGAATGGGGGCCGCCAGATTCAATACCGGCACGGAATAAAGCAAGGTCACGGCAAAGCCCCCGATCAGAACCTGGGCGCGAATGGACTTGCGGTGACGTCCGGCTTCCTTGATGCCCAGATGGCGGACCGCCACCATCTCGTAATAGCCCCAGCCCAACAGGTAACTGTTAAGGGTATAAAAAATGATCAACGGCACAAACGGCACCCAGAAGAACATGATGTAAAGCGGAATCACCACGATATTGAGCAGCACGATAAACAGCGCCAGCCGGATCGCCAGATAGGCCAGATGTCCCATACCCAACCGCTTGCCGGCCAGGCGGTCCGTATAATATTTGCCTTCTACCGCATCCACAATATCATCCAGATACAGTGACATGAAAACCGTGGCGATCGGGGGAAAGAAAATGCCCATTAAAAAGAAGAAAATAACATTGAATATCCAGTCGACTTCCAGCAGCCACTGAAAAGCGTCATTGACCCACTGCCAATCAAACTGGGTCAGGACAATCTGGCTTTTGAGATGTGAAGCCAGCGCCCAGGTAATGGCAATCGCCACGAGTGTGGTCAGAATGCCCCAGATAAAAACCTTGAGGAAAGCCGGATCAAAGAGTTGGTTTAAAGTCCGCTCCAGAGACGTTATCACATTTTTCACGTATTTTTTCCTGTTGTCCCGCTACTACCCCCCGCGTCACCACCCCGCGTTACTAAACCTGTACCAGAAAATATGGGGCAATTTTATGAAAAGACAAGGCATGTTTTTTTTAAGCGGCGCATTTATCCCTTGCATGCCCCTTCCTCCTCCCTATACTTCGGCAGTAAATTCACATAAATACATATATAGATAGAGTTATGTTATGACCTCAAAGTTTGATGTTCTTGGTATTGGCAACGCCATTGTTGATGTTCTGGTTCATATTGAGGACTCTTTCCTCGCCGAACATGATATTCCCCGGGGCAGCATGCAGCTGGTCGATGAGGCAACATCGGAACGGCTGTACGGACAGTTGGGCCAGGCCATTGAATGTTCAGGTGGATCCGCCGCCAATACCATCGCCGGACTGGCATCCCTCGGCAGTAAAAGCGCCTATATCGGCAAGACCAAGGATGACCAGCTCGGTCATGTTTTTGACCATGACATCAAATCTCTCGGCATTGAGTTTTCGACAACCAAGGACACCAGCGGCGTATCGACCGCCCGTTGCCTGGTGATGGTGTCCCCCGATGCCGAACGCACCATGTGCACCTATCTCGGGGCCTGCGTCAATCTGACCGAAGACGATATTGATCCTGATCTGGTCGCCGCGTCAAGCGTCACTTACATGGAAGGCTATCTCTGGGACCCGGAACAGGCAAAAGCCGCTTTCCGCAAGGCCATGACACTGTCTCATGCCGCCGGACGCAAAACATCTCTCAGCCTGTCGGACAGCTTTTGCGTCGGCCGGCACAAGGCGGAATTTCTTCAGCTCGCCGAACATGAAATTGATATTCTTTTCGCCAATGAAGATGAACTGTTGATGCTTTATGATACCCAGGACATCTCCGTCGCCCTGGCCGCCGTACAGCAGCATTGCGATATCGCCGCCATCACCCGCAGCGCCAAAGGATGCGTCATCGCCAGTCCGACAGAAATCATTGAAGTCCCGGGCCGCAGCGTTGACCGCCTGGTCGACACCACTGGCGCCGGCGACCTGTTCGCCGCCGGATTTCTGCATGGCTACACCCGCGGCGAAGACCTCGCCACCTGCGGCAACATGGGCAACCTGACCGCCAGTGAAGTCATCACCCATATGGGCGCGCGCCCGGATGTGGTTCTGAAAGACTATATGCGCGACCATCTGTAAACAAGCGCGCGCGGGCGTCCGCGCCCTGAAAAAAACACAAAAATGCTGTTTATACTTGACCCGACGCGGCGGTCCGTGAAAAATGACCCCGAAACATAAAAGATAAGGATGATGTCTGTGATGCGCAAAATTATGATCTCTATACTGGGACTTCTCGTTCTCTCCACCGCCGGTCAGGCGGCCACCCAATGCCGCGCACCTCTCGCTCCAGCGATTCCAGATGGCAAAACCGCGCCGAAAGAAGAAATTCTTGCCGCCCTGTCCACCATCAAAAAAGATTTCCAGCCGGCAATCAAGAATTTCCAGAACTGTATCTCTACGGAAAAAGCCGCCATTGGCGATGTCGCCACAGAAGCACAACTGGCCGAATGGGATCAGTTGTTCGACGCGGCCTACGCCCTGGAGACCATGGTCGCCAATAAAATGAATGAAACCATTCGCGCCTATAAAGCCCGCGCGGCGGCCCCTGCCGAACCGGCAGCCGAGAAAAAAGACACAACAAACTAAGTAAAACCGCTATTTGGCCGCGTGGGCTGTTATCCCCGCGCGGTCAGGCTTTCTGACCCTTTGTGATCCTGAATTGGGTAATACATGCCCAAAAGAATAATATTAACGTCCCTGCCGTTATCAGACAGAGGCAATGCAAGACCATAATATTCCAGGAACGACTTTTCCGGCCACTGCACATTATCATTGACCAGATAGGGACGTCGGGTTCTAACCAATGAATTAAACCGGTCAACCAGAAATCCAATGTCCGGAAAACGGTCAAAATAAAGACCGGTAAAATCCTGCCCGATCGCTTCAACGACCTTCGTACCCACCAAACGCGCGCGGTATCTGACCGGATCCATTTCAACATCGACCAAAACTACCTGAGGCAAAAGACGGTGAAATTCTTCCGGTTTAAGATCAGATCGCGACGGCATCAGGCGATCGCCTTTCTTGCTGCTCCAATATTGAAACATCTTCTTCAAACAGCCCTCGGGAATATCCACAAGGTTCACATTATCAATAAGCATTCCGGACCCCATCTTAGTATACAAAAAATACCCCCCTCTCAGAGAGATATACTACATTAGATTGTGTTAATGTAATGTGAAGAGGCCGGAAAAATCACAACCTGTTCGGGCCGCCCCCAACGCCCTGTCCTTGCACGTAGCCTTTCTGGAAATAAGGCCGCATACCGCACAGGATCATGTTAACCTCTCCCTTTTCGTCCCCCAAAGGAAGAAAAACGGCCTGATATTTTTGAAACCCCCGGTTCATCCAGTCCAGCTGAGACGTCACGTAATAACCGGTCTTCTGTTCGACCAGCTTGTTCAATCGCGCCATCCCGCTACCGCTCGGGCTAATCTCGTCCAGATATTTTCCCGTCATCTCCTGACCCAATGCCAAAACCACTTCCGTGCCCAGTAATCTGAGCCGGTATCGGCGCGGCGCATGTTCAACATCGATCAACCCCACCTTGGGCAACAGATCAACAATTTCCGCTGGCCGGATATCACTACGGCTCGGCATCACACGATCACCTTTTTTCGCACACCAATAATTATATAACGCCCGCAATTCAGACACCGGAATATGATCCAGATCTCCGACTTCATCGCTTTTCACGATGGACGTTCTATTTGATTTCAACATCTCACAACCTCAAAGATCTGGGCTTTTACGCCGGCCCGTGCAGTAACTCTACTGAATTGGCCGGGACTATAGAGCGCAAACTCCCACTTTCAAGGAAAAAATACCTTTAATATTAATATTGCCTTATATAGTGAAGAAGACGAAACATTACGCCCTTGAGCACCACATTTGCGCAAGAATATGCTTGAAGTCTCAATTATGGTTTGAGCTTCCCCAGAGAATCAGTCGCGTTTTTCCGCCCCCCGGCCCTTAAAATCCCGGGATAAGGCCTATTGCGGCATCAACATCGGACCGAGCTTACGCCCCCCAAACAGATGAATATGCAAATGCGGTACTTCCTGATGCGCGTCAGCCCCGGCATTGGCCAGCATGCGATAGCCCGCGTCTTCCAGCCCGAGGTCGCGGGCCACATGACCGACGGCGCGGAAAAAACCGGTGATCAGTTCTGCCGGCGCCGCGGCGGTGAAATCCATCATGCTGATATAGGCCCCTTTGGGGATCACCAGCACATGAACCGGCGCCTGGGGGTTGATATCATGAAAGGCCAGCGCGTGGTCATCCTCATAGACCTTGTTACAGGGAATTTCCCCGCGCAGGATTTTGGCAAAAATATTCTCGGAATCATAAGTGGTATAATTCGGGATCATGATCAGTCCTTTCGTGAATTCTTTTCATCGATGCCGGAAACGCCTTCCCGGCGGGCCAGTTCCTGCAACACCTCTTCCGGCGCAACATCCATCTGGGACCACAGCACCATCAGATGAAACAGCAGGTCGGCGGACTCGGAAATCACCTCGTCCCGATCCCCGGCCACGGCGGCCAGGGCGGTTTCAACCCCTTCTTCGCCGACCTTCTGGGCGATTTTCTTGGTGCCCTTGGCAAACAGACTTGCCACATAACTGCGGCTGCTATCCCCGCCTTTGCGCGCTGCAATCACCCGTGCCAGATTATCCAGTATGTCCGCATTTTTCATCATCTGTTCCTACAGCCTGACCGGAATACCGGCGTGATCCATATATTGTTTCGCCTGCGCAATGGTATATTCACCGAAGTGAAAAATAGACGCCGCCAGGACCGCGCTGGCATGACCGTCCCGCACCCCTTCCACCAGATGCTCCAACGTGCCCACCCCGCCGGAGGCAATCACCGGTATCGCAACACTATCGGCGATGGCGCGGGTCAGTTCAAGATTAAAACCCGCCTTTGTCCCGTCCCGGTCCATGGAGGTCAGTAAAATTTCACCCGCACCATACGCCGCCACCTGTTGGGCATAGGCCACCGCATCGATCCCTGTCGCGGTGCGGCCGCCGTGGGTAAAGACCTCGTATTTATCCGGTCCCACCGACTTCGCATCAATGGCGACCACAATGCATTGTGATCCAAATTTTTCCGCCAGTTCACGCACCAGTTCCGGTCGCTTGACCGCCGCCGTCATCACCGACACCTTGTCCGCCCCGGCCAGCAGAAGATTACGAACATCTTCTGCCGTGCGCACCCCGCCCCCGACGGTCAATGGCATGAAGCATTTGTCCGCCGTCGCCCGCACAACATCAAGAATCGTGCCGCGGTTATCGCTTGATGCCGTGATATCGAGAAAGCAGAGTTCATCCGCCCCGGCCTGATCATACAGCACCGCCTGTTCCACCGGATCACCCGCATCTTTCAGACCAATAAAATTAACCCCTTTGACCACCCGGCCGTCCTTGACGTCAAGACAGGGAATAATGCGGGCTTTAAGCATGGCTATTGCCTTTCAACAACGCGATAGCCGCCGCGATATCAAGCCGGCCATCATAAAGCGCCCGCCCGGAAATCGCCCCGTCAAGCGCCACCCCGGCCTGATCGGCCGCCGTCTTC
>TARA_R110002096_G_scaffold120252_1_pt1 | contig 18315 bp, 14 predicted proteins | sample TARA_R110002096 | Tara Oceans TARA_R110002096 (sample SAMEA4397295) | marine metagenome | biome: Polar Biome; feature: [DCM] deep chlorophyll maximum layer (ENVO:01000326); material: water (ENVO:00002006), including particulate matter (ENVO:01000060) such as... | depth 35 m
CGAGCGCGCCGCATTCCGTCCGGCAGCGCCGCTGACACCGCCTCCGGGATGCGTACCCGCACCGCACAAATACAGACCTTCCAGCGGCATGCTGTATTGCGCTGCACTGCTTACCGGGCGCACGAACATGAATTGATCCAGTGTCAGTTCTGCATGGTGCCAGTGTCCGCCGGTGATGTGGAATTCGCGCTCGATGTCGGCCGGTGTCAGTAACTCACTGGCGGTAATTCTCGATGTGATATCCGGTGCGTAGCGCGCAATGGTATCGATAATCACCTTTTGAAAGGCGGCTTTACTGGTCTCGCTCCAGCCTTCCCTGAGATCGTACGGCGCGTACTGTACAACCGCCGACATGATGTGTTTGCCAGTCGGTGCCAGTGTTTCATCGCGAAAACTCGGAAAGGTCATTTCAATAACCGGTTGCGGCGATGCCTCACCGTATTTCGCCGGATTAAATGCACGTTCTACGTAGTGTTCGTCCGGAGCGATAATCAGTCGCTCGGCAAAATCCTGTTTCGACACACCTTCGATCGTTGGCAGGCCGTCCAGTGCCAGATGCAGTTTCGCTGCATTGCCTTTCGCCCGGAGGTGATGGATGCGTCGCGTAAAGCCCGCTTCAACATGCCGCGGCCCGACCAGGTTCATGATCGTCTGCTTGGGATCCGCATTCGAAATAACCGTGAAGCTGTCGAAACGATCGCCTGATTCGGTTTCCACGCCCGTGACCCGGCCGTTTTCGACAATGATCCGTTTTACGGCCGTTGCGATACGGATGGTCGCACCCTCGGCACGGGCGGCGTGTGCCAGCTCATTGCTGACACTGCCCATGCCGCCGGCAGGCACGCCAATACGTCCATGATCGCCCGCCAAGCGGTACAAATACGTCATGATGGTATTCGGCGAGCGCGGTCCGAGGTGCGTCCCCAGTACTGCGTCCAGGCTGATAGCGCCCTTCAACAATGGACTCTGAAAGCGCTCGTTGAGCTCATCGTGAATATTCATGCCGATCAGGCGCAGGAATTCACGCATTTCGTCTTTGCCGAGCATGCGCAGGTCGAGGCCGAGCTGCCCCAGGGCGAACAGGTCTTTGAAGTCCTTCGTTCCAAGACGCGGTGGCGGCTTATTGAGGTGTTTGCGCAGTAGCCCCGCGAAACGCGTCATACGTTTCCTGAATTGCCGATATTGATCGGCATCGTGTTCGTCGACGCCCTCAAGCTCTTTGCCATGCAAACGAAGATGCCGCCCATCTTCACCCAACGCAATGGTGGTCATGTCATCACTGGCAAGACGTGTCGCAATTTTCAGGTCCTTGCGCACCTCTGGCTGCAATTGATACAGCAGGTGCGCGCAGGCCGACACCGAGTAGCCGTCGGCAAACTCTCGCGTAACTGCTGCGCCGCCAACCTGGTCATTGGCTTCGAGCACGAGCACGCGCTTACCGGCTCTCGCGAGTAATGCCGAACACACCAGCCCGTTATGACCGGCTCCTACAATGATTGCGTCATAGCTGTCAGTCATCGCCAAAATTCTCCGGCACGGTATTGGGGCGTTTCAGGTCGCTTAAGATTTCGCGCGCCGCATTGGCACCGGGCGCGGCCATGACGCCGCCACCGGGATGGTTACTTGATCCACACATGTACAGGCCGCCGATCGGACTTCGATATTGCGCGTAGCCCGGAATTGGCCGGTTAAACAACAATTGATCCATGGTCAGCTCGCCGTGGAAAATATTACCTTCGGTGATGCCGATTTCGGCCTCGATGTCCTGTGGTGTGCGAATTTCTGCGTGCAGAATCAGGTCTTTGAAATCCGGGCTGTAGTCGGCAATCTGGTTGATGACCGTTTGGCCAAACGCGTCTTTTTCGTCACTGGTCCAGTCGCGCCCCTCGAGCTTGTGCGGGCAATATTGCACGAAACAACTCATGAAGTGCTTGCCGGGCGGTGCCATCGTCGGATCGTTCAGCGTCGGTATGACCATGTCGATGTACGGGTCTTCTGACCAGCGACCGTCTTTCCAGTCGTCGTACGCCCGTTCCATCCGCTCCATCGAATCGATGAAATGCATGTCGCTGTGATACAGCGAACTGCCCTCCGGCAATGCCGGGAACGTCGGTAGCCCGTCCAGTGCGATATTGACCTTGCCCGACGAACCGCGAATCTTGAAGTTCTCGACCCGATGATGGAACTCGGCCGGCAAGTCGCTCTTTGCGACGCAGTTGAGGAAGGTACGTTTGACGTCCATGGCCGACACGACAACCGGCGCATGAATTTCATCGCCATTGTCCAGCGCAACACCGGCCGCCTTGCCATCCTTGACGATAACCTGATCGACACCCGCCTCGGTGCGCAGTTCGCCGCCGGCCGCCTGAAATGCCCCGGCAATCGCTTTGGAAACGGCCCCCATGCCACCGCGGGCGAAGCCCCAGGAGCCAACATTGCCGTCGACTTCACCCATATAGTGGTGCAACAAGACATACGCCGTCCCGGGCGATTGGATGCCGAGCGCTGTGCCGATAATGCCGCTGCCGGACATCGCCGCCTTGATAACGTCCGTTTCAAAGTATTCGTCCAGGTAGTCAGCCACACTCATGGTCCAGAAGCGGATCGTGTCGTACATCCGGTCCTCACCCATTTCTGTGAACTTGCCGCCGATGCGGGCCAGCTCCATCAGGTCCTTCGGTTTGAACGAGGTCGGGTCCGGTGCCGTGCTCAGCAGGAAATCGCGAATAAAACGGCACTGGCGCATGGTTTCTGCTGAATAGCGTTTGTATGCATCGGCGTCGTGTCGGGAAAAACGCGCCATTTCCCGATACGCGACTTCTTCGTCATGATAGGACCCGTAGTAGTCACCGTTCTGCATGAACTGGACGGAGCCTCCATACGGTGTGATCTGCAGGCCGTGCCGGTGCAGCTCCAGCGCCCGATATATTTCCGGTCGCAACAGGCTGCAGACGTAGGAGCAGTTTGAATACCACCAGTCTTCATAGAGATTACGACTGACCGCAGCACCACCGATGTAGTCGTTCTTTTCGACGCAGACAACGTCCAGTCCGGCCTTGGCAAGAAATGCGGCATTGGTCAGTCCGTTGTGGCCGGCGCCGACAACGATCGCATCATAGGATTTCATTTAAGACTCGGGCCTCCGGCGGCGGCGCGCTTTGCCTGCTGCTCAAAGCTGGGCCATGTAATGTCCACCGCACGCTCGAATTTGTCCAGTGTTTCGGCCAGGCATTCCACATTGTGAGACTCGCATAAGAACCAGGGCTCGCGCGAATCGGGCTCGATCAAAATGCCCTGCTCATGCAACTGCGGTGCGAGTGCATCGTAGAAATCGTAGTTGGACTGCATCCATTCGCGATAGTCCGCGGGTGCACGTTCGGCGAAAAACAATCCCATGAGGGATGGATGCCCGGTAAAGCAGTGCTCAATATTGCGGGCATCCAGAATCTCGCTTAAGCCCTGCTGCAATTTGCGACCATAAGACTCGATATCGGCGAGTGCCGTCGTTTCGTCGAGTATCTCAAGCGTTTTCGCCGCGGCGGCCAGCGAGACGGAATGACCGGTAAAGGTGCCACCGTGCACAACTCCATCACCGACTTTGCGCATGATGTCCTCGCGCCCGGCAACGACCGATATCGGGTAGCCATTGGCGATCGCTTTGGCGAAAGTGCAGATATCTGCTGCCACCCCAAACAATTCCTGCACGCCGCCTTTCGCAACGCGGAATCCGGTTTTGACTTCATCGATAATCAACAACACACCGTAGCGGTCGCACAGCTCGCGAACATCTTTCATGTATTGCGCGTCAGCCGTTATCGCGCAGCAATTACCCATGATGGGCTCGATCAGGAATGCGCCGATGTCATTTTTGGGGTTCCTGAACAGATCTTCCAGCGCATTGGCATCATTCATCGGCGCCGTATGAAACAGGCGCTTGGTTATGGCCGGTACGCCATCGCCATACGGCAGCACTTCCGGGTCGCCGTCTTTCGGCACCCAGTCCTCGACTTCGGCATACCACATGACTTCGCTGAAGACGCCGTGATAGCCGCCCTCCATGACCACGTGTGAGTCTTTTCCGGTGTAAGCCCGCGCAATTCGGAGTGCGGCCATAACTGCTTCGGTTCCTGAATTCGAAAAGCGCACCAGTTCGGCCGCCGGTACCATGTCGCTGATGCGACTCGCGACATCGAATTCCAGTTCGGTCGACAGCGCGAACACGCCCCCGACGTTCATGCCGTCCCGAGCGGCCTGATCGACCCGCTCATCACCATAGCCGAGAATCACAGGTCCATAGGCAAGCCGATAGTCGATGTACTCGTTGTCGTCGATATCCCAGACGCGCGCCCCCTTGCCGCGTGCGACATAGATGGTCTTGTCATCGCCCCAATAGCGGAAGTTTGAAGATACCCCCAGGGGCAACTTTGTCTGTGCTTGTCGAAAGTGCGCGTTAGAGCGCGACAGGGTACGCATAAGCCGTTCACCGGAGTGATGATAAATGAATGAGTATTCATTCATATTATGGCATAATAATGCGATGGCAACCACAGCGAAAAAGGCCCGCAGGACCGCAAGCCGCGAAAAAAGACGACAACAACTGATTGATGCGACGGTCAAGTGCATCGCACGCAAGGGCTTGGGTGGCACGACAATCGGAGACGTTGCGAAAGCGGCCGGCCTGTCGCAAGGCATTATCAACCTGCACTTCAAGAGCAAGGACAATCTGCTCGAAGAAACACTGCGCCACCTCGCCGACGAGTACAAAATGCAGTTTAATCGTGCGTTGCAACAGTCCGGACCCGAAGCAGCAGACCAACTGCGCGCGCTCATGGCACTCGACCTGCACCCTTCCATTTGCGACAGCAAGAAGATTGCTGTCTGGTTCGCTTTCTGGGGGGAGGTCAAGTCGCGTCCGACGTATCGCAAGATCTGTGCGCGCTCCGACCGCTACTACGACGAAGTTACACAGAAACTCTGCGAACAGATTATCGCCGCTGGCAACTACACAGAGGTCAGCGCGAGCGCGGCGGCGACGATGCTGACATCGATGACCAATGGCATGTGGTTATCGTGCCTGATCAGCCCCCGCTCGTTCGATCGCAAAGCAGCAATGGACGCCATTGACGAATACCTGCAGAACATGTTCCCGAATCATTATCCGGAGAATCGCCTGTGAAGATTGAACTCAGCCAGGATGCCCGGAAATGGCAGACCCTCGCCCGCGAATACGCGGATGAATACCTGCAGCCGCATGAGGTCGAAGCAGAATTGAATGACGGCGAGCTGCCGGCGCAGATCACTGAACGCAATAAGCGGCGGGCCATCGCCCTCGGGCTGAGTGCCATCGACGTACCGGCAGAATACGGTGGACACGCGCTTGCGATGGAATCGCAGGTCGCCATCTGGGAACAACTCGGGCGCGTCACCAACGCACTATCGTGGTGTTTCTCCGAACCACAATCGTGGATGTTTGAAGCTTGCAGCGACAATCAGATCGAAGACTACATCTTGCCAATGCTGCGCGGCGAAAAGAAAGACTGCTATGCCATTACCGAGTCCGGCCCCGGCTCCGACATCTCTGGACTGCAGGCAACCGCGTTCAGAGACGGCGACGACTATGTCCTGAACGGCGAAAAATGGTACGTCACCAGTGGCAATCTCGCGGATTTTTTCTGGTTCCAGGCACGCATTCCGGAAGAAGATGACGACGCACTATTCCTGGTCGACCAGGGTGTACCCGGCATCGAAATCACGGCAACACCGAAATTTACCCATACCTACGCGGCGCATCATCCGACCTACCTGTTCACCAACGTGCGGATCCCCGCGGCACAGCGCGTCGGCCAGCCTGGCCAGGGGATGGCCTATACGCACAGCTGGTTTCGGCACGAACGCCTGATGATCGGCGCGCGTAGCTGCGGCGCCGCTGCCCGCCTGATCGAAGAAGCAATGGCCTTTGCCAATGAGCGATTGATCGACGGACAAGCGCTCAGCGAAAAACAGATCATCCAGTTCATGCTCGCCGACAGCGTGACTGAGTTGTATGCATCCCGCCTGATGACCTACGAAGCCGCGCGTGCCTGTGACCGCGGTGAAGACGTCAAGGCACTGCACAGTCGTTGCTCAATGGTGAAGCTGCATGCCTCGGAAATGGCGAACCGCGTGGCTGACCGCGCCGTACAGATTTTCGGTGGCCGCGGCTACATGCGCGAAAATGTCGCCGAACGTTTCTTCCGTGAATTGCGCGTGGATCGCATTTGGGAAGGTACAAGTGAGATTCAACGCCTTATAATCGCGAGATCGCTCCTGAAGCGCGGTCTGGACGGAATGTGAATCGCAGATACCTGTTGCTTGCCGGTGTATGTACGGCCGCCCTGTTCAATATCAGTTGCGATTCTTCGGTTACAGCGGACTCCGCTGGCAACAATGTGGTCAATGTGTACAACTGGGCCGACTACATTGCGCCGGACACCATCGCAAAATTCGAAGCCGAAACCGGCATCAAGGTCAATTACGATCTGTACGACTCGTCCGAGGTCGTCGACGTCAAGTTGTTAACCGGGAACAGCGGCTACGATGTCGTGGTCCACAGCAATCAGTATTCATCGAGACTCGCACCGATCGGAATCTTTGCGCGGCTCGACAAGCGCAAGTTCAGCAACTTCGCCAACCTTGACGAACAGGTGCTGCAGCGAATCAGCGTCTACGACGCGGTCCGCGACTACAATATTCCGTATCACTGGGGCTCAACGGGCTATGCCTGGAATGTCGCGATGGTCAGGGAGCGCCTGCCCGATCACCCGATGGACAGTGCTGACGTGCTGTTCGATCCGGAGGTCGTTGCCAAACTCGCCGATTGCGGTGTCAGCCTGCTCGACGGTTCTACCGACCTGTTCCCGATGGTACTCGCCTATCTTGGCATGGACCCGACGGCTACCGACGACGCGAGCCTCGCCGCAGCGGAAGCGCAATTGGCGAAAGTCCGGCCGTATATTCGTTATTTCAGCAATTCCAAGATGCTCTCGGATCTGCCCAACAAGGAAGTATGCGTGGCGATGAGCTGGTCCGGCGACTACGCCACAGCCGCGGCAAGGGCCAGGGAGGCCGGCATCGATATCGAGATTCGCTATACGATGCCCAAAGAAGGGTCCGGGCTCTGGGTCGACGGCATGTATATCGTCGCCGATGCGCCGCACAAGGAGAACGCGTACGCATTTATCGATTTCATACTGCGCGCTGATATTGCCGCCGATATTGCGAATACCGTCTCGTACGCGAATGCGAATCGTGCTTCCTGGCCACTGATCGATGCGACATTGCGAAACGACGACGCGATCTTCCCGGGTGAAGAGTCCTGGAAACGGCTGTATCCGATCATGACCAGCGATCCAAAACAGGAGCGCGTCAGGACTCGTGCCTTCGCACGCGTAAAGAGTGGCCTTTGAAAGACTTTATTCGCATTCGCGGTGTCAGCAAGAAGTTCGGTGACTTCACTGCGGTGGACAATGTCGACCTCGATATTGCGAAAGGCGAGTTGTTTTCCATTCTCGGCGGTTCCGGCTGCGGCAAGACAACCTTGCTGCGTATGCTCGCCGGCTTCGAAATACCCACCTCCGGTTCGATTGAAATTGATGGCGTCGATGTCACGTACCAGGCGCCGTACGAGCGGCCGGTCAATATGATGTTCCAGTCCTACGCAATTTTCCCGCACATGGACGTTGCGAAAAACATTGCCTATGGCCTGCAGAAGGAAGGTGTCCCGAAAGCCGAAACAGCAAGACGTGTTGATGAGATGCTCGAGCTGGTGCAGCTCGCCGATTTCAGAAACCGCAAGCCCGACAAGCTATCCGGTGGCCAGAAGCAACGCGTCGCGCTGGCACGCGCGCTGGTCAAACGACCCAAAGTCCTGCTGCTCGATGAACCGCTGGCCGCACTCGACAAGAAGCTGCGTGAACACACCCAGTTCGAGCTGATGAATATCCAGGACGAACTGGGCATTACATTTGTGGTCGTGACACACGACCAGGAAGAGGCATTGACGCTGTCCAGCCGCATCGTCGTCATGAACATCGGCCGCTTTGAACAGGTCGGAACACCGAAGGAGGTGTACGAATTTCCCGGCAATCGCTTCGTCGCTGATTTCATCGGCACCACCAACACGTTTGAAGCCGTCGTAACCGTGGTCGGCGAGGATCGAATCCAGGCCTATTCGGATGAAGTCGGCGAAACCCTGTCAGCGCTCGGCCGCCAGCTTGTCGAAGTCGGACAAACCGTGCAGATCGCGGTCCGGCCGGAGAAAATTTTTGTCGGCAAAGAACGGCCCACCAATGACGAAGACGTCTGCGTAGCGGGAGTGGTTGACGATCTCGGCTATCTCGGCAATCGCTCGCTGTACCGTATTCGGCTGCAGTCGGGGCGCATTGTGCAAGTCAGCTCACAAAACCGGCGGCGCTCCGTATCCCGGTTCCTCGAGTGGGATGACAAGGTCTGGATCTCATGGCGACCGCGCAGCGCCGTTGTGTTGCTGGACTGAACGCGATGGGTATTGCAGCCGGAAATCGTAACGAGACCTGGAAAATGGTCGCGCTGGCGACGCCCTACCTCTGGCTGCTGGTGTTCTTTCTTATACCGTTCCTGATTATCTTGAAGATCAGCCTCGCCGACCCGGTAATCGCACAACCGCCCTTCACGCCGACCTTCGATGGCGACGGTAACCTCGCTGTTTCTGTCGACAGCTTCCGCTTCCTGTTAACCGACAAGCTTTATTTCATCACCTATATGCGTTCGGTACTGATGGCGGCGGCAGCGACAATCCTTTGCCTCGCGTTGGGCTTTCCGATGGCCTATGGCATTGCCCGCGCCACCCCGGCTGCGCGCAGCCTGCTACTGCTGCTGGTGGTATTGCCATTCTGGATTTCATTCCTGCTGCGCGTCTATGCATGGATGGGCATTCTCAACAATTACGGCGTCATTAATAATTTCCTGATGTGGGTCGGCATCATCGATCAACCCCTGCAGATCATGTACACCGATGTGGCCGTGTTTATCGGACTGGCCTATTCGTATCTGCCATTCATGATCCTGCCCTTGTACGCCACACTGGAACGCATGGACCTTGGCCTGGTTGAAGCGGCGCAAGACCTTGGCGCATCGCGAACCCGGGCATTCTGGGATGTCACCTGGCCGCTCGCGCGACCCGGCATCATTGCCGGATGCCTGCTGGTCTTTATTCCGGCGATCGGCGAGTACGTCGTTCCTTATCTTCTCGGCGGGCCGGAGTCATTGCTGATCGGGCGTGTCCTGTTCGACGAATTCTTCGTAAATCGTGACTGGCCACTCGCATCAGCCGTCGCAATTGTATTGCTGGTTCTGCTCCTCGTTCCGATCGTCTTTCTGCAGCGCAACCAGGCACGCGACCAGGAGGGCATGTCTTGAAGAGGCAATCGCGCTTCGTGCTGACAGCATTGTCATTTGGCTACGCCTTCCTGTACGTACCATTGCTGCTGGTCGTCATTTATTCGTTCAACGATTCGCGCATTGCGACAATCTGGGGCGGCTTTTCAGTGCGCTGGTACGGCGAACTGTTCCGCAATGAGCTCATTCTCGATGCCGCGCTGTTGAGCCTCGCAATTGCTGCAACGTCGGCGACCGCGGCGACCATCCTCGGCACCATGGCTGGCCTGGCGCTTGAGCGCTTCGGTCGCTTCAAAGGCCGCACGATTTTTGCCGGGATGATCTCATCACCTATGGTTATGCCGGAGGTCATTACCGGACTGTCTTTGTTGTTGCTGTTCGTAACCTTGCAACAGCTAACGGGCTGGCCCGGTCAACGGGGCTTTTCAACCATCACTATTGCGCACACCACATTCGCCATGGCGTATGTTGCGGTGATTGTGCAATCGAGGTTGGCGGCAATAGACGAGTCGCTCGAAGAAGCCGCGATGGATCTGGGCGGCCGGCCGCTGCGCGTCGTGTTCGACATCACTTTGCCGTTGATCGCGCCGGCCATGATGGCAGGCTGGCTGTTGGCGTTTACGCTATCACTGGATGACCTGGTGATCGCGAGTTTTGTATCGGGACCCGGCAGCAGCACCTTGCCGATGTATATTTTTTCGAAGGTCAAGCTGGGTATATCACCGGATATCAACGCGCTGGCAACGATTATTATCGTCACTGTCAGTCTCGGTGTTGCAGCCGCGTGGTTTATAGGCCGGCGCGTAACCCGGCCAAACTAGGGTCGCTGCAACTCGCCCAGGATCCATTCGATATAACAACGCTCGGCGGCCTCCATTTCCGAAAACGGCCCCGGCTCGTAGTATTTCGAATGCACGCCTTTTGAATTGTTGGAAATGATGCGCTTGTCGGCTTTTGTCGTCACGTCCCAAAGCCAGGTCAGCTCATCGAGATCGTAGTCCTTGCCTTCTTCGGCATCGCCCCGGACCAGCCAATAGACCTCACAATTCGAGTTCTGGTGATCCACTGGCGTAAACACGTAGCAAACCACATGGTCGTTGTATGCGAGGAGAAATGAAAACGGTCCGAAAGAAAAATCGGCCTGGCCGCCATCATAGCCCTTGATGCTGCCCAGCAGCGGTGCAACGGGTTGGCCGTCCCGGCTGCCGGTTTTGTACTTCTTGAACAGCGCCGTGCGTCCATAGCCAAAGCCGATCTCACCCGGCCGCGCCTTCGTGTCAATAAAGTCTATTTCAATGTCCTCGATACCACAGGCCGGCATGCGTTCGTACATGTGTGCGGACACGCGCTTTCTTTTTTCGCGATCAAGCATCAGCGTATGCAATTGCGCGTATTCCGGATGCGCGGTCGCGCAGTGGTAGCATTCCTGGTAATTCTCGATCGACAATTTCCAGTTGGCAGGAATCGAATAGCTTTTTTGTGCGGCGACTTTCAGGTTTTCGAAATCATACATCTGCATGACCGCTTGCAGATCACGAATGGCGCCCTGCAACGCCGGCGGGTCTTCACAAAAGCTGACAAAGACCAGTCCATGAATAATGCCAACGGATACGGTTTTCAGTCCGTACTCCGACATCTCAAAACCATCGCCCATATTGCGCGCCGCGACCAGGCTGCCGTCAATTCCGTACATCCAGCCATGATAGGGGCAGGTGAACTTATCGGTATTGCCGGCATGCTCCAGGCACACCAGCGAACCGCGGTGGCGGCATACATTCGCAAACCCGGACAGGTCGCCATTCTCGCCACGGACAATAATCGCCGATTCCGCACCGACATTGAGTACGCGGAAGTCGCCGGTCTTGGACCATTGCGACGTGTGTCCGGCCAGGATCCAGTTGCGATTAATGATTTTTTCGACCTCAAGTTTGTAAATCCCGGGGTCGGTATAAAAACGCTGGTCCAGTGCATGACCAGGCTTTTGACTGGCGATCAATTCATCGATTGACCGCAGGTCATTGTTCATTACAGCACTCATGTTTATTCCACAATATGAAACCAGTGAAGCCGACTTTTTACGATATCACAATGGCATTCCGACAACCGGCGCTGACAGTGTTTTAAGGAAAGCTTCGAGCTGCCTCAACTCGCGAGACGACAGGCCCAAGGGTTTTGCTTCGTTGTGTCCGATCATTGCATCGGCGGCAATATTGTAATGCTGTAATACATCCGCGAGCGTTGCGAACTGGCCTTTGTGCATGAACGGCGCCGTGTTCTCGAGGTTTCGCAACGACGGTGTTTTGAAAGCACCTATCAGGCTAACGCCGGTACGCGCAAACTCGAGCTCACCGCACGCGCGCTGCGCATCATCGCTGTACGGCCCGCGGCAGTTGAACGGGTCCTGCAACACTTCGCGAACGCCCGCCACTCGTCCTTTGTCCGGCAGCTCGCCGGGGAAACTGATCACCCCGGTATTGTGAAACTCATGGTTGGTCAATAACGGACCATTGTGGCACTGGGTACAATTCGCTTCGCCAATGAACAGGCGCAACCCGCGAATTTCATCGTCGCTGAACAGCTCACGTTGATCGGTTTCTCCTTGCAGCAGCGATGTGACATAGCGATCGAAACGCGATTCACCGGGCCGCAGGGTTCGCTCGAACGCCGCGATGGATTTACCGATATTTGCAAACAGCGTATCGACGGCGTGCTGATCCAGTTCATCCGGGGACGGTAACGCACCGAACAGGGACTCGTAATAATCCCGATAGTCGTCGTCTGCGTGTATTACCGCCGCAACGTCAACGCGACTGATGCCGTGCTCGCGTGCATCCTCAATCGGTGCCAGCGCCTGTGCCCACAGGCTGTCACGCCGGCCATCCCAAAATTGCCACGGACTGTAGGCCGCCGCGACAATACTCGGCGTGTGGCGATCCGTCCTGCCGATTGCCTGCCCTTTCTGCAGGCCGTCGGTAAAGCGGCGGATGGGCTGATGGCAGGTGGCACAGGAAATACCGCCATTCGCGCTAAGGCGCGGATCGAAGAACAGCTTGCTGCCGAACTCCGCTGCACGCGGGTTGTCGGCAACGGCATTGCTCGGATCCGGTGGAGGATCGCCCAGTGCCTGCAGCGAAAGCGAGCGGAGCATATCGAGCTCGGTGGCCGTCCAGTCAGGAATTGGTCGTGGCATGATCTGCCACGCAAGCGCAGCGACCACAGCAAGCAGCAAAGTCGGACGGACAAGGTTTTTGAATGTCATAGCCGCAATGGGATCGTTACCGTTGTCGTGCCGTTGTCTGTCTTTATACGGACTGTGATCTCCCAGTAGCCGCGCATGTGAAATCGCATGCCATCGAGGCGATAGTTTCCGCCGCCGAGATCCGCGGTGACGCGCGGCTGCGTGGGCAATCCATGGTCGTGTTCCGGCATACCACCTTCGACTTCAATTGTCGCACCCTCTATCGCGACACCGGACGCGTCTTCAATATGCAGCACCCAGCTGTGCATCCGATTGAGCTGCGGCTGACCGTCCGGTGTCGTGTACGTCACCTTAAGATCGGCGGCAAACCCCGGTAGCGGCACAAACAGACAACAGAGCAGCAGTATCTGTGCTGCTGCCGCAGGTCTGCCAAGCCATTTCCTGATGCGCCCGCTCATGAACAGGTATTGGACCTGCAACAACAACAGCAACCCGACAATGAACGGCCAGTACCCGAGGCCCGTGAAGCCAACCTCGAACGGAAACACCGCGGTGTACAGCTTGCCGGTTTCAAGATGACGTGCGGAAACGATACCGACAAACTCGCCTTCCTCCGCGAACGCATGCCGTACCAGGTAAACATCCGGCTCAACGACAGGCGCCTGGTAGTAGACCGTTGCATCATCGATGTCTGCAATTTGTTGCACGTCCTCGAGGCGAGCAAATCGGCCCTTGCCGGTCACGTCACGAATGATGCGAAAGTCCACCGCCATTTCCGCCAATGCATCGTGCTGGTATTCCATAACGAAGATACTGTCAGCCGCCGTCGGCAGGTCCTCACAATACTGTTCCAGACCGCTGACTTCCGGCTGATAGATTTTGAAGTGTGCGCGCAGAAAATTGACCTTGATGACGCACAGGTCATCCTCTTCCACGACGCCACCGTGCGCCAGCGCATTCGTCGGCAGGAAAACGACCACAGCACAGAAAAGCAGGCAAAGACGCGCGATAGAGTGCACAATCATCGCCCTATTCTAACCACTCTCACCAGCGCCTCAACAGAATGAATTTTTTCCTCAGCACCGTTGCCTTGTTGCTCGGACCGGTTATTTATGCAGTCGCGCGCAACAATCGCGTGCTCAGACGGCTTCTCGATGCGCTGATCGTACTGACAATCGCGTTCATAATCGGCGTGCATATCATTCCCGAGGCGATATCGCATGGTGGCAAACTGGCAATTTTCGTCATCGCGATCGGGATTCTCTTTCCGATGCTGCTCGAACGATTGTTTCGTAAAGCAACCGACACCGCACACCTGGTCATAGTCGGTATCGCGGCCATAGGCTTGCTGGTACACGCTGTGGTTGACGGATTGGCACTGTTGCCGGGCAGCGGCGACGGTCTCGCGCTTGCGGTCATATTGCATCGCCTGCCGGTTGGCATGGCGCTGTGGTGGGCTATCAAACCGAATTTCGGCGAGACACTCGCGTCCGCCGCGTTTGCATTGGTCATCCTGGCGACCGCGAGCGGCTTTTTCCTCGGAGAATCCGTCGTCGCGGCCGCGGACATACAGTTGTTGGCTATGTTCCAGGCATTCGTATCAGGTTCGCTGATTCACGTCGTCCTGTTTGGCGTCAAGCACCACCACGACTGAGTCCGGCTATTTTAGAAAGTGCCCGCGATAAAAGATGAGCGGGTCTGTCTTTCGGTCTTCAAACCGCAATACGCGCCCAACCATGATCTTGTGATCACCGCCATCGTAACAATGCTCGGTGCGACACTCGAATACAGCGGAAAATTCCGGCAGGACCGGGATGCCGGCAACACCGACCGCGCACTCTATGCCATCAAATTTATCCGCACCCTTGCTCGCGAACCGGCTACAGACATCCTGTTGATGCGTTGCCAGTACGTTGACGGCGAAGTGCTCGGCCTCGACGAAGGCCGCGTAGCTTAACGACTCCTCACCCACACTCCATAGCACCAGCGGCGGATCGAGCGATACAGAATTGAAACTGTTGACCGTAATACCGATTTTTTCACCGTTGGCATCGAGTGCCGTAACAACGGCGACACCGGTGGCAAAACAACCCAGCGCACGTCGAAATTCGCCGAGGTCTATTTCATTCGATGACAAGAGCTACCCTTCGTTTATCCACAAAATTAAAAAATGCCGCCAACAGCCCACCTGCGAGAAGGTGCCAGACGCCCCACACTGCCGCAATCGCTGCTGCGCCGCCGACACCTTTGAGCTGACCGAGCAGGATAACCAGCGCAAGTCCGGAATTCTGGATGCCGACTTCGAACGTGAGTGCCCGCTGCACCGCCGCCTTTCGGGTCAGGACCCGAGACACCAGCGCACCCGTCGCGAACGCCGCGCTATTGTGCATGATCGTTACACCGGCGAGCAAACCGACTGCTGGCCAGAGCACCGGGAAGAAATAAATGATGCCGTAGATAATTGTGCCACCGAGCACCGCAGACCCGGCGATGGTCGTGCGACGCCGGATGCTTTCTGCCCAGTCCGGTGCCCGGGCTGCAACCGTCATGCCGACAATCAGTGGAATAGCGAGCAGCACCGTCGTCTGGCCCACGAAAAGCCAGGGATTAACATCGAGCGACTGCAACAGCGCGCCGGTTGGCGCGTACGCCTGCGACCAGAACAGTGTCAACGCCGGAGTCAGCAGCGCTGCCAGCAGGCTCGACGTCGCTGTCAAAGCGACCGATATTGCAACGTCACCGCGCGCCAGGTAGGTGAGCAAATTTGACATCGCGCCACCCGGACAACATGCGACGACGATCATGCCGAGAGCGATGGACGGCGGTGGTGATAGCAGGTGTATCAAGCCGAACGTCACCAGCGGCAACAGGATGACTTGCGCTACGACGCCACCGAAATACACGCGTGGCATGTTCAGCAGCTTGCGGAAATCCCCGACGCGCAGCCCCAGAGCAACACTGAACATCACCAGCATCAGCGCAATGACAACGCCCGCCTGCCCCAGCGGGTCGAGCACGATGCGCAGTGCATCAAGGCGATCGATGTCAGTCATTCGGCGCTGGCCTTTCCGGATCGTGGCGGCACCGGCGAGAAATAACCGACGACCAGCAGCATGACGCCGACGCCCAGGAAGGAGACGATCCGAGCGACCGTGCCGGTATTGCCAAGATCAATGACAAACAGCTTGAGAACGACAACAATCATCAATACTGCACCAATCATCCATGTCATGCGGCTGGCACGGCGGGTCCCTGTGACCATGCCGCTGAGACCGAGAATGGCCCAGTAAATCGATAATGTGCTTTGCACGCCAACCGAGTTCATCAGCGCCGCCGAGTCCCACGCGACCCCTGTCGTGTGATGCACCATACGCACAACTGACAAGGTCGACAGCAGGAACGCAACAGCGAGAAAAGTAATCTGCGGTGCTCGCGAGTCCTTGTCCAACACGAAGTGCGGATTCTCGTTCTCAACCTGCATGGCAAACCACATCAGTGTCATGCCGACGATCGACAGAACATCGAAAGGATTCAGTAATGGAATATAAGCCAGTGGTGCCGGGTCGCCAGGATTCTGCAGGCACACGGAAATCAGCAGCAACATATACAACGCAAGCAATGATATTGCCGCGAAGAAATAGCCCTCGAACAGCGAATTGAACGGCCAGCGAGAACTCTTGCGCTCCAGCAGCAGTACAGCGACTGCGAGCGCCAGCACCAGGAGCCCGGCAGTTCCCGGCCAGACTGGATTGTCTAATACCCGGTCCAGTTGCCACCAGGTCTCGAAGGCGATGAGCAGCGCGAACAACACGGCACCTGCGCCGTGCCAGAGTCGCTCGATATAGCGCGCTTGCTTATCAAGGCAGTACAGCACCCACACATGCGATGCCAGCGCCACCAGCCAGGCCAGCGTGCCGAGACCCAGGAAGAAATGCTTGTGCTCGCCCAGGTAGACCACTGCAAAAATGGCCAGCGCCGGCAACAACGCCAGCGATACACGGCGGTACGCAATCCAGCCAAACCGCTTTCCCGCATACGCAATCGCTGCCAGGCTCAGGGACACGAACAGCAGCATGAAATGTGCACGCTGAGATGGCGGCGCGCGGTCGAAGATCTCCAGGGTGCCGGTGCCAAACCAGAATGCGAGCCCCCAGCCCAGCAATACGATTGCCGCAACGAGTGGCGCGTCCTGTGCGCGTTTATCGGTTGCCAGCTTGCGCGATCCGTACAGCGACATCCAGGCAATCAGTGCGCCACCCAGCACATTGGCATTCAGCACCGGCCACGCCAGGTCGTCACTCCAGCCGTAACCGACCAGCGCCGTACCGCCAGTCAGGGGCAGCAAGGCAACGGTGATTGCCCACAACGCCAGCCAGTCGAGGCGATTCGCGGCATAGTGCATTGCCGCGTAGCTGCCAGCGAAATACAAGAGTGCGAGCAACAATTCGCTGCTCTGCGAGGCCCGGTCCGAAATTTCCGCACCGCCTGCGCCGAACCACCAGCCCAGCCCCCAAACCAGCAAGCCCAATGATGCAAGCTTCTGCCAGTCCCTCCCCTGCTTGTCCGAGAACAAGCGATAGGCAGAGTAGATAGCCGCGGCGGCAATGAGCACGGCGCCAATATAATTACCATTCAGGACCGGCATCCCGAGCTTGTATTTCCAGCCGTAGCTGATGAACTCGGAACCGGCCGCGAAGGACAATGCGCTGCCGGTGATACGCGCCAATGTCGTGTTTTGACGCACACCGATCCAGACCAGTGCCGCACCCTCGAGCGCCCAGGCAATGGCAGTCCAGCGATCGTCCAGTGCCAGCGGAATCGCAATGGTGGCAAATGCCACGCCGAGCGCTATTAAGGCCTGTGTCAGCAACCCAAAGTCACGCTCGTGTTTTTGCCGCAGCCACAGTGCCAGTGCTGCGTAGAATGCAGCGACTGTTGCTGCGCTGATGGCCAGGCCGTACTCGGTATGATCCAACAGCTGCGATTGCAGGGCGAACGCTATCGTCGGTGTACCAAACAGCAGTGTGCCGTCGACATAGCCGCGAAGTTCCGGGCGCTGCCGGAACGCGTACAGCACGGCGATGATCGTGTAGAACAGAAAATACAGAACCAGGAACGGTTCGGTCGTCGAGAACAACTCGGGAACGTAATACTGGTAACCCCAGATCGTGCCGATGCCGAAGGTAAAAAAGAAGCCGATGATGTTGAGTTCGCGCCACGGCCGATACCAGGCAACGCCGAGAATGGCGCAATTAAGCACCAGGTAATAACTGAACAACGCAACATGATTGCCGCTACCCGTCGACGCCAGTACCGGTGCCAGAAAACCGCCTGTCGTGCCGAGGATAGCGAGCGCTCGCGACTCCTGCCGGATGGCGAGCACCCCGGCCGCGATCGTAACCAGCACCAGCAAGGCAAACGCGATACCCGGCGACAGCAACGCATGCAGCCGGTAGGCCGCATATACGGTAAGAAACAACACGCCGAATCCACCGCCCTGAATGCTCAGCGCAAATACACGGTTCTCATCTCGCTTGCGCCAGCCCAGCGCCAGCAGCGCCGCAGCGAAAGCAGCTACAACGAGGTAGCGAACACCGATCGGGATCGTGAATATTTCATTTTCAATCGCATACTTGAGCAGAAACGCGACACCGAAAAAGGACAGGATGACGCCCATCTTCACCGGCACGTTGCCGGTCGTC
>TARA_R110002096_G_scaffold371455_8_pt1 | contig 18311 bp, 16 predicted proteins | sample TARA_R110002096 | Tara Oceans TARA_R110002096 (sample SAMEA4397295) | marine metagenome | biome: Polar Biome; feature: [DCM] deep chlorophyll maximum layer (ENVO:01000326); material: water (ENVO:00002006), including particulate matter (ENVO:01000060) such as... | depth 35 m
TCAAAGTCGACATGTATCCTTATATGTCGACCCTGCAATTTGGCGATCACAAGACCACGCGCGGTGGCGGCTGCGCGACGTCTTCCTGCATTATTCGCAACACCTACCGCCAAGCCTATTTTCCGGATCGAAACGACGTCTTCATTGGTTTTCGAACCTGTGCTCAGGATTGAATCCCGGAATCGGGATCGCATTCCAATCCGATAATCCGATTATAATGGCTACGGAATAGCTTGATCCTGTAGTCTAGCGTCAATTCTAACCCAATGACTTGATGACTGACTTAAATAATTGGTGGGATGCGATGGGCACAGGCACTCAGATTTTTTACGGGATTGCGCTGCTTTCGACGCTCTGCCTTCTCATTCAAACAACGCTCTTGCTTTTCGGACTCGACCACGGCGGGGATCTCGACTTCGACGCCGACGCGACGGGAGATTTCGATCATGGAGATGACGGGCTTTCCCTGCTTTCGGTGCGCACCATCATTTCCTTCCTTGTCGGATTCGGCTGGGTTGGCGTCATCACCACCAAATCCGGTTTGGGCGTTCTCCTCGGATTGGTCTTCGCCACGATCGCAGGTTTCATCCTGATGTTGACCGTCTTCTGGATCATGCGAAGCTTTGCCCGCCTGCAGTCTGACGGAACCTTGAACTTCACCAACGCGATTGGAGAAATCGGAACGGTCTACCTACCCATTCCTCCGGAGAAACAATCGGCTGGCCAGATCGAAGTGATGATCCAGGGCAGGCTCATGGTGGTGCGGGCATTTACCAGTTCCGAGGAGAAACTCGACAACCGTTCCAAAGTCCGAGTGATCGATGTTGTCGGTGAAGACGCGCTCCTCGTTCAGCCCCTGAACTAACCCTTTACCTGGATTTTTTTAACACACAACCCAAAGACCCATGATGGAAACCCAACCCATGCTCGCCATTGCTTTCGAGTTTATTATCGGAGCCGGCACCTTTATCCTGGCGATTTTCGCAACGATCATCGCCCTCGCCAGTCGCTATAAACGCTGCCCCCCGGACCGCATCCTTGTTCAATACGGACGCATCGGAAACCGAGGGGCCAAGAGCGCACGCTGCTCTCACGGCGGCGGCGCCTTTGTCTGGCCAATCATTCAGGATCACGCGTTTCTCGATCTGACGCCGATCCCCATCGACATCCGGCTGGAGGGAGCACTCTCCCAGCAGAACATCCGCGTGAACACGCCCTCCACCTTTACGGTCGGAATCTCGACCGAACCCGGGGTGATGGAGAACGCCGCAGAACGCGTCCTGGGCCAGAGCCTGGAACAGGTGCGCGATTTGGCGAAGGACATCATCTTCGGCCAGATGCGCGTCGTCATCGCAACCATGCCGATTGAGGAAATCAACGCCGACCGCGACAAATTGATCGATTACATCTCGAACGGCGTCGAAGTGGAGTTGAAAAAGGTCGGGCTACGGCTTATCAACGTCAACATCCAGGATATTACCGATGAATCCGGATACATCGACGCGCTCGGACGCGAAGCCGCGGCCCGGGCGATCAACGATGCCAAGATCAAAGTCGCCGAGAAAGAGCGCGATGGAGAGATCGGGAAAGCCAGCGCCGAAAAAGTACAACGCACAGAAGTGGCCGCGCTGCATGCCGCCGCGACCGAAGGGGAAAACATTGCTGCGGTCACGGTCGCCCAGTCGATGGCGGCTCGTCGCGAAGCGGAAGCGGAAGCCCAACGTCGTGGTCAGGCAGCCGAGATGGTGAAAGTTGCCGAAGCCAAGAAGGAAGCTTACCTCGCCGAAGAAAACGCTGAGCGCCAGCGGGCCAAGCGGGAAGAAGCAACCCAATACGCCAACGTCGTTGTTCCTGCGGAAATCGAGAAGCAGCGCATTGAAACGCTGGCTGAAGCCGCCGCTGAAAAAACGCGGCGTGAGCGCACCGGTGAGGCCGACGGTCTCCGTGCCGTTCGTCAGGCCGAAGCCGATGGTATCAAAGCCGATCTGGTTGCCAAAGCAGAGGCCCTCAAGGTCGAAGCCGAAGGAATCAAGGCACAGCTCGATGCGAAAGCCGAAGGTATCCGGAACCTCTACGGATCAGCCGGAGAAGATGCCGATTTCGTGAGCCTCATGCTCGTGATCGAACAACTGCCTCAACTGATCGAGGAGCAGGTCAAAGCCGTCTCCAACCTGAAGATCGACAAAGTCACGGTCTGGGATGGCGGCAGCAACGGCAAGGGAACTGGTGGCACGACCGACTTTGTCTCGAATCTGGTCAAGGCGCTCCCGCCCCTGCACGAGTTAGCCGGAAACGTGGGCGTCAAGCTGCCTGAGTATTTCGGCCAGTTGACCGACGGAGGAAAACCAAATGGAGCTTCGGAACCCCCAATTCGGGTGGCGGAAGCCGAGGCCAAAGTGGCGAACCCGACTCCGAAACTGCCGGAGAAACCTTCCAAAGCCAGCTAACCCAGAGTCCATCCCGGTCATCGAACCTGACCACGCTGAGATGGAGCACCAAAAGAGCCGTTTCCCGGAATCAACCCGGGAAACGGCTCGTTCTTGTGGAAGGAGATTCTCCAATCCCGATGATGCTCTAATTCAGCTCGCGAATCTTCAGATTGCGCCAAGCGACATCAAAGGGGCCATTGTTACCGACAGAATGCACCTGAAGGCCAATGAAACCTTTGGGGTGTGTCTTGAACTTCTCTTCGTCGACAAGATCAGAGATCTGCTGACCATTGATCCAAACCTGAATTCGCGGACCTGACGCAAGAATCCGATAGGTGTTCCACTCGCCATCCTTGAAGTGTTTGTGAGGTTTCAGATCCTCTTTCGGAGTCATCCAACCACCGACCGCCTCGCCGTAAATGTATCCGGCTTCCGCACCCTTCGATCCGCTCGCCTCGATTTCCACCTGTGGTCCATTGACTCGACCATCGGGTTTTCCGTCCTTTTGATTGGAACGAATTTGCACCCCGGAGTTGAGACTGTTGTGACACTTCACTTCAAAAATGAGCTCAAAGTCGCCATACAATTTGTCGGTGCAAAGAAAGGAATTGGGGCTCCCTTTTACGGTTGTGCCGACAATGGTATTTTCTTTGACTTCATAAGTCGCGGTGCCGTTTTTCTGGGTGAAACCGTCAAGGTTCTTTCTATTAAACAGTTCCGTCCAGCCTTCGCTCGCCTCCTCGCTTTGCGCCCAAGCGGAAAGGGCTACGACAACGGAAAAGCACGATAAGACAATCATTGGTTTTTTCATGTGCGGCGACGATAGCGAGCTTTCTTTCCGAAGCAATAACCAGAAATATCTGCCTCGATTCGAATGGCCGGGAACGGCGGTCTCGTGAATCGGGAGGCTGCGCGGAGCGCAAACCGATCACTACACTCCAATGGGCGGCTTGAAGCCCTCCGGTTTGATGACCAGGGTTGAGCACGGAGTGGCCCCAATCACCTTTTCCGCCGTCGTTCCGAGAAGCAGCACGTTCAGTCCGGTGCGCCCGCGACTGGCGAGCACGAGCAAATCGATGTCATGTTGCTTCGCAAACTCAATGACTCCGTTGGATGGACTAACGCTTTCGGTGACGTGAGTCTCGACTTCCAATCCCTCCAGATCTTCCGCGCATTCTTGCCGGATGTCCCGGAACCCGGCTTCGGCTTCCTCGCGCCAGGGCGGCTCGCCACCGGGGGGAATCACCTTCGACAGGGCGATCAATTCGCCCAATTTTTCGCCGACGGGCCGAATCACATTCACCAGATGCAGACGTGAGCCAAACTGCCGGGCGATGGCCGTGGCCTCCCGCACGACCAGTTTTGAGGTGACCGAAAAATCAAGGGCAGCTCCGATGTTCGAAAACGGCTCCTCCTGATGGTAGCGAACCAGCATCACCCGGATGGGCGCCTTGCGGACACACTTGGCGGCAACAACGCCCGTACGATCGTCGGATCCCGTGAGACCGCGCGTGCCCAGCACCAACAGATCGGCATCATGACGATAACAGGCCTCGACCAGTTCCAGGAACGGTTGCCCCATCAACACTTCGCACTTCACGGGACCGGGTCTTCCCAGCTGCTCGACGACCCACAACTCGAGTTCTTCACGCCCTTTCTTCATCACCTCGGCCTTGGTCAGTTGAATTTTTGAAGCGAGATGCGCGTAGCTTTGCTCATCAATGATGTGAACCGCGGTTACTTCCGCACCTTTGGCCCCGGCCAACCGGACCGTCTCCTTCAAGGCATTGGCGGAACAATGAGAGAAATCGATTCCCACGACAATGTGATGACTGGTCATGAAACTCATGATCTCATTTCCCAAGCATTTTTGCAGCGCGTAGCTTGCACATCGCTCGCCGCCTGTTGGCAACGGTGCTTCCCAAAAACTTTTCCCACCTCAGACGCGCACGCCTGGCTCGCTCGGAATCACGCGAGGGTCTAAAAAATAGCGGAGTGGGAAGGAATCGAACCAACCTCGGCAAGGATCACTTGTCGACAACGGTTTTGAAGACCGCGGGGGCCACCAGGCACCCATCGCACTCCATTGGCTTATGCAGCGGAGAAGCTTGGTCTCTCAGTCGCTCCCGTCAATAAAAACAGACAGGGTATCGTAGCATTTGCACATTTTTTTTTGTGTGCGACTAACCATCTCAAGCAGGGTTGCATCTCTCAACGGATCACAACAGCTAATATGAAATTCAATATTTGCTTGGCAGTACTACTCGTTTTTTGTCCCTTGGTTTTGTTCGGGCAGAAAGACAGTTTCCCTCCCCTTTCAGAGGAACAATCAATGGCCGAGGGTTGGGTGGATGAGTATTCCGGGAAAACCATCAAGGCTGGCGATATGGCCTACAAACTCATCAATCATCGTATAAAGCATTCTCCGCGAGTTGGAATGCGCGCTCCCGAATTCAGACTCTATTCCATTCAGAGAAAAGAATTCGTTACCCTTGAATCGCTCCGTCGAGAAAAAGATGTTGTCCTGCTTTTTTCGAGTTGGACGTGCAATGTTTTTATGGAATCAGCATTGGGGCTATCTTCGCTGGCCTCCGAATTCAAGGATTCTGCCAATTTTGTATTCGTCTACATCCGTGAGGCACATCCCGGGAACGGCGGATTCGGGGAAATATTAGATCCTAGATCTGATGAGGAGCGAATTCAGGCAGCTCAGAGATTTAAGAATCAAGTCCGTCTTCCGTTCGAAATTCTGGTGGATCCTCACAAGGATCCAATGGCGACAAGGTGGGCAGCGTGGCCCGTCCGAGTCTATGTTGTCGATACCAACGGAATTGTGATCTACAGCGGGGCACAAGGACCGTGGAGTTATCGCCCCTACGAAGGTTTTCTGCACGGCGACGGAAGCTGGGACGACATTGACCAAGGCTTCAACGAGGACACTCTTGAATCCTTTTTGAGATCTCGTTTTTGCCGTGAGATAAGCACGGGGGCTCAGTGATTCACACAACGAAGGCCGACACCCAGAGGAGCGTTTTCAACTGATGACGGACGCTCCCTAGTAGTATTTGCCGAGCGTCGACTTCCAGACCTCTTTCATCTTCCCAATTTCAAGGTCAATAGCTCCCGAAACCTTGAACCGGTCGGAGCCCGCAACCGTTTTTCCGATTTCGAGCGCTGAGTTTCCAAAATGCTTTTGCACTTCGGCGGCGTCAGATGCCGCGACCTCGATCACGATGCGGCCCGGAGTTTCGGAAAACATCTCAGCCACTGAGTCACCAAGTTTCAGTTCAACCCCGGCGACCTCTGAGAAAGCCATCTCGGCGAGGGTGGTGAGAAGCCCTCCTTCTGAAACATCGTGGGCCGAACGAATCCAGCCGGATTTGACCGCTGCGAAGTAGCTCCGATAGAGCGACAAATTGGCTTCCAGTTCCGTTTTCGGGACGGGTTGCGCCCCGAGGTCGAGTTTGCGGGCGAGCACGCTGCCACCAAGATCAGCCGTTGTCTTGCCGAGGAGCATCAGGACCGAGTCGGTTCCCGTGATCGACGAGCCGACAATGTGATCTGCGCTTTCGACAATCCCCATGCCACTCAGGAGCAGGGTTACCGGGATGGAAATCGATTCGCCATCGACTTCGAAAAAGTTGTAAAATGAGTCTTTGCCGGAGACGAAGGGTGCCTGATAGGCAAGGGCCGCTTCGGCCATCCCCTTACAGCTTTCGACCAAGGCTCCGAGTTCGCGGGGATCATCGGGATTCCCCATGCAAAAGTTGTCGAGAATCGCGATGCGATCGGGATCCGAGCCGACCGTAACGAGTTGGCGGACACATTCATCGACCACGGCCGCTCCCATGGCGTAAGGGTCGGTTTTTCCCCACTCCGGCAAAATGGCCAGGCCCATGGCCATGAGTTGATCGCTGCCATCAATGTGCATGACGGCACCGTCCTGAGGCGCATCGCCTTTCGCGCCTGCCAATGGTTTCAGGTAGGTGTTGCCCTGCACCTCATGGTCGTATTCGCGGATGATTGGCGCACGACTGCAAATCGCGAAATCGCCGAGCACTTCCAGGAGCGTCTCGTTGAGATCGAGGCTCTCCAGGTTGGGGGCCGGGTCATTGGGAACGGGAGACCACTCGCTGGTGCGATATTGTCGCGGAGCGGTGTGGAGCTTGGAATTGTCCAGCTCACAGACCATTTCGCCATTGTGACGAATCTTGAGGATTCCGGAACCGTCGGCCTGGCCCAGGACGCACATCTCCGTCTCGTAAATTTCAGCCAACCGTTCAAGTTGGGGCAGGGATTCCTCGGCGACGGCGAGCACCATGCGCTCCTGGCTTTCCGAGATGAAGATTTCCCAGCTGATGAGGCCTTCCTCCTTGAGCGGCGCATTCTCGAGATACAACTCACCGCCAATTTCGCTCAACATTTCCCCGGCGGCAGACGAGAACCCGCCAGCGCCGCAATCGGTGACAAATTCGATCAAGCCCTGCGCGCGTGCATCGAGAATGAAATCGCTAACCTTTTTCTCTTCGATCGGGTTCCCAATTTGGACGGCTTGGATATCTTCCTGGTGACTGGCGTCATCGAGCGCCATGGAGGAAAAGGTCGCTCCCTTAAGGCCATCCCGCCCCGTTCGACCACCCACGGCCACCACTTTCATCCCGGCTTCCACCGTTTTTGGGATGTCGGCAATCGGGATTACGCCGGCAGTGCCACAATAAACCAGAGGGTTATAAATGTAGGCCGGATCAAACTGGATCGCTCCGGAAACCGTGGGAATCCCCATGCGGTTCCCGTAATCCCGAACGCCGCGCACGACTCCTCGCATGATGCCAAGCGGATGAATCACGTCGTCGGTGCGAAGATCCCCGGCATTCGTGTCAGGCGGTCCAAAGCAGAAGACGTCCAGATTGGCGATGGGCTTGGCGCCCTTGCCGGCCCCGAGAATATCGCGAATCACGCCGCCGAGTCCGGTATTCGCGCCCGCATAGGGCTCGATGGCGCTGGGATGATTGTGCGTTTCGGCTTTCAGGCAAATCGCGAGGTTCTCATCGAGCTTGATGAAACCGGCGTTGTCGTCGAACGCGGCAACGACAAATCCCGGCTTTTGCTCGCGAATCCGGTCGGTGATCGCTTTGACGTAGGTCTTGAAAAGTCCATCGACGGTCTCCGTTTTGCCATCGTTGGTGTGCTGGATCTCCGCGCCAAAAATCCGGTGTTTGCAGTGCTCGCTCCACGTTTGCGCAATGACTTCCAGTTCAACATCCGTTGGTTCGCGATCCCAATTCTGATAGATTTTCTGGACTTCGAGCATGTCCTCCCGGCTCAGCGAGAGTTTCATATCGGTGCTGAGCGCGAGCAACGCATCGGCGTCCAGGCCGGAAATGGGGATGTGGCGATAGGTCTTTGAGGACATGATCAACAGGCGGCTAAAGACTTCTCTTGAATGTTCCAGTTGTGAATCGCCCGATTGACGATGTCGCGCTCAAATTGCTGAACAACTTGTTTTGAGGCCTCGCCGAAAACATAAATCCGGTGCCTGATCGCGAGACTCTCCAATTCAAATCCAGGGTCTTCCAAACTGCGATAGTAGTTCAAAACGGCTTCTTTTTCCAAGTCCAGCGCTCCCGGCTTCATCCCGTAATCCAGAACAAACGCGAAGTCACTCCAAGGCTCAGCCCCGGTGGAGAGGTCCTGGCTTATCTCATCGAGCAGACACTTGCGGACAAACTCGGTCAGGCGATCAACCGGACCGCCAAAGTCGAATTCATAACTCCGTGACTGCCGATAGCTCAGCGTCCCGCTCAGCGGCGCATAGAGCAGGGCATTGCAGTCTGCGGGTTCCTCAAATTTTCCTGTGATTTCGTAGCGGGTATACACGGCGTGTTCGGTCTAACAGAGCCGCCATTCTTCCACGCTACCAAGTGGGTTTGCAAACGCTTTTCAGCCTTCAAAAGTTGCGCTAACCAAGCTTCCGGAATCGGCTTCCTCCGCCTCAACCGGCTCGACCACCGCCCGGGGAGTTGCGGTTTCCTCGGCAAATGAAGCCTCTTCCCAACTCGAAAAGTAAACCGGACTCGAGGCGACTTCTTCCGCGATCGCCGCGCCCACTTCCCGCATCCGAACTTCCGCTGCAACTTCGTCCGCGATCAGGCGCCAATTGAGATTCGCGACCGAATCATCGCTTTTCCGCAGCTGATCGAGGAAAATTTCTCCGAAGTTGCTGTACACTTCACCGGAGGTTCCACGAAAGCTGTCACGATCGTGTCGGGTCGCGGTGAGGACGGCGAGATTTGGCACGTTGGTCAGAGTATCCTCGGCCAGTTCTTCGAAATTACTCCTCACAAAGCCACCACTGTAATCAGCCTGCAGCACGACGTATTTTGGAGTTTCCTCAGGGAATTCCGCCAAAACCTGCTTCAAATAGCGCGGAGTGAACAATAGATGCTCGATCGCGATTCCATCACGGAGAGCCTCCAACCTCATCCGGGAATTCATGTGGCCGCTGGGGCCGCCGGCCAGATCAATGCGATATTGGCCAAAGTATTCCGTGTGATGTTGCGCCAACTCACGTTCCACGCCGTTGGCTTGATCCACCCAGATTGGCTTTCGCCCCTTTCCTGCCGCATACAAGTAGACAAATTCCGGTTCCCCTTTAATCGCCTCCCTCATGTGACGGTAGATCAGATGCGGCGCCGCGAGATAGAAGCCTTCCACTTCGGTTGCCAATTGATCAAACTGTTCCCGGTGAGCTTCGTATTCGGCCGGATTTGGCTTTACGTAAAAACAACTAATCCCGCTCGCCGGATGCCCTGACTGGATCAACAGGCGCCGATGGTCGACAATTTCCTGGAGATAATTGGGAGATTCCGCTCCGCCGGCAATCAGGAAAATGTGGGCGCTGGAGGATGCGGTGGTTCGGTTGTAGTCCGGAAATTGATCCTTCACACTGAGGTCACCGGTGGTCTCCTCGTCGGTCAGATCTCGAAGCTTCAAGGGTTCGCCCGAGACGGCTGTGAGATCTTTTTTTCCGAGGTCTGTAACGGAGCAGCTGGTTAGGCCCACGACCCCCGCCAGCAAAGAAAGAACGGCGAGATATCGGATGGAAATGGGAAACTCGAACATAGGCGGGGCAATTTTGAATGGAGGAAACCTCTGAAAGTTACTTTCGAGAAATTAACTATCAACAGAACTTGTTAATTTTGTTCTGTGTCAGGTTAGCGCCCTCCAGTTCAAAGGGTTGGAAACCGCCGGGCTGAATTTCAGCCGTCCAGTTCTTTCAATTCCTCCTCAAAACCTCCCGACAAGATGGGAAATCGACACCAGGTTTTGGGGTCGAGATTCGCGTCATCCAGATGAAAGGACGGAGCATAACGCTCGCGCTTCCACTGATTGCGGCTCCAGAGCGTGAAAAATCGTTTCACCCAGCCTTTGAGAAGAGGCTCGTCATGCTTGGGAAACTGAACGCACATCAGCTCGAAAACGGCTTTGGGCATTTTCTTGTCGCGAATCGCGGCGCATTCGATCGCATTGAGGACCGGATACGGCATCAGGTCGTCCTCATCGGTCTGCTTCGACGCCTGAGGCCGCAATTCTGCGGTAGGTTGCTGATCGTTGATGAATTTGAGCGCGGGAATCGGCTCGATGTCCGGGCCGCCCTCCGTTTCCAACCACCGCAGCCAATTTCGCAAAAACGCTTTATCGATCCCGGCAATGGGGCTCAATCCACCACTCGTATCGCCATCCATCGTGGCGTATCCCACGGCTGCTTCGGAGCGATTGCTGGTGCTGAGGAGCAACGCGCCCTTGATGTTGGTCAGCATCCAGATTCCGGGAGAGCGAACGCGAGCCTGGATGTTTTGCAGCGCGATATCGTCCTTTTCCCAAGTGAGCTCGCGCCCAATGGATTCAGCGATTCGGGCGGAATACCCTTCGACCAATTCCTCGATATCCCACTCATGAAACCCCGCGCCCAGCGCGGAAGCGACTTCGCGTGCGGCGGTTCTCGTCACCTCGCCGCTGTTTCGCGTGGCCTGGTAAACGCAGGTCAGCAGGTTCGATGGCCAATCTTCCACTTTCTTCCCGAGCCAGTCTCCCAACCGGCTCTTGACCTCGGCGTCGCCCAGTTCCTCCCGGGCAAGGCTCAACATGAGGTGAACGAGGCAGGCAACCGCTCCTGAATCCGCCCCGCCGCTGAGCGAAACGACGAATCCGCGACTGTGGCTTTTTCTCAGGTAATCGAAAAGTCCCAACGACACCGCGCGGCTGAACTCGGACTCTTTCGACATCGGTCCGGTTGGCATGGCTTCCGGTAATTCGGGAGCCACTTCCGGCCAATCGAACGCGACCGCCGGCAGATCGCGATGGGTTTCCGGATCAATGTCGCGACTGACGACTCGAGCTTGAAGCGTGCGGATTTGGTGAAGGTCGAAAACCGCACTAGTGACGTGAACCTCGCCAAACTTGAGACGCGGCCCTTCCGCGAGGAGCCGGCCGCCACTCGCCAAAATGCAGCCTCCATCGTAGATCGAGCGGCCCGCCTCATTCCCCATCAAATTCGCGTAAACGTAGCCACACGAAAACGCGCGGGAGTTGTCCAGGATGAACCCTTTGCGCGTATCCTGCTTGCCAAAGGCGAAGTGGCTCGCGCTGGGATTCAGAATGATATCCAAGCCCTCCCTGGCCAGTTTGATTCCGGGCGGATCCGTAACCCAGGCATCTTCACAGATTTCGAGGCCGACCCGCACTTTCCCAGTCTTGGAATTGCCGATTTCGAAAAGTTGGTCACCGATGAGGTAACCACCCCGCTCGGTTTTGCCGAGTTTCCCTTCGGGCCAGGCTTTGAACCAGCGCGGCTCATAGTGGAGACCGTCACCGGCCAGATTCTGCTTGGCGACGAGGCCCTTCAATTCGCCATCAACCAGCATCGCAGCCGCGTTGAACAATCCACCCCGCAGAAAAACGGGTAGCCCAATAACGACGGCCATCCCGACGGTTTCTTGCTGCAGAGACTCCAGAACGTCCCAGGCTCGATCGGCGACATCAATGGAGAGAAACGCGTCTTCGCAACCGTATCCCGTGATCGAAAGCTCTGGAAAACAAAGCAGGGAGACGCCCTGCTCGCGCGCCTGACCAATGGCTTGAACAATGCGATTGCGGTTTCCGACCCAATCGAGCGGAGTTTGGTTGAGAGCGGCAGCGCCGACACGGATTCGATTCATCTTAGCCGGTACCATGCCTCATCCGACGGAAGCCGTAAACGCGGATTCTTCTCGACTTGGCTGACCTCACGGTTCAATCTTTTTTTAGCCTCACACGCATGAAACTCACAGGATTCACACTCGGGATCATCTGCGCCGTGGCCCTTTCCAGTTGCAAAACGACGGAAACGACCGCCTCCGGCAACCTTCCACTGATTTCCCCGACTCAATTCGAGCAACGCTACGAGCTCGACCAGGTTCACTCCGCAGTGACCGATACGTTTATCGACCGAACGCAGGTGGTCCCCTCTCAAATCGCCAATCTCCAGGCTGAAGTGACCGGAATGGGAGTGCGCTGATCGGCTACTTTTGCCCGTAATAGGCGCCGGGGCCGTGTTTGCGAAGATAGTGCTTATTGAGGATGTGCGCCGGTAAATCAGGAGCGCCGGGATCAAGTTGGTAGGCCCCCAGAACCATCTGGCAACACACCTCCAAAGCGATGCTGTTCTTTACGGAGTCGACCGCGCCTTTGCCCCAGGTAAACGGAGCGTGAAACCGCTGAAGCGCGGCCGGCATTTCAACGGGATTGATCTTTCTCTCGCGAAAACACTCCACAATCGCCAAGCCGGTGTTCGTTTCGTAATCCGCCTCCACTTCTTCCGGCGTTAACTCCCGAACCAACGGAACGGTTCCGTAGAAATGGTCCGCGTGAGTCGTTCCCTGGCAGGGTAATTCCCGTCCCGCCTGGCAAAACATGACCGCGTTGACACTGTGGGTGTGGGTAATCCCCCCGATTTCAGGAAACTCCCGATAGAGCACGAGATGGGTCGGGGTATCGGACGAAGGATTGTAGCTCCCCTCAACCACCTTTCCCTCCAGATCGACGACCACGAGATCCTCCGCCCGGAGATTCGCGTAGGCAACGCCACTTGGCTTGATCACAAAGCAACCCGAGTCGCGGTCCATTCCACTCACGTTTCCCCAAGTGAGTTTCACCAACCCCTCACTTTCGAGCATCAGGTTCGCCTTCAACACTTCCTCACGGAGTTCTTCTAACATCATGGGAGGCAATGAGAGCGGAAAAGCGGGGTTTTGTCCATCAGACAGGCTGTTATCTAACAATCCGGTGCATTCCGGCAAAGTTGACTTTTTATCTTTAGAAAAGAGTTTATCGTTTCCTAACCTATTGTCCCATGAGTTTTGAACCTTCTGATTTTAAGGAACCTGCCACTTCAACCTTGGCTCGTAAAATCGCGGCTGTGATGATTCCTGTCGTGGCTGCAGTTCCGGTCACGATTGCGGTCGTCCAGAATTCGAAAAGCAACGTTCCGTCAGCGCCCGAAATGAACGCGATGCTGGGAGCCGAGGTGCAGGAAGAAACTCCGAGTGTGATATCGAACGATCCCGACATTCCACTGGATACCCCGGAAAATGAGGTGCCTCCTGGCCCAACCAATTTGGCTGACACCGAAACGCCCTCTGAGGATTTGGCTCCGCAAACCGACGACGCCGCAACTGAGGATTCGGCTTCGAAAAGTGATTCAGAAGAAGAGCCGCCAATGGATTTGGCCGACACCAGCCTTCCGGCGCCTCCAGCAACAGATCCCATTGCAGAAGTCGTGGAGACACCTGCGGAACACACCGTTCAGCCGGGAGAAACCCTTTACGGGATTGGTCAGAAGTATGGTCTGGAAGCGGATGAGCTTGCGCAGGCCAATGGCATTCCCATCGACAAACCGATTATTCCCGGCCAATCGCTTGGCATTCCCAAAGAGGGACTCCTCGCGGTTTCCGGAAGAAAGCCCTTTACCAGGGATGACACCGTCACTCCGCCATCAGGCCCCGTTGCGATGGATCGTTCCGGAACTGACGAAGGCTACTCTCCACCTGCCGCCCCAAGATACATTCCACCTTCCATCCCGGCAGAAAACCTTCCCGTAGACAAGACAACCCAGGAAAATGGGCGTTTGAGCTGGGACAAATCCAACAGGACCCCGGCAACCGCGAAATATTGCATCGCGTATGTGGTTCATCGCGGGGACACCCTCGAATCGATCGCGTTTTCACACTCGACGACTGGAGAAATCATCAAGGGAATGAATCACTCCACCGTCATCACTCCCGGCCAGGTTATCATGATCCCGGTTGATGGAATCATGACGCCCTGCCAGTAACCCGCTGCAGGGTTTGCGACTTGGCCTTGAAATCGTTGCATTGCAGCGACAAGGTCGAGGCAATGAGCGAGTTGATCGTTGAGCTACGACAGGTCACCAAAAAGTACGAGGATCGCGCGGTTTTGCGCAATTTGGAATTCAGCGTCTCTGCTGGAGATCGAATTTCGATTGTCGGGTCATCAGGTTGCGGGAAATCCACCCTTTTGAACCTTCTCGGCACCCTCGACCGACCCACCTCCGGGGATATCATCTTCGAAGGGAAGAATTTGGCCGAATGCAGCGAAGAGGAACTCGCCGCGCTGCGCCGTGAAAAAATCGGGTTCATTTTTCAGCTCCACCATTTGCTGCCCCAGTGCACCGTTCTTGAGAATATCCTCGTCCCGACTCTCGCCGGTGAAAAGCCGAGCAAAGCAGCCCAATTTGAAGCCAGCAAACGCGGCGAGAAGCTGTTGGAACGCGTCGGACTGCGCGATCACGTCACCAAGTATCCCGCCCAGCTTTCCGGGGGAGAACGCCAACGCGTCGCCGTGGTTCGCTCCCTCATCAATCAACCCAAGTTGCTGCTCGCGGATGAGCCGACGGGTGCGCTCGACGAAGAAAATGCGGAACGGCTCGTCGATCTGTTGGTCGAGATCAGCAATGCGGAAGGTGTCGCCCTGGTGATGGTGACTCATGATCGCAATTTGGCGAACCGGATGCGAGTGACCCGCGAAATCCACGGAGGTCGACTGAAATGAGCATCGCAGCTCGGTTTCTCGTCACCGCGATTGTCTGGGTTTCTGCGAATGCCGTTCCAACCAGCCTGCAAGCTGCCGACTGGCCGCAATGGCGAGGTCCCGATGAATCGGGAATCGCCCGGGAAACCGTTTCCCCCATTTCGGACATCGACTTCGTCTGGAAAAGCGAGGTCGGGAAAGGCTTTTCCGGCGTTTCCGTGGCCGACGGGCTCGCCTACACCATGGGATCAAACGGGGAGGAAGAAACGGTTTGGTGCTTTGACGCCAACACGGGTGAGGTTCGTTGGCAGGATTCCTATCCCGCAGCATTGATGCCGAATCTTCATGAAGGAGGCCCGGGTTCGACCCCGACGATTGACGGTGATCATCTCTTCACCCTGAGCAAGGATGGCTTGGCTTCCTGTTACGACGCAAAGAGCGGCAAACGCATTTGGCAGACCAAACTGGGAAGCCCGCCGGAATGGGGATTCGCAGGGTCTCCCTACCTTTTCGGGACCGAGGAAGTCTTGTTTGAAGCGGGCGCCACGATTTCCCTGAATCGCCGAGATGGCCGCCGCATATGGGCCAGTTCCCCTTTCAAGCCGGGTTACGGCTCGCCGATCGCTTTCGACTTTGCCGGGAAATCGCGGATTGCGGTGCTGAAAAACGACGACCTAGCGATCCTGGATCCTCAGGGAAAAACCATCGCGACGTCCCCCTGGAAAACGGCATTTGCAACCAACGCAACCACTCCAATCGTTCATGGCGATTTGATCTTCCTCTCGACCGGATATGCACGGGGATGCGCCTTGCTGCGCTTCGACGGAACACGCCTGGAGGAGGTTTACCAAAACCAATCGATGAGCAATCACATGAACAACAGCGTGTTGATCGATGGTTACCTCTACGGATTTGATGGAACGGCTCATCGCGGTCCCTCGACACAGTTTGCCTGTGTGGAATTCGCAACCGGAGAAGTGCAATGGAAGGAAGGCGGCCTGGGATGTGGCGGCGTGATCGCCGACAACGACGGCACATTGATCATCCTCAGCGAACGCGGCGAACTGGTTTTGGCCAAGGCATCCCCGGAAGCTTTTGAACCCGAGACTCGCGAGCAAATTGTGGGCGGACGTTGTTGGACCGCTCCCGTCCTGGCAAACGGTAAGGTCTATGCGCGAAACGCGTCTGGCGATTTGGTCTGCGTGAGTTTGCAGGCTAACTAATTTCCCCCTACGTTCGCATCCCCGTGGAACTCGTTCGCTATAAACACGCCCAACTTTCGGCCCGCTTCCCCAAAGACTTTCGGTATTCCAAGTCGCACTACTGGATGTCGGATCAAGGCGAAGGAATCTGGCACGTTGGCTTCACCAAATTTGCCACGCGCATGCTCGGCGAACTGGTCGAAGCGGAATTCAAAGTCGAAATTGGCGCTCCCGTGGAACCGGGACAGGAGATCGGCTGGGTCGAAGGCTTCAAGGCCGCCAGTGACGTTTTTTGTGCCCTGAAGGGCGAGTTTCAGGGCATGAATCCCGCCCTCGCTGAAGACGCCTGCATCATTCGCTCCAGCCCCTATGTCGATGGTTACCTTTACGCGGTTCGCGGCGAACCTGAGGAGTCGAGTCTGGACGTTCATGGTTACATCAAACACCTCGACGGTCTGATCAACCTGATGCAGAACGATCCCAAATACGCCAACCAAGATCCCGAATGAACAAAGCTCGTTACCTCATGATTGGTGGCTTCCTCGGCGCAGGAAAAACCACCACCATTCAGAAATTCGCCCAGTGGCTCGACGCCAAAGGATTGAAAGTCGGGCTCATTACCAATGATCAGGGACAGGGGCTCGTCGATTCAGCTTTGGGACGTTCCAACAAGTTCGCCGTTGAAGAAATTTCCGGCGGATGCTTCTGCTGCCGCTTCAATTCGCTCATTGATGCGGCCCGAAACCTGACCGAGGAGACACGACCTGACGTGTTTCTCGCCGAACCGGTGGGGAGTTGCACGGATCTGGTCGCCACAGTGAGCCTTCCCCTTCAGAAGATCTATGGTGACGATTACCAGGTGGCCCCGTTGTCGGTCTTGGTCGACCCTGTTCGGGCCTTGCGCGTCCTCGGCCTGGAGCCGGGCAAGAAGTTCTCGGAAAACGTCCGCTACATCTATCGCAAACAGCTGGAAGAGGCGGAGATGATCGTCATCAACAAGATCGACATCCTCGACGAAGAGCGACTGAAGACTTTACGCGAAGGGCTGAAAAAGGAATTTTCCGAGGCACAGATTTTCGAGCAATCCGCCCGCGATGAGATCAATCTGGAAACCTGGTTCAACGCAGCATCCGAAACCGAGATGAACGTTCCCCGCTTTTTGGACATCGACTATCAGCGCTATGGCGATGGCGAAGCGCTGCTCGGTTGGCTCAACACCACTGTCGAGATCCGCAGCGACGAGGAATTCGACGGCAATCAGCTACTTCGCGATTTGGCGAATCAACTGCGCGAGTCGCTCGGGAAGGAAGGCGCGGAAGTCGCCCACCTCAAGATGACGCTGACTCCACTTGGCGATCCGTTTGAAATCGCTGCGGTGAACATGGTGAGGGATGATCAATCTCCCGAGCTATCCCACCAACTGTTCGAGCCGCTGGAGGACGGCGAGTTGCTGCTGAACATGCGCGTTGAAACCTCTCCGGAGCTTTTGGAAAAAGCCTCCAACGACGCGCTGAACAGCGTCCTTTCCGGCTTCGACTTCAAGATCACACATTCCGAGCATTTTCGGCCAGGCATGCCGGTCCCGACGCATCGATTTGCGGAAGAAACCGCCTAACGCCCCCTCATTCGCCGCGGACGGCTTCGCTCACTTCAATCTTCGCTGCGCCCGAAGCCGGAATGAAGCCGGCGAGAATGGCCACGGGAACAACCCAGAGCGGCGTCGCCCAGACTTCCGCCCAGGGAACGTGAAGCTGAATCGTCCAGCCAAAGAACGATTTGTTCACAACCAGAGTCAGGATCAGCGCCATCCCAAGACCGCAGGCAATCCCAATCAGGCTACCGAACAGTCCTGTGAACCCGGCCTCCACCAAATAAACCGTTCGCACCTGAGCTCGACTCGCTCCAATGGCGCGAAAGATGCCGATATCCCGGGTACGCTCCATCACCAGCGTTGCCAGGGAAAGACTGACGCCAAAAACGGCCACCAGAATCGCGATCGAGCGCAAGACATAAGTTATCGCGAACGTTTGATCAAAAACCTCGAAGATGCGTTCGCGAATGGTTTGATTGCTGTAGATCGCCAACTCTTCATTCGCACTGAATCGTTCGCGAAGTTCCCGGTTCAACTCTTCCGCAAAATTCGGGTCCTTGAGAAAAACGGAAAAGGAATGAATGCGATCATCGCCCCAATGCCTCTTATATTCCTCCCTTGTCAGAACGAGTTTTCCACGATCGTCCGAGTAATCATAGTAGACACCGGCGATCGTAAATTCCCGTTTCCCAGACGGAGTGGGAATGGAAACCCGACTTCCTTCTTTCAGCTCCAGTTTCCGTGCGAGGGATTCCGTTGCCAGCGCGTAACCAGGAAGCTGAAATGTCTCAACCTTGCGATCTGCTTCCCCATCAAGAAACCGGAGAGTTTTGCGGGCCGGATTGCCAACGGCTCCCAAGATGAAGTGCGTTCCATCCTGCAAATGGATGACCGACTGACGATACGTCTCGATCGAGGCCACCTCTGGAAGCGCTTCCAGATAATCGACGATTTCTCCAGGTAGAAACCCCTGAAATCCGATCACCTGACTCGAGGCGGGGG
>TARA_R110002096_G_scaffold101770_12_pt1 | contig 18294 bp, 13 predicted proteins | sample TARA_R110002096 | Tara Oceans TARA_R110002096 (sample SAMEA4397295) | marine metagenome | biome: Polar Biome; feature: [DCM] deep chlorophyll maximum layer (ENVO:01000326); material: water (ENVO:00002006), including particulate matter (ENVO:01000060) such as... | depth 35 m
CCGCCGCGGCCGGTTCACTGGATATGGGGCAGGGCGCTGTCGCTGCCGATAACAGGGTCATAGCCATGGAAGGCCCGGAAGGCACCAGGGAGATGCTGCGCCGCGTCGCCACAATTCGCCAGCAGAAGCGCGCGCGCTGGAAATCCGGCCAAGGCGTACTCGCCAAACGGAGCAAACCTGGCCAGGATCTGCGCTTTGACGTTCCGGTTATCGGGCCTGATACGGTTCGTCAAATCAAGGATGCCGGCTTGGCGGGCATTGTGGTTGAAGCAGGCCGGGTGCTGTTGCTGGAACGCGAGGAATTGCTGCGCGTCGCAGAGCAGGAATCTGTGTTCATTCAGGGGATCGTCTTTCATCCACCGGCCGGACAATCATGAAACCCTTGCGGATTGCAATTATCGCAGGCGAGGAATCCGGCGATCAGCTGGGTGCCGAACTTATGTCGAGCTTGCGCGCCCGCCACAAGGGTGATCTGGAGTTCAGCGGTGTCGGCGGCACGCTGATGCGTAACGCAGGGCTGGACAGTCTGTTTCCCCTGGCACAGATCGCGGTTATGGGCTTCAGCGCCGTTCTGGCGCGGCTGCCAGCAATCGTCAGACTTGCCTACCGTCTGATAGACCATATTGTCGCGTTCAAGCCCGATATCCTGGTGATCATCGACAGTCCTGATTTTACCCACCCGGTTGCGCGGCGGGTGCGCCGCAAAATTCCGGACCTGCCGGTGCTTGACTATGTGTCGCCAAGCGTGTGGGCGTGGCGCTCCGGGCGCGCGCGCAAAATGACCAATTATATTGACCACGTGCTGGGTATCCTGCCATTTGAGCCAGCGGCCTATATCAGGCTCGGTGGCCCCGTCTGCACCTATGTCGGGCACCCTTTGGTGAGCAAGATTTCTCTGGCTAAGCAAGCTGCCGTCGCTGAACACAATTCTGAGGCTCAAATGTTGCTGGTGATGCCCGGCAGCCGCAGCAGCGAAGTCGGCCGGTTGCTCGGCCCGTTTGGCGACGCTGTTGCACTTCTGGCTGAACAGAGCCCCGGTTTGAGGGTTGAAATTCCGGCCGTGCCGCATTTGAAACAGCATATCCAGCGTGAAATTGCGCACTGGCCTGTCCGGCCAGCACTTCTGACCGGTGAGGAGGCGAAATTTGCGGCTTTTTCCCGGGCAGATGCAGCTTTGGTGGCTTCGGGCACGGCAACGCTGGAACTTGCCTTGTGGGGCATTCCCATGGTGGTCGGCTACAGGCTGGACCCGATTGCCAGGCGTTTCAAATGGCTTGGAAATGTCTCTTCAATTGTACTGCCAAACCTCATCCTTGAGGAAAATGTCATACCTGAATATATCGATGAAGCATGCACCGGGCCTGTGTTGAGCAGCGCGATCCTGCCGCTTCTGCAGAAGAAAGCCGGATATCAGATGCAGATAAAAGCATTTGAGAGGCTTCAGGATCTGTGTTCCGTTGCGCCGCACAGCCCGGCGGAATTAGCGGCCGAGATGGTTTTGCAACACGCGCCCGCATCTCAGTGATACGCCAGCGCGGCCATTGAATACAAAACCGCCCGAAACGGGCGGCTTTGTCAGATCAGATTTTTGGTCAACGCTGTGAAATGGGAACGAAGTCACGCTCCGGCGCACCTGTATAGAGCTGGCGCGGCCGTCCGATGCGCTGGCCCGGATCTTCGATCATTTCATTCCACTGGCCAATCCATCCGACCGTCCGCGCAAGAGCGAACAGCACCGTGAACATGGAAGGCGGAAAGCCTAGGGCCCGCAAAGTGATGCCGGAATAGAAATCGATGTTCGGATACAGTTTCTTCTCGATGAAATAGTCATCGGTCAGGGCGATCTGCTCCAGTTCCAGCGCCACTTCGAGCATCGGATCGTCGGAAATGCCCAGCTCGTTCAGCACTTCGTGGCAGGTTTTCTGCATGATCTTGGCGCGTGGATCATAATTCTTATAGACCCGGTGGCCGAAACCCATCAGCCGGAACGGATCATTCTTGTCCTTGGCGCGGGCAATATATTCCGGAATTTTGTCAACGCTTCCGATTTCAGCCAGCATGTTCAGCGCAGCCTCGTTGGCGCCGCCATGGGCCGGACCCCAAAGACAGGCGATGCCGGCAGCAATACAGGCAAACGGATTGGCTCCTGATGACCCTGCCAGTCGCACCGTAGACGTTGACGCATTCTGCTCATGATCGGCATGCAGAATGAAAATGCGGTCCATCGCACGGGCCAGGACCGGATTGACCTTGTACTCCTCGCAAGGGACGGCAAAGCACATCCGCAGGAAATTCGACGCGTAGTCAAGATCATTGCTGGGATACTGAAACGGCTGGCCGATATGATATTTGAAAGCCATCGCCGCAATCGTCGGCATTTTGGCGATCATCCGCAACGAGGCGACCATGCGCTGATGCGGATCTGAAATGTCTGTGGAATCATGATAAAATGCCGACAGCGCGCCGACCACACCGCACATGATTGCCATCGGATGGGCGTCGCGGCGAAAACCGGTGAAAAACCGCGACATCTGTTCATGGATCATCGTGTGATAGGTGACGCGGCTGTCGAAATCCTTCTTTTCTGCAGCCGTCGGTAATTCGCCATACAACAGCAGATAACAGGTTTCCAGAAAGTCGCCATGTTCGGCCAGCTGATCGATCGGATAACCCCGATACAACAGAATGCCCTCATCGCCATCAATATAGGTGATCTTCGATTCACACGAAGCAGTTGAGGTGAAGCCGGGGTCATAGGTAAATCGGTCTGACTGCTTGTAGAGCGAGGAGATGTCGATAACCTCAGGTCCCACAGTCCCGACATATACCGGAAACTCATAAGATTCGTTTCCAATGGTCAGCGTTGCTGTCTTTTCGCTCATATGCATCCCTTTCAAGCTTGCCCATAGCGGAGGGCATATCCGATGTCGGGCGGTAATTGGGAGCCGCCCTGAGAAACTGATCTGCCCTTGGTCTCAGAGGACCGTCCGGCTCTTATTCTCTGAGAATTATTGCGAAGTTCCGTTATCAACTACCCGATTTGCTGCAGCGCCGCAAGAAGCCGGCGAACATCCGTCTGGACACCAGGGCACGGCCTTACGAGATCGCTGCGGAGATACGTTTCAGCGATTGCTCGCGCCCCAGTACCAGCAAAACATCATAGATGCCGGGTGACATGTGGCTGCCGGTCAAAGCCGCCCTCAACGGTTGAGCCACTTTGCCAAGCTTCAAATCCCGTTCGACAGCATAGGCTTTGACAGCTGTCTCCAGGCTTTCGGCATTCCATTCGGCGCTTTTAAGTGCCGGAATCAGGTCTGTGAGAATGCCTCGGCCGGTCTCGTCCAGAAGACTAAGTGCTTTTTCAGTATAATCCAGCGGCACTGTCGCGGCGATAAATTCCGCACTTTCAATAAGTTGAACAACAGTCTTGGCGCGTTCTTTCAGTCCCGGCATCGCCACAAGCAATTGCTTGCGGTGACCATCCGACAGCTTCGTGCCGAACAGACTGGGGCGCTCAAGTTCCGGTAACACCACCTCCATCGCATCAATCAGCCTCTGATCCTCGGCAGCGCGAATGTAGATGCCATTGAGATTTTCCAGCTTTGCGAAATCAAACCGGGATGGCGATTTGCCAATGGCATCCAGAGTAAACCATTCAATCATCTGTTCGATCGAAATCACCTCGTCGTCGCCATGGGCCCAGCCGAGACGTACCAGATAATTGCACAGGGCCTCCGGCAGATAGCCCATTGCCCGATAGGCTTCAGCTCCCAGCGCACCGTGGCGCTTTGACAGTTTTGCACCATCCGGGCCATGAATCAGCGGCACATGGGCCATCTCTGGAACCGGCCAGTCCAAAGCCTTGTAAATCTGTATTTGCCGCGCCGCATTTGTGAGATGATCATCGCCGCGCACAATATGGGTGATCCCCATATCATGATCGTCAACGACAACGGCCAACATGTAGGTCGGCGTTCCGTCACTGCGCAGCAGAATAAAATCATCCAGATCAGCATTGGGAAATTCTACCTCGCCCTGAACGTGATCCATCACAGTCGTGGTGCCGGTTTGCTCGGCTTTGATGCGGACCACTGGCTTGACACCAGCTGGTGCATCTGCCGCATCGCGGTCCCGCCAGGTGCCGTCATATTTGGGGGCTCTGTTTTCCGCGCGCGCCTTTTCCCGCATCGCACTCAACTCTTCGGGAGAGGTGTAGCAATGATAGGCCTTGCCTTCGTTAATGAGTTGATTGGCCACTTCGGCATGGCGTTTCTGCCGCGAAAACTGCGAAATCGGATCGCCCTGCCAGTCGATACCGAGCCAGGTCAGACCATCCAAGAGGGCCGTCACCGCTTGCGGTGTTGACCGTGATTGGTCGGTATCCTCGATGCGCAACAGCATTTTGCCGCCATTGGCCTTGGCAAACAGCCAGTTGAACAAAGCGGTCCGCGCTCCGCCAATGTGGAGAAAGCCGGTGGGTGAGGGAGCAAATCGCGTAACGACGGGAGGGGACATCAAAAGCCTATGGAAATTTGGTAAATGTGGCGCTTCGTGTAGCATGGAGATCGACCAGAACAAAACACTTGATGCGACGTGACCAAGAGAATTCCCAAATCAGGCCTGTCCGGTCCTCAGGACGCTGCTGACGAACAGCAATCGGTGCAGCACGGGACAGTTACCGCTGCAACTCCGACTGTGCGTTGGCCGGAGGCCAGCTCTACATTGCGTATCGTGCCGAGGACATGGCACCGGATGCTGCTCAGGCGCCGGCATTTGCAGGACGCAGTGACCCATGCCGCTGCTGCCGAGATGTCGGGGCCGGATATTTTTGCCTGGATTCCGGTCTTCATGGCGCTGGGTGTGCTTGGATATTTTTCAATGATGCGTGAGCCGGACGGCCTTGCACTCGGCCTGCTGCTGGTTGGTCTGCTCACAGCCGCATGGTACGCGCGCCGCACTGACACAATGTTTCGCACTCTCATGGCCCTGTCTCTTTTCGTGGCTGGCGCTGGTCTGGCAAAATGGCAGACTGACAGGCTGGCAACGCCGCTGCTGCGTCAGGCCGGGACATTTGAATTGAGCGGCCGCGTTGCTGACATCGTGCCCGGAGAAAAACGCAGCCGCGTGGTGCTGCGTAAAGTCAGAGATCTGGCGGCCGTACCGCAACCTCTTTCTGACGTGCAACTCAGTGCCTTCAATCAGCATATTGCCGGTCTCAGGATAGGCGACACGGTCTGGCTCAGAGCCCGGCTTGAACCGCTCTCGGGCGCGTTGATCCCTAATGGCTATGATTTTCGCCGCGCCGGATATTTCAAGGGCCTGTCGGCACGAGGCTTTTCGCTGGGAGAAATCGTTCCTGAACTGCAGTTTGAAGCCACCAGTGGGATAGCGCTGGCCGACAGGCTGACGCGCATCCGTCAGTCCGTCGCGGCCCGCTTGAAAAGCGCCTTGCCGGGTGAGGCCGGGGCGCTCGCCTCAGCGCTTCTGGTAGGGCTTCGCAGCGGCATATCGGATGACACGGAGGAAGCGCTGCGCAATTCCGGACTGGCGCATATTCTGGCGATTTCAGGACTGCATATGGCTCTGGTGACGGCGCTGCTGTTTGGCTCAATCCGGTTGGTCGCCGCCTTTGCACGGACCGTTTCCGCCAGATATGAGGTGAAGAAATGGGCTGCTGCCGCTGCTCTGGTTGGTGCATTGCTGTATCTGGGTCTGTCCGGCGCCGGCATTTCAGCGCAACGCGCATTTCTGATGGCCGCGGTCTTTCTGCTGGCAATCATCTGCGACCGGGCTGCACTGACCATGCGCAACGTAGCATTGGCGGCCATTGCTATCATGCTGTTTCAGCCCGCCGCGGTGCTCTCGCCCGGGTTCCAGATGTCATTCATGGCGGTGATTGCTCTGGTGGCGGTATACCGGCGCGACGGCACGTTTAACAGGCTCCGAATGAAATCCCGGCAATCCGGCGTTCTGCGCGCCATGCTTGTGGGCGTCATGGCTCTGGCGGTGACGTCAATTGTTGCCGGTTTTGCCACCGCTCCGTTTGCTGTGCATCATTTTTATCAGTTTGCGGTCTATGGCCTGATCGGAAATCTCGCTGCCATGCCGATTGTCGGCTTCGTCGTGATGCCGGCGGGCCTCGTGTCTTTGCTGGTGATGCCATTCGGGTTGGAAACGCTGCCACTGAAATTGATGGGAGCCGGTCTTGATCTGGTCGTAGGTGTTGCTGAGCGGGTATCTGGCCTGAGTGGTGCAATCAGCGTTCCAGGTCAGCAATCGGCGATATTTACCTTGTTGCTGGCACTTGCGCTGATCAGCTTGTGCCTGATGCGGACAAGGCTGCGTTATGCGGTTGCCACTCTTTGTCTGGGTACAGCGGTTGTGGTGAGTTCTGCAGCACAGGCTCCGCCTGTATTGCTGGTGGCGCCGGATGGTAAAATGATCGCTGGTTTTGCGGATAGCCAACTGGAATTTCGCGGTCGATCGCGCAACAGTTTCACCGGCAAAATCTGGCTAGGGGCATTCGGAGATAAGCGCGATCCTGAAACTGTTCTCAATGAGGAGCGCGCCGGACAATCGTGCGATCGCACAGGATGCCTGTTTAACATCCGTTTCGGCGATTCCCGCACCATTCAGATTGCAACAATCAACCGGATCGAGGCGATGTTTGAAGCCTGCGCGGGTGATGCCGCAATTATTATCAGCTCAGTTGAGCTGACCTTCCCCTGCGCATCGCCTGAACGTTCTGGGAACCTCGAAAAAACCATATTCGACCCGTCTTTTTTGGCGGAGCGCGGCGCGGTTTTGTTGACAACGCTGGGAGATGCGCCGCAAAGTCCGCGCAATTCCACAGACGTCCTGTCGGCGCGACTTGCTGGACTTGGCCTGCAAATTCAAACCAGCCTGCCGGCAAGCAAGCGGCCATGGAATTGAATTGGCCGGATTTGTTGTGCCGTCCTCGCGAAGTCGTTACTTACGCTTGCGGGAATCATTGTTATATGTAACCGGAATTCAGAGCGAGGATTGGTATGGCTGCGGAACTGACACTTTTGACTGTGCTTCTGGCCGGCTTGATTTCCTTTATTTCGCCTTGCGTTCTGCCGTTGGTGCCACCGTATCTTGTCTATCTGGCCGGTGTGTCGCTGGACCAGCTGACCTCCGGTGAACTCAGCCGTGCGCGAAGCCGCAAGGTCGTGCTGTCAGCCACCAGTTTCGTGTTTGGATTCACCACCGTATTCGTTCTGCTCGGAGCCGCTGCGTCGGTTGCCGGCCAGTTCATTGCACGCAATGCAGGGACACTCAGCATTGTCGCCGGCATCGTTATCATTATTATGGGACTGCATTTCCTCGGTGTTTTCCGCATCGGATTTTTATACCGCGAAGCCCGGATTAAGATCACGCAGAAACAGCCGGGATATCTCGGTGGCTACGTCATGGGACTGGCATTCGCATTTGGCTGGACGCCTTGCATCGGGCCGGTTCTGGCGGCTATCCTTGCAGTGGCCGGAACGGAAGATACCGTGGCCAAAGGTGCAGGACTGTTGGCGGTTTATTCGCTCGGGCTTGGCATCCCTTTCATTACCGCCGCTCTGTTCGCGCGTCCGTTTATCGCCTGGATGTCCAAATTCAAGCGCCACATGCAAACTGTGGAGCGGGTCATGGGCGGATTGCTGGTGGTCACCGGTTTTCTGTTTCTGACCAATCAGATGGCTGTCTTCTCGTTCTGGCTGCTTGAGATGTTCCCGGCGCTAGGGGTGATCGGTTGAACCGCTTTTGATCTAAATTTTCTGAACAGCCTGGCCGGGAGCGTTGCCAGAATAACGCCGCCCAGAATCAGGGCCAGTCCGGCAAAATGAAATGGCTTCAAAGTCTCACCAAGCAACAGCACGGACAGGCCGACGCCATAGGGCGGCAGCAAATACAGGAATACACCTGTGATTGACGGTCCAACCACTTTCACCCCGTATTGATACGCGGTGAAAGGAAACAGCGAGGACACAACCACCAGAGCGGCTATGCCGGTCCATGTTGTGCCAGAGGTTGGAAAATGCCCGGTCCAGTATATTTCGAAAATCGCAAACGGCAAAAGTGTGATCGCCCCCGCCATGCCCACTACCCCGACGAGCGGCAGGGTTGGCAGATCTGGAAACGGGTCATTGCGCAGTAGGACCGAATAGATCGCCCAGCCAAACGCTGCCAGGACGAAAAAACCGTCTCCGGGATTGAATTTCAATGACAACAATTCTGCCAGATCGCCCTTGAAGACAATCACTGCGACGCCGGTAATGGCGATCGGAATCCCGATAATTTCACGCCAGCCGATTTTTCGGCCCCGGAAAAGCCATTCCAGCAGAATTATCAACACCGAAGATGACGTGTAAATCAGCGTTCCGTTGGAAGCAGTGGTGTATTTCAGCGCCAGATAGACCAGAGCGCCGCAGATCCACATTCCAAGAAATCCGGCGATAAAGACCTGACGCCATTGACGGCGAAAAACCGGCCAGTGCGCTTTTAGTGCCGGCAGACTGATCGCGAGCAAAATCAGCGAGGTGATGAACCAGCGCAGAAACGCCAGAATGAATGGCTCTGTGCCATCGATGATCCAGCGTCCGATGATGATGTTCGAGCCGAAGAAAAGCGGCATGAAAACAAGCACCAGATAGGCTTTCGCCCGGTTATCTTTTGGCTGCTGTGATGTGTCGGAGAGAGAGGTCATTTCCGTTTGCTAGCGGAGATCATCCACACTGGCAATCGCAAATGCGTTGCCTGATCAAACGGGGTGCAAGAGGGGAAGACCCCGTGGCCGAATAGTCTACCGATCCATCAGGGCTTTGGAGATTTCCGCATTTGTCGGAGTGCGGCCGGTGCCTGGAACTTTCAGCGGATAGGGCTGAACGCTGGATCGCACATTGTGTTGCGTAAAGCGCCCCGACGGTTGTTCCAAAGACGTCCGTATAGCGGCTGGCATTTGTTGGGAAAGCGGGTCGGCATTTCCGGGGGACCGCCCGCCGGACCCTGGCGAAATACTGGCAGTGAACAGCTCCGATCCGGTCTCAACACTGTCCAGCCGAGACACCAGAATACGGTTCTGCCGGTCAAGCCGCATAACGACTTCGCGCAGTTCAATGATTTCGTCCTGCATCCGGCGGGAAACAGAAGTCAGGTTTCGGGTGGCAGCAGCATCGCTGGCGCTGAACGCCTCGGCATTGAGATTGGGCGCCCAGTCGGTGCGCGTCAGCCAGAACGACCCGGACAGGGTGGCCATGGCGACAACGCCCCAGATCATCAGTAAAGTAAGCTGAAACCAGGCCAATCTCGACACGCTCTGTTCCTTTGGTGCATCCTGCTAAGTGTGTTTAAAATAGTGATACAATTGTTGAGATATTGTTAAGCATGACAGCGCAGCCGCTGGCTCGCTTTCTGGGATATTCAGTGCTAACCAACTCAGCGGAAACGTTTTTTGGAATCGGAGAATAGCTTGTCGAGCGTGGATATTATCATACTCGCAGCCGGTGAAGGCACGCGGATGAAATCGGCAACGCCAAAGGTCCTGCACCCTGTCGGCGGCCTGCCAATGCTTGGGCACGTGCTGAATTCCTGCCGCGCTTTCGGCGCGTCCCGTTTGGCGGTGGTAATCGGGCCCGATGCTCCCCGGGTAACTGCTTTTCTGGAGCAGCAACCATCTCAGGTTGACACTTTTGTTCAAACTGAGAGGCTGGGAACCGGACATGCAGTTCGGGCGGCCGACAAATTTTATGCTGGTGTCAATCATTGCAACATCGTCCTGTTCGGCGATACGCCGTTAATTCGGCCGCAAACGCTGGACCGGATTAAAACCCTTCTGGATGCTGACGCTGATCTGGTGATACTTGGATTTGAGCCGGAAAACCCAACGGGATATGGCCGGCTGCTGACCGATCAGGGCGAGTTGATTGCGATTCGTGAAGAAAAGGACGCAAGCGAAACCGAACGCAAGATCAGCCTGTGCAATGCCGGGGCCATGGGCTTCGCACCGGGCGTTCTGGATCAATTGCTGGCATCTTTGACCAATCAAAACGCCCAGGGCGAATATTATCTGACCGATTGTGTTGAACTGGCGCGGGCGCAGGGGCTTTCAGTACAGATCGTCACAGGCGATGTTGCCGATGCGACAGGTGTGAACAGCCGGGCGCAACTGGCGGATGTCGAAGCCATGTTTCAGGACCGTATGCGCCGCCGGGCTATGGCCAATGGAGTGACGCTTACGGCACCCGATACGGTGTTTTTTGCCCATGATACCGAGATTGAAGCCGATGTGACGCTCGAACCGAATGTGGTGTTTGGCCCGAAGGTACAGATAAAAAGCGGTGCAACCATCAAGACGTTTTCACATATTGAAGGCGCTGTCATCGGCGCAGACGCCATAGTCGGGCCGTTTGCGCGGCTGCGTCCGGGCACCGAATTGGAGGCAGGCTCCAAGGTTGGAAATTTTGTCGAAGTCAAAGCTGCAACTGTTGGAAAAGGCAGCAAGATCAATCATCTGAGCTATATTGGCGATGCAAGGATCGGGGCTGGTGTTAACATCGGGGCAGGTGCGGTTACCTGTAATTATGATGGCTTCCTCAAGCACACAACAACGCTTGGAGACGGCAGCTTCATCGGCTCGGGCAGCCTGCTGGTGGCACCTGTGGAAGTTGGCGCAAACGCCTATGTCGCAACCGGTTCTGTCATCACGCAGGATGTGCCAGCAGATGCGCTGGCTTTTGGCCGCGCCCGGCAAACCAACAAGGAGGGCAGGGGCGCCCGGCTGAAGGAGGAGTTGCGTGCTGCCAAGGCCGAGGCACCGAAGCGCAAATAACTTTCGCTAAACTCGCTCAAAACCGTGATCATGACTGGCGGTTTCCAGCCAGTGCAGTGTGCTTTGTGCGTAACTGCTGAAAGCGAACAGCCGAAATTCATCGCTCTTCGACCGCACGATCATCAACGGCATGTGATGCGCTGTGCTCTGGGCGACCTTGCCAACCGGAAAACTCTGATTGCTGAAATCCATCGCGACACCTTTCGACAGAACGGTTTCAACATCCGGCCCGGTGAGCGTGAGGATGGTTCGTGCGCTTGACAGGTCCGTCACCGAACCAACGTCAGCAACAATGGCGGCTTGCAGTTTTTGCTCAAGATCTGCTGCCCTGCTTTCCAGCAAATAGCGCCCGCCGCCAAGCGAGTAGATAGAAAGCGGCGTGCCGAAGATGGCGGTGCCGTCTTCCGGCAAGGTAGCAATGCCGGGTTTCTTCAGCTTGGCCAGCGCCTTTTCCTGCTGGCCGGGAAACAGCGAGAGTTGCACAAGCGAGCCTGCATAGCTGCGTCGCAATGTGATGCCGGTCGTATCAGGCCTGCCGAAATGACCGGCAGTCCAGACCCGGTCCAGCGGGCAGGCGGACAATGTTTCCAGGTCCTCAACCATGCATCCGCTCCCCATCCTTGTCGAAGAAACAGGGATCGACAATTTCTACCGGAACATGGTGTCCTTTCAACGGAAAGGCAGCGAACAGCTCGTTGCCGATCAGGTCCCGACCTTTTTCCAGCAATGCCAGCGCGATGTATTTTTCAAGCGCGGGACTGTAGGCGCTGGACGTAACATGGCCAAGGCTGATGCCAGGTTTGCGAGCGTCCGCACTGCGCACCAGATGGCTGCCGGCACGCACAGGTTCACCGGAACTGGAAATCAGGCCAACGAGTTGCTGTCGATTGGGATCAGTGAAACCGGCGCGGGTGGTCATGGCTGAACCGATGGCATGTTTTTGCTGTGAGACCATGTTGCCAAGCCCAACCATCTCTGCCGTTGTGCGCCCATTCAATTCCGCACCAACCACGTGGCCCTTTTCCATACGCATGGTTCCCAGCGCTTCTATCCCGTAACTGACCATTGCAAATTCTTTCCCGGCAGACTGAAGTGCGTTCCAGACAGCAAGGCCGAAACGTGTCGGCGTGTAGACCTCGAAGGCCAGTTCACCGGAAAATGACAGGCGGCACAGCATAACCGGAATGCCCTGACTGGTGTGGCCATGGCGGATTGCCATGAAGGGAAAAGCCTCGTTGCTGAAATCCACATCCGGGATGAATTTGGCCAGAAGATCACGGGATTTCGGCCCCGCCACTGCCGCCCCGGCCCATTGATCACTGACCGATGTCACATGAACCTTCATTTCCGGCCAGTGAATGGCGAGGCAGGTTTCAAGATGTTCCATTACACCGGCTGCATGCGCCGTGGTTGTTGTCATCAGATAATTTGTATCGCTGAGGTGCCATGTGGTTCCGTCGTCATAGACGATACCGTCCTCTCGCAGCATCAGGCCGTAGCGGGCCTTGCCGACTGGCAGTTTTGCAAACCCATTGCTGTAGACGCGGTTGAGAAACTTGGCCGCATCCGGTCCCTGCACCGCGATTTTGCCGAGGGTTGAGACATCGACAATGCCGACAGTTTTACGGGTCTGCCGTGCTTCGCGTATATAGGCTTCTTCAACGCTCTCTGCGCCACGGCGATAGACCCTCGGTCTTTTCCACAGCCCCGCATCCATCATCTCCGCGCCGGCATCCACATGCCAGTCATGAACCGCCGTGCGACGAACTGGCTGCCAATGCGCACCACGTGCATCGCCCACCAATGCGCCAAAGGAAACCGGAGTGTAGGGCGGCCGAAAGCGCGTGGTGCCGACTTCCAGAATACTTAATCCGCGTGCTTCAGCCATGAGCGCCAAGCCGTTGATGTTGGACAGTTTCCCCTGATCAGTTCCCATGCCCAACGTGGTGTAACGTTTCAAATGTTCAACGCTCAAAAAGCCTTCCTGATAGGCCAGTTGGATATCACTTGCGGTAACATCATGCTGAAAATCAACGAAGGCTTTACCTCGACCGCCCTTGATGCGCCACACCGGCGCAACATTCAGCACGTTCTGCCGCTCCGGCTCCTGGAGTTTCTTGCGCGCCTTGCTGAATGATAATTTGCGCAGCGCAGACTCTGCTGCCATTTCTGCACTGGCAATCACATCATCACGGTCAAAATGGCCAGCCATTGAGCCACAGGCAGTCCAGATGCCGTTGGGCCGGCCAGGCAGCACCGTGTGCAAAGTTTCATCCCATTCGGGCGCGCCGCCCATCTGGCTGGTGAGGTGAATGGTCGGCGTCCAGCCTGCGGAAATGCCGAGACAATCGCAGTCGAGAACGCGTTCCTCGCCACTGGTTTTCTTACCGTGCGGATCAAATGCGGCCAGGCTGATGCGTTTGATGCCGTGACTGCCGTGAACCTGTGTCACCGCGTGGCCGGTGATAAGTTGAAGCCCGGTGGCTGCTACCTGTGCCATCGCCAGATCCGAGATGTTTGTTCGGGTATCGACGATTGCCCGGATCGGCACGCCCATATCCTTCAGGGTGCTGAGTTGCCTATAGGCACCGTCATGGCTGGTGAACAGCACAATGTCCCTGCCAGCTGCGACGCCATAGCGCAGAGCGTAGGCACGGATACTGTCAGCCAGCATCACTCCTGGCCGGTCATTACCTGCAAACACCAGCGGACGTTCCAGTGCCCCGGAGGCAAACACCGCATGGCGCGCGCGCAGCACATGATAGCGCTCATAGGGCGCGTAATCGGTGGCCTGCGGCTGATGCGCCGATACCCGCTCCATCAGGCCGAATGTGCCGCCATCATACATGCCGAAACAGGTGGTGCGCGGTAAAATTGTGGCATTTTCAAGCGCTTTCAGACTGTTGAGCAGCGCGGATATCTGCTCGTCTTCTCTGGGGTCTCCGCGATGATAGCCGCCAAAGCCGGCATGCTCGTCGACCAGAATCACGCGGGCGCCTTTTTTGGCCGCCCGCAGCGCTGCTGTCAGCCCGGCAAGACCACCGCCGACCACAAGCAGATCGGTGAAGCTGTTGATTTTCTCATATCTGTCAGGATCAGGGCTGCTGCCTGCTCTGCCCAGACCGGCGGCGCGGCGGATAATCGGTTCATAGACCTTCCACGCCTTTCGCGTCGGTCCCATGAAAGTTTTGTAGTAGAACCCGGCCTGAAACAAGGGTCCGGCCAATTGGTTGGCAGACAGAATATCGAAATTGAGGCTGGGCCAACGGTTCTGGCTGCTGGCGGTCAGGCCCTCATAGATCTCCGTCATGGTTGCTCTTGTATTGGGTTCCTGAACATCCTGTCTGTTGAGGGTTACCAGGGCGTTGGGTTCTTCACTGCCAACACTCATCAGGCCGCGGGGACGGTGATACTTGAAGCTGCGTCCAAATAATTGCTGGCCATCTGCCAAAAGCGCCGAGGCCAGCGTGTCGCCGGAAAAACCCTCCACAGGCCTGCCATCAAAGGTAACAGACAATTTTCGGCTGCGGTCAATCTGTCCGCCCGCATCCAGTCGAAAACCACTCATCGGACACGCCCTGTCTGATACGGATCACGGCTTTTGACAGTCAATATTTCATGGGTTGCGGTGTTTCTGGTCAGCTCCAGCACAAGGCGGCAGCCTGCATTGTGCTGCCACAATTCCTTGTGCGGTCCGCGCGGATTGCTGCGGTTGTAGACAAAATGCTCCCAGTCCTTGGCGCGGGCTTTCCCCGGATCCGGGCGCTTTACCGTGGCATCGCCGAGATAGGTATATTCCGCAAGATCGCGGGCACCGCAATGGGGGCAGGGTATCAGCATGAAATTCTCCCCTTGGGCATTTAATGCAGCTTGGCCGAGGGGCCAGCGCCCAGTTCATCGATTGAATAACCCGACGCGAAGCGCTCCAGCGTGAAAGGTGCATTGAGCGCATGCGGTTCATCTTTGGCGATGGTGTGGGCAAAACACCAGCCCGATGCCGGCGTGGCCTTGAAGCCGCCGTAACACCAGCCGGCATTCAGATAGAGACCTGGCAACGGCCCTTTGGTGATGATCGGACTGCCATCCATCGACATGTCCATAATGCCGCCCCAGTGCCGCAACAGACGAACTTTTGCAAATTGCGGATAGAGCGCCAGCATAATAGTTGTCACGTCTTCAATCACCGGAAGATTGCCACGCTGGGCGTAGGAGTTGTATTTGTCGATATTGCCGCCAAACACCAGCCCGCCCTTGTCGGACTGAGACATATAAAAATGTCCGCCGCCGCCGGTCACGACAGTATCGACCGCCGGCTTCAGCGCTTCGGAGACGAATGCCTGCAGCACATGGCTTTCGATTGGCAGGGTCTCAACGCCGGCCTTGCGCATCACCTCCGAGGTGCTTCCGGCGACAGCCACGCCGATCTTCGGCGCCTTGATATCGCCGCGTGTGGTTTGCACTCCGGTGATCGTGTCGCCCTTTTTCAAAAATCCGGTGACTTCACAATTTTCCAGAATATCGACGCCCAAACCGTCGGCGCCGCGGGCATAGCCCCAGGCGATTGCGTCGTGGCGGGCAGTGCCCGCTCGCGGCTGCAGCAGGCCGCCATGGATGGGAAACCGCGTATCTGACGACATATCGAGTTGCGGAACAAATCTTGCAACCTCATCGCGATCCAATAGTTCCGCGTCGATCCCGTTCAGGCGCATGGCATTGCCGCGCGTGGCATGAGCGTCCATTTCCGCCGGATTATGGGCAAGGTTGAGAACACCGCGCTGGGAAAACATCACATTGTAATTCAATTCCCGGGACAGACCTTCCCACAGTTTCATACTGTGCTCATAAAACAGCGCGTTTTTGCGCAATTCATAATTCGAACGCACGATGGTTGTATTGCGACCGATATTACCGCTGCCGATCCAGCCCTTTTCGACAACAGCAACATTGTGAATGCCGTGCTCCCTGGCGAGATAGAAGGCCGTCGCCAGCCCGTGCCCGCCACCGCCAATGATGATGACATCATAAGATGGTTTGGGATCGGGTTTGCGCCACTGGCTGTTCCAGTATCTGTTCCCGGTAAAAGCATTTTTTGCCAGCGCCCACGCAGAAAATCGTGTCACGGAATTCTCCTCTGATCAAGGATCAGTGTGCAGGTCTATGCTTGAACTGCGCAAGTGACAAAACGTCTTGCCGCCGGATTTTCCGGTGATTTGGGCTTGCCCGTCGAATGCACGTCCATAAGATGCTGCTCTGGAAGGACCACATATTCATGACTCGCTTCGGTTTTCTGCTGATCGACCGGTTTTCGCTTTTCAATCTGGCTGCCATGCTGGATCCGCTTCGGGTTGCAAACCAGATGTCCGGCAAGGAGCACTTTGAATGGCTGACAACCAGCGTCAGCGGCGAACCAGTGCATTGCAGCAGCAATACAAGCTTCAATGTCGGTTACGCGCTTGCCGATCTGCCTCACTGCGACGTGCTGATTGTCTGCGCCGGATATGAAACCGACCCGGACAATGTCACGCAGATCCATACCCAATTGCGACAGCGTGAACGACGCGGGACAATTCTTGGCGCCATTTCAACCGGCAGCATTGTGCTGGCCAGTGGCGGTTTGCTGGATGGCTATGCCTGCACCATTCACTGGGAGTATGAGGCGGCCTTCCGCGAACGCTTTCCAACGGTCAACTGCACCGGCCGCGTGTTTGAAATCGACCGCAACCGCATGACATCGTCCGGTGGCACCGCATCGTTTGATCTGGCGCTCAACATCATCGCCCAGGACCTGTCCGAAGAATGTGCCTATCAGGTTGCCAATCAGTTCCAGCACGACAGAATTCGCAAAGGCGATGAAACTCAAAGAGCAGGCAAAAACAGGGATTTCTCCGCAAGACCGGACAAGCTGGCGCGGGTCATTACGCTGATGGAAAACAATCTGGAAGAACCACTGGCCACTTCCGAGCTGGCGAGACAGGTCTCGCTGTCGGTGCGCCAGGTGGAACGGTTGTTCCTCAAATATCTCAGCTGCACACCGAGCAAATACTATATGGGGCTGCGTCTGGAACGCTCGCGCGAATTGCTAAGGCAGACCAACTCGCCGATCATTGACGTGGCGCTGGCAAGCGGATTTTCCTCGCATTCCTATTTTGCCCAGAGCTACCGGAATTATTTCGAACGGAGCCCTTCAGAAGAGCGCCGTAAAGTCTGGTAGGTTCGGCGTTTTTGCCAATGCGGCCCGCCAAATGATTGCCCTGCCGGGTTGATGGCGCTTCCATGTCGCAGGGCAAAAGGTTGGCTGTCGCATTGAAGCTGGAAGGCCAATGCCGCGCCGCTTAGGGTCCAGACTGGCCAATGAATAAAGGTGAGGGATCAGATCATGGAAACGCGGGCAAGAGTGGTCGTTATCGGCGGTGGTGCGGTTGGCGTTTCGACGCTGTATCATCTGGCCAAAAAGGGCTGGTCCGATGTTGTCCTGCTGGAGCGCAAGGAGCTGACCTCCGGCTCAACCTGGCACGCAGCCGGTCTGCTGCCGCTGTTCAATCTGAGCTATTCGGTCGGTCAGATCCATAAATATTCAGTCAAGCTCTATGGTGATCTGGAAGCGGAGACCGGCTTGAATGCGGGGCTCTCGCGCGTGTCCAATATCCGGCTGGCCCGCAGCAAGGATCGCTGGGACGAGTATCTGTATTATGCCGGTGTTGCCAAAACCATCGGCGTTACCGTCAATCTGCTCAGCCCGCAAGAGCTGAAAGAGATTTGGCCGCTGTGTGAGATCGATGGCCTTCTTGGTGCCATTCAGCATCCCGATGACGGCTACATCCAGCCGGCCGATCTGACCCAGGCCCTGGCCAAGGGCGCGCGCGACAACGGCGCAAAAATCTACCGTAACACCGATGTCACCGGGGCGATGCGCAGCGCCAATGACACCTGGCTCGTGCAGACAGACAAAGGCGAGATCGAGTGCGATCATATTGTCTGCTGCTCGGGCAATTTCGCCCGCAAGACCGGCACCATGTTCGGTCTTGATATCCCGGTGATCCCGGTTGAACACCAATATATCGTCACCGAAGCCCATCCCGCCATTTTGCAGCGCCGCGCCGAAGGCCTGCCGGAAATGGGGGTTCTGCGTGAGAGCGATTCCTCCTGGTATATGCGCGAAGAGGCCGGCGGTCTGCTGCTTGGGCCCTACGAAAAGGGCGCGCCGTGCTGCTATGTCGATGGGCCGGATGCCGACAGCGAGTATGAATTGTTCCAGGAGGATCTGGATCGTCTGATGCCATATATTGAAACGGCGATCGAACGCGTCCCGGCGTTTGGCGAAGTCGGCATCAAGAAAGTCTATAATGGCGCCATTGCCTATACCCCGGATGGCTCACCGATTATCGGACCGGCCTGGGATGTGCCCAATGTCTGGCTCAATGAAGGTCATTCCTTCGGCATCACCGCTGCAGGCGGGG
>TARA_R110002096_G_scaffold91738_2_pt1 | contig 18290 bp, 12 predicted proteins | sample TARA_R110002096 | Tara Oceans TARA_R110002096 (sample SAMEA4397295) | marine metagenome | biome: Polar Biome; feature: [DCM] deep chlorophyll maximum layer (ENVO:01000326); material: water (ENVO:00002006), including particulate matter (ENVO:01000060) such as... | depth 35 m
CCTTGTTCGCGCAACGCCGAGTCGAGGGCCGCGAGGCACAGCGCGACGTTCGCTTTCGTGCTGCCGGCGCCCATGAGGCCGATGCGCCAGGTGTTGCCCTTCATGGGTCCCAGCCCCCCACCGATCTCGACGTCGAAGTGCGCGAGCATGTGCGCGCGGACGCGCCCGTCGTCGACACCGTCCGGGATGCTGACGGCCGTCAAGGGAGTCAAGCGCTCGTCGGCGGGCACACGCGGTTCCAGGCCGAGTCGTGCGAGGCCGTCGACCAACCGGGCCGCGTTCCGTGCATGCCGGTTCCAACGCTCCTCCAGGCCTTCGGTCAGGCACACCCGCAGCGCCTCGTGCAACCCGTAGATGTTCTGGATCGGAGCGGTGTGGTGATAGGCGCGGTCGTCCCCCCAGTAGCCCATCAACAACGTCAGGTCGAGGTACCACGATTGGACCGGGGTCTTGCGACCTTCGATCTTGGCGCGCGCGCGCGTCGAGAAGCTGACGGGCGACAGGCCGGGAGGACAGGACAAGCACTTCTGCGTCCCCGAGTAGATCGCGTCGATCCCCCACTCGTCGACGAGCAGTTCGTGCCCGCCCAAGGACGTCACGCCGTCCACGAGCAGAAGCGCACCCAGTTCGTCCGCGACCGCGCGGATCGGCGGAATGGGTTGCAGCGCCCCGGTCGAGGTCTCGGCATGCACGACGCACAACACGTCGAACCGGCCTCCCTGCGCAGCCTCACGAAAGGCGTCGGCGCTCAACGCGCGGCCCCACTCCCCCGCCACTTCGACGACCTCGCCGCCCGCACGACGGGCAACTTCGGCCAGGCGCGTCCCGAAGACTCCGTTCACGCCGACGAGGACGCGGTCCCCGGGCTCGACGAGGTTGACGACGCATGTCTCCATTCCGGCCGACCCGGTGCCGGACATGGGCAAGGTCAACTCGTTCTCGGTACGGAAGGCCGCGCGGGTCATGGCGCGCACCTCGTCCATGATCTTCAGGAAGGCCGGGTCGAGATGTCCGAGCGTCGGCCGCGCCATCGCGGACAGGACGGACGGTTCGACCACGGAGGGGCCGGGACCGAGGAGGACGCGGGAGGGCGGATGGAGCGGAGCGGGGAGTGTCTGCATGGAGAACGGATCCTCACGATCCGGGGACGTGTACGCAAGGCGCAGACGTGAGTCCTGACCGGTTCCAGTGATCTACGTCTGCGGGTCGCGCTCCTCGAAGAGGAGTGCGACCCGCAGGTGTCGAGACGTGAAACGGTCCGGCTTCAGTCCGTGTCACCCTGATCGACGTCGCCGGTGACCGGCTTGGCGGGCAGGTGGTCCTTGGCCTTCCACTGCTCGCCGTTCTGCTCCCACCAATCGACCCATTTCTCGGGCCCCTTGCCCGGATCCGCGCCCGTGAGCTGCTGCATGGACCCGACGACCGCGCGCCATTCGACGACGACCGTACGCTGCGCCTGGGCGCGCACGTCGAAGATCACGCCGGACGTCACCGACTGGATGATCGGGTCCGCGATCGAGGCGCCTTGCGCGATCTCGACGTCGAAGTCCTGCACGTACGCCGTCTCGAGCGTGACGATCAGGTTCGACCGCGTGCCGCCAGGGTGCCCGCTCGAGCCCTGCTTCGCGATCGCGTTCAGCCGCATCGCCAGCGGCTCGACCGCAGCCTTGTACCCCATCGTGCCGAGCGCCTCTGCGGCATTGGAACGGACCTTGTCGTACTCGCTGTCGAGCGCGCGCACGGCGGGTCCGATCCAGCTGGGGTCCTTCGCGTCACGCAGACCGCGGGCGGCCTCGAGGCGCACGTCCGGCATCGTGTCCAGGATCGCACGACGCGCCAAGTCCTCGCAGAGCTGGCCGGGCAGCAAGCGGCGCGTCGCCAACAGAGCGAACTCGCGGTGCTTGTCGTTGGGTTGGGTGATGCCGGTGCGCAGGAGATCCCGGAAGCCCTCGCGCTGGACGAGCGGCGCCAGTTGACGCACGCATTGTTCGCGGCGCGCGGGTGAGCCGCCAGCGCCCTCCTGCATCAGCACCTGAATCCACGGGTTGGAGCCGACGCGCGCATCGGTCGGCATCGCCGCGTACATGCACGGGTCGGCGATCAGTTCGAGGGCATCGGGTTGATCCGGGTCCGCCCCGAGAACGAGGTCGAGTTCCTGGACGGCTTCCTCGACGAGCCCCTGGGTTCCCATCCAGCGCGCCAGTCCGACGAGGACCTTGGGATGATCGTCCTGCAAAGCGACGCGTCGCGCGCGCGCTTCGGCCAGGACCTCGCGTTCCAGCCGGTGGCTGGTGACCTCGGAACGGAGCGCCACCCACTGACGATCGGAGCGCTCCTCCCAACGCCCGGCGGTGCGTCGGGTGCGCCCCCTCACGATTCCGTCGGGGGCGAGATGCAGGATGCGCCGACGATCGGGGAGGTCGACGTCGCACTCGTTGGCCGGGGGGATCGAATCCTGATCCTGCAGGATCGACGGACCGCATTCGGTCAGCGAGAGGGTCTGGGGATCGGTCGGCGCGTGGGCAGGTGCCGCGATCGGGAGAAGGGGGAGGAGGATGCCCAGCAAGGTCGGGATGGTCATGGAACGCGCTCGGTCAGTGCCCTGGCTCGCCCGCAAGGCGGAGGAGGGCGGATTCGGTTGGGGCTGGGTGCCCCGTTCCCCTGCAACTTCGGGACCAGCCGAACCTCCCCCAGGGAGGCCCCGGGAGGGCAGTTCGCGGCTGCCCGAGCCCGCTCATCTGTCCTCGACAGAGGCCATCGGCCAGCTCCGAACGTCCCCCCTCGGCCTCCCCTGGGGCCTTTCGGGGAAAAGAAGCGGGATCGATGGCAGGTCCGATCCGCGGATCTCGCGTGCCTCTGTGAAGCCCAACCCAGGGACCCCACATGCAACCCCTCCTCCTGATTCAAACGCTGCCCGAGACCGCCACCTGGCTCGAGCTCCTCCTCAAAACCACGATCGTGATCGCCAGCGCCTGGCTGCTGTACTCGATCTTCGTCCTGTGGCGCCGTTCGGCGACGAACCTGACTCCGGTCACGGCACCTGGTGTCAGCGGCGCCGCTCTGCCGGACTTCCTGGCCGTCGACAAGGTGGCCCGCAAGGAAGCGCTCGAACGCGGCGACGCCTACGAGGCCATGCTGAAGAAACGTGAGCGCGAAGCGAGCCAACGCGCCGAGCAGATCGCGACGCAGACGACCAAGAGCTCGCGCTTCAGCGGTTTCGCCAGCGCGACCAGCTTGATCATGTCCGTGTTCTCGCTGACGACGATGATCACCGGCGCGGTGTGGCAGGTCAGCTGGATCGGCGCCGTGTTCGACAACTACTCGACGTTCGAGCGCATCGCGGCGGTGTTCAAGGCGCACCCCTTCGCGTTCTCCATGTGCGCCTTCGTCATCCTCTACCACATCGTTCAGTTCTTCCTCGGCCGCCAGTGGCGCGCGGAAGCCTGATCCCGGATTCCACGGAGATCCGTCATGGCCAACACCCAAACACTCGCTCTCAGCTCCCCTCACCTGCTCGCCGAATACGTTCGTCAGAGCGACCTCCAGAGCTTCTTCGAGAAGCGCCTCGCCGCACCGCCCGATCACGTCGCGATCCTGATTCGCAACGGGGAGGTCTTGGACGCCTACAAGGGTGCGCACTTCTCGATCGGCGGCCTGTTCGACGGCCTGCGCAAGCTGGTCGTCGGTTCGACCCACGTGCGCATCCTGCTGGGTGACCTCAAGCCGTTCTCGCTGCAATCTCCGGTGCGCGCGATGACGCGGGACAAGGTCGAAGTGGCCGGCACCGTGACGCTCGAGCTGCAGGTCAACCCCGACAAGCCCCAGAACGTGATGGGCCTGGTCAACGCCGCCGGGTTCTTGACGCGGGACGAGGTGCTCGAGCGCTTCCGCCCCCACCTGACCGATCGCGTCTTCGAAGCCACCATCGGCCGCGTCGATGCCGGCGAACTTCGCGGAGACCGCGGCCTGCAGGACAAGCTCCAGGGCGACGTGATGCGGGAGATCGAGCGGATCGCAGGCGACATCGGCCTGATGGTGCGCGCCTTGTCGGTCGAATGGGCCCTCAACGAGGTCGAGCGCGAGGCCATGAGGGCCAGCCAGCTCGACCGCGCCCAGGATGGGCTCGACACCCAGTTGAACCATCTGAAGCGCTCGGTGGAACGCAACTTCGACGCCACGGAGGTGCAGTTCAAGACCGACCTCGACGTGGCCAAGTTGCAGATCGAAGGAGACGACGAGATCTCGCGTCTCGCCCTGCAGAAGGAGGTCGAGTTCCTCGACTCGCGCGAGACTTCGCAGCGCCGCCAGGAGATGGAGGCCCTCGCGCACGAGATCGAAGTGCTCTCGACCGAGCGCACGGCACGGATCGAGAACGAGCTGGCCGATGCGGGTCAGACGATCGACTTGATGCGTTACGAGCGCGCCCTCAACCGCGTCCGCAACGAGATCGACGCGATGAAGCAGACGCACCTGGCCGAGATGCGCAAGGTCGGAGCTTTCAGCGAGCTCGAGATCGAGGAGCGCCGGCGCCAGCTCGATCTGGACCTCAGTGACCGCGCTCAGAAGCAGTCGCTCGAGCACATCGCCGGGCTCCAGTCCATCGAGAAGGACTCGGATGCGCACGAGGCTCGCCTGCGCCAGGCCGAGCTCGACAGCCTCACGCGTCGAGACGTGGAACGCGTCCGGGCCGACACCGATGCTCGGGTGGCCCAGCTGCAGGCCGGTGCCAACATGACGCCCGAGCAGATCCTGGCGATCAACGCGGGCCTGTCCTCCGATGTTGCCGCCGTGCTCGCCGAACAGGCGCGCAGCCAAGCGACCGGCAAGGAGGAGACGATGTCCATGATGCGCGAGATGGTCACCCAGGCCACCGATGCGCGCGTGGCGTCCGAGACCCAGGCCCGCGAGATGTTCCAGACCGCGATGGAGGGCGCCGTCGGCGTCGCTCGCGGCGCGGGCGGCAAGAGCTCCGGCGACTCTGCAGGTGGCGGTGGCGGCGGAACGAAGGCCCGCACGGTCGAGTGCGCCTCGTGCGGCCGTGAGAACGATTCGAAAGCCCGGTTCTGCGTCGGCTGCGGCAAGCAACTGCGCTCCTAGTCCCTCCGATCCGCCCCACCGATCCCATGCAACCCACCTGCTGCTATCGCGCCGCCCTCGACCTCGAGGCCGGATTCTGTGACGGCTGCGGCAAGCCGCTGTTGCGCTGCGCCGCCTTCGAGGAGTGCGGCGGCCTGCTCGACGAGCGAGGCGCGTGCGGCGTGTGCGTCGCGCCCGAGTTGACCCTCGATGCTGGAGGCGTGCGGGACGTGAAGGTGGGCGGAGCCCTGACGCTCCCGCTCCTGCTGCGCAACACCGCCAGCATCGGTCGACCGCTCTTCGTCAAGGGCATGTGGACGCGCGAGGCCGGCGGCGATTGGGAGACCGCTGACCTGCCCTGGGATCGGTTGGACGCGGGGGAGACCGCGCCGCTCTCCGTTCGCGCCCAGGCCCTCGATCGGGCCGGCGAACACCAGCTCGAGATCGGTTTGGCGCTGGCGACGCGCTGGCGCTGGCGCGAGGAGGTCCTCGCCTACACCGCGGGCCTCGCCATCACGGTCGAGGGCGACGAGCAGTTGACGGTCCAACAGAACATCACCTATGCCGGCGATGGTCAGCAGACGGGGACGATCTATGCGCCGTTCCGATTCCAATCGGAGGGTGGTCGGCGTTCGACGATCCTGGACACGAAACCGAAGGTCCTGCCGTTGACCCGCGCATCGCGCCTCGAGCGAGCCTTCGGCCTGCGCGGGGACACGAGCCTTCCGACCGTTCCGCGCAACGTGCGGATCCTCTGGGACGGGTTCGTTCCCGGCAGCACGCCTTCGGACGGACCGATCGTCACGGCGGACGGCCTGTTGTCGCTCGGCCGAGCGCGCGCCCGGATGGCCGGTGGTGCGAACGACGTGCGCCTGCTGGCCCAGGTCCACGAAGGGCCGATCGACCAGGAGAACTCGCGCAGCATCTCGCGCCAGCACTTCTCCCTGTGCGTCGAGAACGACCGCCTGGTCCTGCGCGTCGAGAGCGAGCGCGGCGCTTGGGTCAACGACCACCACGTGGCCCGCGGAACGTCCGTGGCGCTCAAGGACGGCGATCGCTTCAGCCCGTTGCCGCGTGGCCAGGGCCTGCTCTCCGTCAACGTTCGCTTCGAAGAGAACCATGGCGTGGTCGACACCGTCACGCTGCAACGTCGCCCGGGAACCCGGCCTGGAGCTTGAGATCATGACCTACCCCACCTGTTCCAGCTGCGGCACGCGCCTGCCTTCCGATGCGAACTTCTGCCCCGACTGTGGCGGCAGTCCGCTCAACCTGTCCGACCTCGACTCCGGGTTGCCGACCCTGGGTGGCCTCGAGACGATCGGCGGCGCGGAGACGCGTGGACGGCACCCCCGAGCGGACGAGAAGCTGCTCGCGCCGGGCACGCGGTTCGCGGACCGCTACGTCATCGAATCGGTCGTCGGTGCAGGCGGCATGGGCGTCGTGTACCGCGCCATGGATTCGCTGACCAAACAGGTCGTCGCATTGAAGTTGATTCGCCCTGAACGCATCGGCGGCGAACGCGAAGTGCAACGCATGATCGACGAGGGCATCACCGCCCGCAACGTGCGTCACGCGAACGTGGTCGCGGTCTACGACGTCGGTCAAGCGGATGGGCAGCCCTATCTCTCGATGGAGCTCATCGAGGGTCAGTCCTTGCGCGCCTGGCATCGCAGCATCAAGGAGCGCGGCGAGGACGTTCCGTTCCCCATCGCGATGAACCTGATCGGCGAGATCGTGAACGGACTGCACGCCGCGCACAGCGCCGGCGTGGTGCACCGCGACCTGAAGCCCGAGAACGTCATGCTGCTCGAGGAGCCCACAGCCCAAGGCGCGCGACTGAAGATCCTGGACTTCGGCATCGCCCGCGCCGTCGGGACGTCCACGGACTCGGGCACCGGCAGCGCCGTCGGTACGCCGCGCTACATGGCGCCCGAGCAGATCACGCAGCCGGACCTCGCCGGTCCGCCCGCGGACATCTACTCGCTCTCGGTCGTCTTCTACGAACTGCTCGTGGACGTGCTCCCGCAGGGTCACTGGCAACCGCCGTCGGGTGGTCGCTCGGACGTGACCGCGGCGATCGACGACCTGATCCAACGCGGGCTGTCGAATCGCCCGGCGAACCGGCCCCAGACCGCCGCGGACTACGCGCGGCAGTTGACGGCGGCCGACAAGGACAAGTTGATCGGCCCGCTGCTCGGCGGCGGAGGCCAGGTTCCCGTGTGGCTGAAGCACAAGGGCGTCCGAATCGCGATCGCGGTGCTCGGCGTCCTGGCCATCATCGGCGGGATCAACGACATGATCGAGTCCGGCGTCTTCAACGGTGGAGGCAGTCATGCGAATTGGGACGACGACCCGGACCCTGAGCCCTGGATCGATCCGGATCCCGATCCGGAACCGGAACCAGATCCGCCCCCCCGCGAGGTCGCCGTCGAGAACCTGAGCGGCACCTGGCACGACGGCTACGGCGGCGGCTTCGACGTGTTCGTCGATCCCTTCGGCGTGTTCTCCGGGACCGGACTCACGGCCGATGGATTTCCCATCGGCATCAGCGGCGAGATCACGGGCCGGCGCATGAGCTACGGCCTGTTCATGAACGGCATGCAGATCGCCCATGGCAGTGGCCGCTGGGACGGGGAGTTCCACCTGAGCTACCGCACCAAGAACCCGGACGGCTCCACGAACCTGCGTGGGGACTTCCACGTGAACCACCAACCGAACGGCGCTTGCCCCTGAGCGTCCGAGAACCCAGCCCTCCCTACCTGGAGACCTAAGACATGAAACGCAACTTCGACGAATACAAATTGGGTGGATGCCTGTTCGAGGAGACACCCGTCGCAGCCCCGGAACTCTCCTCCGCTCACAGCGCTCTGCCGGAACGCATCGACCTGCGCGGCCTGTGCACGCCGGTCGAGGACCAAGGCTCGATCGGGTCCTGTGCCGCCAACGCAGTGGTCGGGGCGATGGAGTATCACCAACGACTCAGCGAGCAGCCGTTGACCGATCTGTCGCGCCTGTTCGTCTACTATAACGCGCGCAAGTTGGCGGACCGCGAGGCCGAGGACTCCGGCACGTTCATCCACCACGCGATGGCGTCCGTGATGGCGTTCGGCGCCTGCCCCGAACGGATGTGGCCCTACCAGAAGGCCATGTGGGCCACGCGCCCGACCGATTCCTGCTACGAGGCGGCGCTCGATTTCGAAGCGGTGTCCTATGCGCGCACGCCGTTGGGCCCCGCATGCAAGGCAGCGGTCGCCGAGGGTCTCCCCGTGGTTTTCGGCGCGTGCTTGCCGGCTTCGATGATCCAGGTCGAGGCGGGCATCACCGGACGCATCAGCCTGCCGGCCGGTGGCTGGCCGCAACCCGGAGGTGGTCACGCGATGTTGATCGTCGGGTACGACGACGCCGATGGGACGTGGCTCATCCGCAACTCCTGGGGAGCGGATTGGGGCGAAGGTGGATACGCGCGCGTGCCCTACCAGGTCATGGAGCGCTACGGCATGCCGACGCAGTTCTGGGTCATCGGCCGCATCGAATCCGCCCAGGGTGTGCGCGTGTCGGGCACCACCGTTCAGGCCAGTCAAGAGGCCATCCGTTCGGCCGCTCCGGCACAAGCTCAGAACGCGCTCGCGCATCTGCGCGGCAGCTTGCGTCACAAGCTCGAGACCGACCTGGCCGCTGCCAAAGCGGGCTTCCGTGAGCGTCTGCGTGGCCCGGGCGCGGGCGGCGGGTACTGAGAGAGTCGGACGGCACAGTGGCCTTCCGGGGAGCGTTCGGATCGCTGGGGTCCGGCGCTCCCACGAGGCGCGCGAACCACGGGTCGATGCTGGAACGTCACCGCGGTCCGAGCCCGCAACGAGTCCGACACGAGGCGCGACGGCCGTTGCGGAGGCTTCGCCACGAACACGGCCGAGACGTGCAACCGCCGGTCTGCGATGAGCTCGATCCAGAGCCACCGCGCGAACGAAGGGACGCGTTCAGCGCCACCGGTCCGCGTCGTCCGGGCGGCCCCACTCGGTGTAGGTCTTCATCAGCAACTCGCGGACACGTTCGACCTGGTGCGGCAACGCATCGGGGTTGGCGCGCAGTGCGGCTTCGACGGTGAGCAGCGCCGCCTCGCCCGCTTCGAACTGTCCGTCGAGGACCAGCGCGCGGCCGAGGTTCGACCGGAACGGGAAGTCCAGGTACGGCAACCCGGGATGATCGCGCTGGGCGACGGTCAGGTTGAAGCGCGCCATGTCCACGGCCGCCTCGGTCTCCCCCATCTTCATCAGCAACATCGCCAGGTTGTTGCGTGAGATCAGCGCTTGCAGGTGACCTTCGCCGACCAGCTCTTCAAGGCCTTTCACGATGCGTTCGGACACGACGCGCGACTCGACGAATCGATCGAGACCCTCGAGCGCGGCCGCGAGGTTCATCTCGATCTGGATCGCGATGATCGGATCTTCGACCCCCTCCGGATCGGACAAGGCCTGCATCGCCTCGACGAGCAGGACCTCGGCCGCGGCGAAGTCCTTCTGCTTCATGAAGAGCACGGCGAGGTTGCTCTGCGCTTGCAGCGTCTCCCGATGCTCGGGTCCGTAGAGTTCCTTGTAGAGCTCGATCTGACCTTCGTAGATCGGGCGTGCCTCCGCGAACTCACCGACCTCGGTCAACGCGGACGCGTAGTTGTTCTGGGCCGCCAACGTCTTCTCGTGCATCGGACCCCACACGTCCAACACGAGCGGCTCCAGCAAGCGGAACTGCGTCAAGGCCTCGGCCCACTGGCCCGTTTCCGAATAGGACTGTGCCAGGTTCAGGCGTTGGGTCAGGACGTCGGGATGGTCGCGCCCGACCTGCGCGGCACGCAACTCGATGCCGCGCTCCAGGATCTGGGCCGCCTCATGGCCGTACCCGTTCGCGAGCAATGCGGACGTCAAGTTGGTCCGCGCGGTCCCGGCGTGGTCGCTGCCCTCGCCGTGAAGCTCGACCCAGACGCGGAACAGCTCGCGCCGCAGTTCGAGGGCGCGCTCGACCTCGCCCGTCGCCTCGGCGATGACGGCTTCGAGTTCGAGCGGGCGCACCTCGAGCCATTCCGGCACGTCGGACCGTTCTGCCGCACCCAGGGACAGGTCGCGGTAGGCCTCGTGGGCCAGTTGCAACTCACCGATCTCGGCGTATACCTCGCACAGTGCGGCGATCGTTTCGAGGGTGTTGTCGTGGTGCTGACCGTCCGCAGCTTGGAACAACGCTCGAGCCAGCTCGAGCTGCTCGCGCGCCGCCTGGTACTGGGTCAGGTTGCGGTAGGTCTCGCCGATCGTCAGGTGCAGTCCGGCACGCACATCGGCATCGAACTCCTGGTCGAACTTCAGCTGCTCGGCAGCGATGTCCATCAGGTCCACCACGCGCACGTTGCGGCCATCGACGTCGGGACGCACGCTGGCGAAGATGTTGTTCAGGAACAGGTTCGCGTCCCGGGCACGTTTGAGTTCGACCTCGGCTCGGTCGCGCGCGTCCTGAGCGCGTACGAAGCCCAAGGACGTTCCGACGACTGCCACGATCATGGCCAGGAGCGCCAGGACGGAGCCGGTGACCAGGCCCCGGTTGCGGCGTGCGAACTTCGCCAGCTGGTACCAGGTCGTGGGCGCGCGGGCGGTGATCGGCTCGTCGGCCAGAACGCGTCCCACATCGGCGGCCAACGCGTCCACGGTCGGATAGCGACGGTCCACTTCGCGCGCCAGGGCCGTGGCCAGGATGGTGTCCAGGTCCCCGCGCAGACTCCGGTCGTACTGGCTCGCCGGCGGCGGATCGTCGGTCGACAGTTTCATGGCCGCCTGTGGCAACGACAACTTGTCGAGCTCGAGGGGCGCGTGCCCGGTGACGAGGCGATACAGGATCACGCCCAGCGCGTACACATCGCTGCGCGCGTCGACCTTGTCGGGCTCGCCCAACACCTGCTCAGGGCTCATGTAGGCGAGCGTGCCGATGATCTCGCCGGCGGTCGTCACGGACGAGGCCAGGGGATCCGCAGCTCGCGCGATGCCGAAGTCCAGGATGTGCGGGTACCCCTCGTCGTCCACCAGGATGTTGTCCGGCTTCAGGTCACGATGGATGACGCCCCGTTGGTGGGCATGGGTCACACCGGCGCAGACACGCAAGAACAGCTCGAGGCGCGCTTCGCGATCCAGTTGCAAGGCATCGGCGGCGGCCAGCAGCGGTCGCCCCTGGACCTTCTCCATGGCGAACCACGAGAGAGCGTGCCCGGCTTCGGTCGTTTCCACGCCCGCGTCGTGCACTTGAGCGATGGCCGGATGACTCAGCCTCCCGAGCGCCTCGACCTCCCAACGGAACCTGCGTTCGGCGTCGCCCGCCAGGAATCCCGGGCGCAGGACCTTGAGCGCCACCGTCCGATGCGGGCGTTCCTGGGTCGCCTGGTAGACGCGCCCCATACCGCCCTCGCCGATCAAGCCACGGATCGTGTAGCCACCGATGACTTGGCCGGGCTCGGGGCTCGGCGCGTCGAAGAGTTCGGTCGCGGGGCGCAACAGGAAGCCCTCGGAGGTCGAGGGATTCGGCAGCAGCGAAAGCACCTCGGCCAACAGCTGCGCGTCTCCGTCGCAGGCCTGCTCGAGGAAGGCCTCACGTTCGGATTCGGACCGTTCCAACGCGTCGGCCAACAGCTCCTTGACGACGCTCCACTGCGGGGAACCACTGTCGGTCGGCGGGTCGCTGCTCGTTCCGGAACCGGAATCAGGCGTCACGACCGATCTCCCTGGCGAGCCACGCGCGGGCGACGCCCCAGTCGCGGGCGACCGTGCGTTCGGAGACGTCGAGAGCCAGTGCCGTGTCCTCGACCGAGAGTCCTGCGAAGAAGCGCAGCTCGACGATGCGAGCGGCACGCGCGTCCTGGGTTGCCAGATTCGTCAACGCAGCATCCAGTTCGACGAAGTCGAGTTCATCCGGATCGAAGGCTCGGTCCACGCCGTCCAAGGGCTGGCGGCTCATCTGCCCGCCGCGCTTGTCGCTCTGGACGCGGCGCGCGTGGTCGACCAGGATCCGGCGCATCGCCAGAGCCGCCGCGCTGAAGAAGTGAGCGCGCCCGTCCCACGACAGCGCCTCACCGTCGTCCCCCACCAGTTTCATCCACGCCTCGTGGACCAAGGCGGTCGCCTGCAGCGTGTGCCCCGAGTTCTCGGCGCTCATCTGGGCCCCGGCCAGGCGGCGCAGTTCCTCGTAGACACGAGGCAGGACTGCGCGCCCTGCGGCCGAGTCGTCGCCAGCGTTCTGGAGCAGACGGGTGAGTTGCGTCGAGTCGATCGTCATGGGGGGAACGGATCAGTTTGGCCCCTGGTGGGGCTTCGGGGGGCGCTTTTTGGAATCTTGGCAGTCGAATGTCCCGAACTGCGCATGCCTGGATGACCCCCTACCGGAGCTCAACCATGACCACGAATCGCGCCCTCCTGACCACTCTCCTGCTTCTCTCCAGCACGACCCCGTCGCTGTGCATGGTGTCCGAGCCGCAAGAGTCGATGCACCTCGGGAAGCACACGCTCCGCGACCCGGGCAACCAGAACATGGAATCGCACACGGTCCTGGTGCCCGAGGGCTGGACGCTGGAGGGCGGGGTCACGTGGACGCCCGAGAACGCCATCGCCTACGTGCACGTCGACGCGACGGTCGCCGGTCCGGACGGCCACGCCGTCGAGTACCACCCGAACGGCAGCTACACGTACTTCGAGACCAGCCTGCAGTTTCCGCAGCCCGAGATCGGCGCGACCGTCGAGGGCAAGACGTTCCTGTCTCCCAGCGAAACACCGCGCGAGTACGTCCGGAACACGCTGCTTCCCGCGGCCCGACCGAAGGCCCGCCACGCGAAGGTCACGCGGGTTCGCGAGGTGAAGGAGGTCCGCCAGGTCTGGGAAGACTTGCTCGGACCGATGATCCGCGAGCAGGAACAGATGAACGCGATGAACGCGTTCACGGGTCTGACCATGCAGGTCAAGACGACGATCGCCGCGCCTCGCATCCGTGTCCGCTACACCGAGAACGGAACGCAGTTCGAGGAGGACTTCGTCTTCCTGATGTTTCGCATGGATTCGGTCTACGACGACGGCTGGAGCTACTTCCGCAGCACGGATTGGTCGGTGTTCGACGTGCGCTCGGCACGCGCCCCGAAGGGCAAGCTCGACGACTCGCTGCCCTTGTTGACGACCATCGCCAACTCGCTCAAGCCGACGCGCCGCTGGCAGGCCATGATCGACGAGCTGAACGCGTACATCCTGAAGCTGCGCCAGAAGACACACGAGATCACGATGCGCGAGATCCGCAAGCGCTCCGCCATCATCGCCAAGCAGGGCGACGACTGGCTCGAGAGCCACAACGAGAGCTGGAAGAAGAGTCAACAGTCCAACGATCGCTTGAACCGTGCATGGAGCAACACGATGCATGGCGTCGACGACTACGAGCTGCCGGACGGCTCCGTCGAATCGCTCGACAGCGGCTACGAGAACGTCTACACGGACAACGGCGGGAACTTCCTGTTCACCAACGACCACCTGAACGACCCGAACGTCGGCTCCACGATCGAATGGACGCGGATCGAGCCGATCGCACCCATGGGTGGTGCCGCGAATCGCTGATTCGCGCTCCCACATAGCACGAGCCACCCCGTTCCGATGGAACGGGGCGGCTCGTCGCCGTTCTGGGCATGCGCGCTTCAGTCGCCGCCGCCGGTCCCCACCGCGGCCTCCACCGCGGCCTCGAAGTCGGCCGCCGCAGCTGCGCTGCCGGTCTTCCCATGGGGGCCCGGCGGCGTCAGGTGCTGTTGGATCAGATCCCATTCCGTCCGTCGAGCGTGCCAGGCCAGCAACGGGTCGCGGATTCCGTGCCGCGTGTTGGCGTACGTCATCATGCTCCAGTTGGTCTTGCCCGCCCGCATCAAGGCATCGGCCATGTGGTGCAGGTTCTGGGCGTGCACGTTGTCGTCCATCAAGCCTGCGTGCAGGTGCAGGAAGCCCTCGAGCCCGGCGGCGTGATTCAGACAGGACGTCTGCTCGTACCCGCGAGGATTCGTGGTCGGCGTACCCATGTAGCGTTCGGTGTAGATCGTGTCGTAGAGACGCCAGTCGTAGACGCCACCTCCCGCGATGCCGAGGCGGAACTTCTTGGAGCGCAGCAGGCACGTCGCCGCCATGAATCCGCCGTAGCTGTAACCAGTGATCCCGACGCGCGCGCCATCGGCCCAAGAGTTGGCGCACAGCCAGTCGACGACGTCCTCCATGTCGGCCAGCTCCTGCTCGCCGAAGCGGCCGTAGCACGCGGAGATGATCTTGTGGCCCTTGCCGCTGGCGGTGCGCACGTTGCACCGCATCTGGATCACGCCTTGCTGCGCCAGGAACTGCGACCAGGCGCTGCTGTCCCAACGGTTGCGCACGGTCGGTGCGTCGGGTCCCGAGTAGGTCTCGATCCAGACGGGGTAGTTCGCGGACGGATCGAAGGGGGTCGGTTTCAGGATCGCCACGTCCAGCAGGAGCCCGTCGCGTGCGGCGACCTCGTGCAACTCCCAACGGGACATGCGATAGATCTCGGCGGCCGGGATCGTGGCGCTGCCGAGAACGCGCAACAGAGCACCGTCCTCGCCGCGACAGAGTCGGATCTCGGTCGGCTTCTCCAGCGACGACACGCGGTCGAGGAAGTAGCTCCCGTCATCGTTGAACGTGATCGTGTGAGAGCCGCGATCCTGGGTCAGACGCCGGAAACCGGTGCCGTCCAGGTTCGTGCGATACCAGTGCGTGTCGACTGCGCCGCCCTCGGACGCGCTGAAGAGCAGCGTGCCCGCGTCCTCGTCGAGCTCGCGAATGCGGCGCACCTCCCAAGGGCCCTGGGTCAAGGGGCCGATCAACTCGCCGTCCGCGTGATAGCGATACAGGTGCGCGTAGCCCGTGCGCGTGGACATCCACAGGAAGGTCCCGTCGCGCAACCAACGCGGCGCGCTGGGGCGATCGGTCCAGGTGTCGGAGCGTTCCTCGATCAGGACGCGCGCGTCACCCGACTTCGGGTTCACCTCGAGCAGGTCCGCCCATTTCTGGATGCGATCCTGAATCGTGACGAAGCAGCGCTCGCCCGTCGGATCCCAGGAAATGCGCGTGACGAGGATCTCCTTGTCGACGTAACGCCCCAGGTCCATCCACACGACCTCGCCCCCATCGACGGGAACGATGCCGACGGTCGGGATCGGGTTCGGGTCACCGACCTTCGGATAGTTGGTGACCTCGGGGCGCACCCGGAAGTGGCCCTTCTCGACGTGATCGACCAACGTGAACGGCAGGACCGGTTCCTCGTCCAGGCTGAGGAACGCGACGTGCTTGGAGGAGGGCGACCACCAGAAGCCCTTGAAGTTGCCACGACCGTAGAGCTCCTCCTGGTAGACCCAATCGAGCTTGCCGTTGAAGCGCTCCTCGGAACCGTTGGTCGTCACCGAGCGCGTTGTTCCGCCGGCGATGTCGTGCAGGCGCAGGTCGTTGCCCGTGACGTAGGCGACGTACGCTCCGTCCGGAGAACGCTCGTCCAGCTCGACGCGGCCCTGCTCGAGTTCGCCCGCGTCGAACTTCGAGTCGCCCTCGGGCTCACGGGGTGCGCGTTCCGGCTCCTCCTGCGGGGGCACCTCGACCAAGGTGCTCGGGTCGAGCCACCGCGCATCCTCACCTCGCCCAAGAACCAGGTGCTTGCCGTCCCAGGCCCAACTCCATGAGGCGACCTGGTCGCGGAAGCTGATGTGCTCGGCGTCCGGGGCGAAGTCGGCCAGGGTCAGGAGCTTGGCCCCCGCCGGAGCAGGTTCGGGTGCGCCACCCTCCTGCTGAACGGGAAGCACGGCGAGAAGGAGAATGGGCGCGAGAAAAGGGGGCATGACGAAGTCCGAAGGGAGGTTGGGTCCACGCAGTCTAGCGCGGAGCGCCACTGGGGCTCCGTGGAGGCTACGTACAGGATCCCTGATTCCAACAATCGGAGGTCCGTGTCGAGCGAGCCCCTCGCAAAGGTCGATGGGATCCGCAGAGCTGGGCCCAGCCCCCTCCAAGACAGGTGGCCGCCGCCGCCAGGTCACCGCCTCGGACTCCAGCCCGACCCGCTTCTCCAGGCGCACTCCACGCCACGCGCAGATGACTCACCTCTTGATGATCGACCCCAACCCCGTGCTCCGTCGGGAGGCCCTCATGTGGTCCACCGAAGCCGGATACCCGACGCAGGTCGTGCGTACCGTCGAGGACGCGCTGGAGGACATGCCGACGTCGATCGATGTGGTCGTGCTCAACGTCGAGAACAGCCTGACCCAGGCGGAACGGATGATCCGCATGCTGAAGCAGGACGAGCGAACGGCGACCTTGCCGCTCCTCGTCTGCACGTGGTCGACGCAGATCCAGCAACTGGCCAAGTGGGTCCTGCTCGGCGCCGATCGCACGCTGCAGCATCCGATCGAACGCCCCTCGTTCCTGCAGGCGCTCGCCGCGCTGATCGGACGCGAGAGCGCACAGAGCTAGCGGCACGCGAACGGCGTCAACGCAACGCCACGCGGACTCACGAACGAACCGAGGGGAGGCTGCTCACGCAGCCTCCCCTCGCTTCGTACTTGGCGCTCTTGCGAGGACTAGAAGCCGCGCTGTTGCTTGAAGCGCTCGAACGGATCGTCACCGCCCGATTCGGCTTGCGCCTCGGGTTCCGGCGCAGGCTCTTGCGGAGCTTCGGAGGGCAACGGAGCACTCGGCTCCTCGGCCATGCCGAGGGAACTGCTCTGCGCCGGCTGTGCCGCCATCGGAGGTGCCGCCGGTGCGGGGTTCTTGTCGGGCATCGGCGACGCCATCGGCGCCGAGGGCAGACTCCCTTCACTCAGCTTGCTCATGTCCAGGCTCTTACCCATCCCGGTCAACATGGTCTTCATGCCTTCCTTGTCGATGGCCTTGAGGTACGCCTGCTCCGGCTCGACCTTGCCGTCCTTGACGAGCTCCGCGAGGGAGTCGTTCAGGAGTCGCATGCCCAGTTTGGCTCCCATCTGCATCTGCGACGGGATCTGATGGGTCTTGCCTTCGCGGATCTGGTTCGAGATACCACTGTTCACGACGAGCACCTCGAGTGCCGCAACACGTCCGCCTCCGATCTTCTTGCACAGCGTCTGTGCGACGACGCCCTTGAGCGACGACGAGAGCATGGTGCGAATCTGCGATTGGCGATCGGCGGGGAACTGGTCGATGATCCGGTCGACGGTGGACGCCGCGGTCGAGGTGTGCAGCGTGCCGAAGACCAGGTGGCCGGTCTCGGCGGTCTCGATGGCGATCTCGATCGTCTCGAGGTCACGCATCTCGCCGACGAGGACGATGTCGGGGTCCTCGCGCAACGCCGCGCGCAGTGCGCGCTTGAACGACTCGGTGTGCTCGCCGACCTCGCGCTGGTTCAGCAGGCACTTGTGGTCCTTGTGCACGAACTCGATCGGGTCCTCGATCGTGATGATGTGGTCCGAGCGCGACTTGTTGATGTGGTCGATCATCGCCGCGAGCGTGGTCGACTTGCCCGAACCCGTCGGTCCCGTGACCAGCACGAGACCTTTCGACAGGTAGCACATGTCCAGGATCGCCTGGGACAGACCCAGTTGTTCGACGGTCAGGATGTCCTCGGGGATCACGCGGAAGACCGCGCCCGGACCGGTGTTGTCCTCGAAGTAGTTGCACCGGAAGCGCCCCATGCCCGGAAGCTGGTATGCGAAGTCGGTGTCGCTCTCCTTCGTGAACTGGGCCTGGTTCTTCTCCGGGCAGATCTCCATCAGGATCTGCCGCATCTGCTTCGGCTCCAGGATCGGCGCGCCCTCGATGGGCACCATGTCCCCGTGCAGGCGCAGCATCGGCTGGCGGTTGGAGGAAAGGTGCAGGTCCGATGCGTCGAGCTCGCACATCCGCTTGAAGAGAGAATCGATCCAGGCCATGGTCGCGTGTGTGTTCGGGGGAGGTCTGAGGCAGAGATCTCTCAACGGAGAGATTCAGGCTGTCATCGACACGAACGCGGATGGACTGGAGGGAACCTCTGGAGGACACCGCTGCTAGGACATTCCATTGCGGACGACGGGCCCCGATCCCCCGCCGTTCGGCGCATTCCTCCCACCCAGAGAACGGCTCCTTTCGGAGTCGGGGGTCAGCTGCTGGAGGTACGGAGCCAGGCACCGTTCACGGCGATTCCGCAATCGGGCCGGCCCCCCA